>ERZ773213.757-NODE-757-length-18305-cov-2.955890_pt1 | contig 18305 bp, 10 predicted proteins | sample MGYA00580996_ERZ773213 | MGnify/ENA primary metagenome ERZ773213 (study PRJEB29015, sample SAMEA2738152) | human oral metagenome | biome: human oral; feature: human-associated habitat; material: saliva | place: China | collected 2197 ...
GGGAAATCGACTTGGTACCTAGAGAAAAGGTAGATTACATGGACGTGTCGCCTAAGCAGGTAGTTTCAGTAGCTACTGCGATGATTCCCTTCTTGGAAAACGACGATGCCAACAGAGCGTTGATGGGTGCCAACATGCAACGTCAAGCAGTGCCTTTGTTGGTAGCGGAAGCACCTATTGTAGGAACAGGTATGGAATACAGAGCGGCAAAAGACTCGGGAGTAGTAGTGATTGCCGAAGATTCAGGTACCGTGGAATACGTAGACGCAAAATGCATCAAGATAAGAAGAGACGATAACGGTACCATTGACGAATACAAACTTTTGAAATTCAAAAGATCAAATCAGGGAACTTGCATACATCAAAAGGCCATCGTGTTTGCAGGGGAACACATTGAAGCGGATGAAGTGATTGCAGACGGTCCTTCCACAGATAACGGTGAGGTCGCTTTAGGAAAGAACCTGCTCATCGGATTTATGACATGGGAAGGATATAACTATGAAGATGCTATAATTTTAAATGAAAGATTGATAATGGACGATGTGTTGACATCGTTGCATATAGAGGAATATGAGATCGAAGCAAGGCAGACGAAATTGGGACCTGAAGAGATCACCAGAGATATTCCTAATATAGGAGAAGAAGCCAGGAGAAACCTGGATGAAGAAGGTATTATCAGAATAGGTGCGGAAGTCACTTCAAACGATATTCTGGTAGGTAAAACAACTCCTAAGGGAGAAACTGAACTGAAACCGGAAGAAAAGCTGCTTTTATCCATCTTCAGCGAAAAAGCGAAAGATGTTAGAGATGCATCTTTGAAAATGCCACATGGAGCTTCCGGGATCGTTGTGGATGTTAAAGAATTGAGCAGAGATGAAAAAGATGAATTGCCACCGGGAGTTGAAAAAGTCGTGAGGTGTTACGTAGCGACTAAGAGAAAGATCTCAGTCGGGGACAAAATGGCGGGACGTCACGGTAACAAGGGGGTAATTTCACGCATTTTACCTGAGGAAGATATGCCGTTTATGGAAAATGGAGAACCTTTGCAGGTGATGCTCAACCCGTTAGGCGTACCTTCACGTATGAACGTCGGACAGGTGCTTGAAGTCCATCTCGGTTTGGCGGCGAAGACTAAGGGTTGGCACATTGCTACCCCAGTATTCGACGGTGCTAAGGAAAGCGATATCAGAGAAATGCTGAAGGAATGCGGTTACAGCGAGACAGGAAAGCTGCTGTTGAGAGACGGAAGAACAGGAGAATACTTTGACAATCCGGTTACGGTCGGATACATGTATATGTTGAAACTGCATCATTTAGTAGATGACAAGATACATGCAAGATCCACAGGTCCATACTCGTTGGTAACTCAGCAGCCTCTTGGGGGGAAAGCTCAGTTCGGAGGACAGAGATTCGGAGAAATGGAAGTTTGGGCTTTGGAAGCATACGGTGCGTCTCATACGCTGCAGGAAATTTTAACCGTGAAATCGGACGACATCGCAGGTAGAGTGGAAACTTATGAAGCGATTATTTCAGGGAAAAATTTACCTGTTCCGGGCATTCCGGAATCCTTCAAGGTTCTCATAAAGGAAATGCAGAGCTTAGGTTTGGATATAAAAGTTTTGACCGAAGATAACGAAGAAGTCAATTTTAAAAAATCTTCATATCAAAACAATACAAACATCAAGAAGATTGAAAATATAATGGGAATGGAAGCTGTTGTCGGAGATGAAGACAGAGGGGCTTATCACGAAGTGGAAGAAACAGAGAAATAACGGGAGGAAGATATGCGTGTAAAATCAACAAATGAATTTAAAAATTTCAAGTCGTTACAAATATCCTTAGCCTCCACTGAAAAAATCAGAGAATGGTCTTTTGGAGAAGTAAAAGAGCCTGAAACGATCAACTACAGGACTTTGAAGCCTGAACCGGACGGACTCTTTTGCGAAAAGATCTTCGGACCGGAGAAAGATAACGAATGTTATTGCGGAAAGTACAAGAAAACCAGGTTTGAGGGAATAGTGTGTGACAAGTGCGGAGTGGAAATAACAACTTCGAAGGTTAGACGTGAAAGAATGGGACATATCGAGCTTGCCGCACCTGTATCGCACATTTGGTATTTCAAAGGGATTCCTTCCAGGATGGGACTGATTTTGGATATGACTCCGAGAAGTTTGGAAAGAATTCTATACTTTGCGGACTACGTCGTGATAGAGCCGGGCAAGTCAGGTTATAAAGAAAGAGATATAATAACTGAAGAGCAGTATAAGGCTGCTAAAGAGGATTGCGAAGGATTCGTAGGTGGAATAGGAGCAGAGGCGATAAGGGAGCTTTTAGCTAAAATCGATTTGGAAGCACTGTCAAAAGAGCTCAGGGAAACCTCAAAGAATGCCACAGGTCAAAAGAGAGTAAAGCTGGTGAGAAGACTTGAAGTCGTTGAAGCCTTTAGGAACTCAGGAAACAGACCTGAATGGATGGTGCTGGAAGTAGTACCTGTAATTCCACCAAATTTGAGGCCCATGGTTCAGCTGGACGGTGGCAGATTTGCAGCATCCGACTTGAACGAACTTTACAGAAGGGTTATAAATAGAAATAAGAGACTGAAAAAACTCCTCGAAATCGGGGCACCGGACGTAATCATCAAAAATGAAAAGAGAATGTTGCAGGAAGCGGTAGATGCTTTGATAGACAACGGCAGAAGAGGCAGACCGGTTACAGGACCGGGAACCAGACCCTTGAAATCCTTATCCGATATGTTGAAAGGTAAGCAGGGTAGATTCAGACAGAATCTGTTGGGTAAGCGTGTTGATTACTCAGGTCGTTCGGTTATCGTAGTAGGACCGGAATTGAGGTTCTGGCAGTGTGGATTGCCGAAGAAAATGGCGCTGGAGCTGTTTAAACCTTTTATAATCGGCAGATTAAAAACCAAGGGATTAACTGAAAATACGAAACAGGCAAAGAAGATGATAGAAAAGGGCGATTCTCTGGTATGGGATATTCTGGATGAGGTTATCAAGGAACATCCTATTATGCTGAACCGTGCGCCTACTCTTCACAGACTGGGAATACAAGCCTTTGAACCGGTATTGGTAGAGGGAAAAGCGATCAAACTTCACCCGCTCGTTTGTACGGCATTCAATGCTGACTTTGATGGAGACCAGATGGCTGTACACGTGCCTCTTTCAGTGGAAGCACAGGCGGAAGCCAGGTTTTTGATGCTTTCGGTCAACAACATCCTCGCACCTAAAGACGGATCTCCTATAACGACTCCGACACAGGACATGATTTTAGGAAGTTACTATCTGACTCATGACGGATCGGAGGATAAGATGTCCGTGGATGTCAAGGGATCGGGCAAGATGTTCTCGGATATGGATGAGATGATAATGGCTTATCAGAGCGGAGAAGTGGGAATCCATGCCAAGGTGAGCGTTAGAATGTACAAGGACGATGAAGATAAAAGGGGAAAACTGGTGGAATCCACAGTGGGCAGATTCATATTCAACCAGAAAATTCCTCAAGATTTGGGATTTGTACCGGATAGGAACAAGGATCCGTATTCTCTGGAAGTCGACTTCCTGTGCGACAAGAAGAAGCTGGGATTGATTATCGACAAGTGCTACAGAAGACACGGAAATACCAAAACCGCAATTATGCTGGATGCCATCAAGGATATGGGATTCCATTATTCTACCAAGGGAGCCATCACGATAAGTATTGCGGATATGGAAATCCCTGAAAACAAGGGAGAAATACTGGAAAATGCTCAAAAATCCGTGGATCAGTTGGAAGATTTCTACAAGAGAGGTCTGTTGTCCAACCGGGAAAGATACGAGAGAGTGTGTGAGGTCTGGGCAAAGACGACAGATGATGTTGCAGATTCTCTGATGGAATCTTTGGGAAGCCTGAACAACCTGTACATCATGGCGAATTCAGGTGCCAGAGGTTCTAAAAAACAAATTTCTCAGGTAGGCGACATGCGTGGACTGATGGCTAATGCAACCGGTAAGACCATTGAAATTCCAATTAAAGCAAACTTTAGAGAAGGACTTTCCGTATTGGAATACTTCATATCGTCAAACGGAGCTAGAAAAGGTCTGGCGGATACGGCGCTTAGAACCGCCGATTCGGGCTACTTGACCAGAAGATTGGTTGACGTTTCCCATAATGTCATTGTCAGAGAAGAGGACTGCGGAAGCACGGAAGGTATAGAAATCAGAGCTTTCACAGACGGAAAAGAACTCATTGAGCCTCTAAAACAGAGAATTGTAGGTAGAACTTCACTGGAAGACATCGTCGATCCCAACACAGGAGAACTTATCGTGGCTGCAAATGATGAAATTACGGAATCCATGGCAGATGCAATAGATGAAGCCGGTATAGAAGCTGTGAAGATCAGATTTGTAATGACATGTCAGAGCAAAGTCGGGGTTTGTGCCAAGTGTTATGGCAGAAACCTGGCGACAGGCGAATCCGTCAACATAGGCGAATCCGTAGGTATTACTGCCGCACAGTCTATAGGTGAGCCTGGTACGCAGTTGACTATGAGAACTTTCCATTCAGGCGGTGTAGCAGGTGCCGACATTACTCACGGTCTGCCTAGAGTTGAAGAGCTGTTCGAAGCGAGAAATCCTAAGGGGCTCGCGGAGATATGCGAGAACGACGGCGAGGTTATATCCATCCTTCCTACAAGTGATAACAAGACAGAAGTAATCGTCAGAGGTGAAGAAGGAGAGATGGTTTACACGGTTCCTTACGGTGCCAGGTTGAACGTGTCGGAGGGGGATTATCTGAACGCAGGAGACGGTATAACTAAGGGTCCTTTGAATCCTCATGACATGCTCAGGTTGAAAGGCACGGAGGGAGTATACGATTACTTGTTGAAGGAAGTTCAGAGAGTGTACAAATTACAAGGTGTAGATATCAATGATAAGCATGTTGAAGTCATCATCAGCCAAATGCTTTCCAAGTTTAAAATTGAAGATGCAGGTGATACGGACTTGATTTTAGGCGGTTTGTACAACAAGTTTGAAATAATGGAAGCAAACGAGAGAGCTGAGGAAATCGGTGGACAACCTGCAAAGGGAGTCAGACAACTGTTGGGGATAACAAAGGCTTCGCTTACGACAAACTCATTCCTGTCAGCGGCGTCCTTCCAGGAGACCACAAAGGTTTTAACCGATGCGGCGATTAAAGGAAAAACTGATACGTTGAGCGGATTGAAGGAAAACGTCATCATCGGTAAATTGATACCGGCAGGTACAGGACTGGATATTTATAAAAATATTGAAGTTGAATATGGAGAAAAAGCAAAAGAAACTCATGACTGGATCGAAAACATGACCATTGTTGACGAGGAGAAGGAGGACGTTTCAAAAATTGACTTTGACTCCGTGGTGGTAGTATCCGACGAAGGCATTGAGTACAAGGAATAGAACGTAGACGGGAGAGGTAAAATAAAGTTGATTATGAGAGCATATTCTGACGGATATGTTCTCTTTTTTAGTTAAAATGAGAGGTATGAATTAAGAGGAATATTTGAAAACGCCTGCGTGTTAAGCTGATAGTATAAATATGCATTTTATTTAAATAAAACTCTTGACAATCGAAAACTAAATTGTTAGGATTAACTAACATAAGATGAATGCAACAGTGTTTGATATAGGTGTTACATTGCGCTTAACACCTGAACGTTATAGCAGTATTATAAGGAGATAGGAATAACATGAGAAAATTACTTAAAGGAGGATCAGCCATCATATTGGCGTTTTTGATGGCGATTCAGTTTATTCAATACGATATGGTTCACGCCGGAACTTCAGCAGATGATGGCGATTACACGCAAACGAAAGCGGTTAATCAAAGAGAAGAAACAAAAGCGAAGGTAACTGATAATTCAGTCGTGAAGGCTCCAAAACGAGCATCTGCACTTTCAGCCAAAGACGAAGTGACGATACCCGACAAAAATTTGAAGGAAGCGATTGTATTTCAACTTTCAAAGCAAGGTATAAAAGTCAAAGATGGTAAAATCACAAAAGAGATGATGGAGAAGATGAGCGGCTTGGATAATGACCTGAATTTCACCCAACAGATGGCTGGAAAGGGAGTCAAGAACTTGGATGGACTCCAGTATGCGACCAATATAACTCGTCTGCATCTCGGTTACAACGAGGTGACTGACTTGAGTCCGCTAAAAGGGTTGAAGAAGTTGCAGTTCTTGAAACTGGATGACAACTACATCAAGGATGTCTCTCCGCTAAGCAGCTTGACAGAATTGAAGAAGCTAAACCTGAGTCAGAACGAGATTCTGGATGCCAGACCTATTGCAGATCTGCGTAAACTTGAAGAATTGAATATGTACGGAAACAGAAAACTTACGAGCATTGCAGGATTTGACAAGTTGACAGATTTAAAGAAGTTGAATCTGGGTAGATGTATAGGCATTACCGATGTTTCACCTTTGGCAAGTTCTACCAAGCTGGAAGAGTTGTATTTCTACAATAACAAAGTTGAAGATATAAGTAAGCTTTCCAAGTTGACAAATCTAAAGGTTCTTTCGTTTTACGCTAACAGGGTTAAGGATGTTTCTTCCTTGAAGGATATGAAAAACTTGAAAGTGTTGGATGCTCACAGCAACAAAATTCAAGATATATCACCGATAAAAGAACTGAAAAATCTTCAAGAACTGTATATTCAGCAAAACCAAATCGCTGATGTCAAACCTCTGAGCGGATTGGCAAAGTTGAAGACGCTTTACATGCATGTCAATAAAGTTACGGATATTTCAATGCTCGGAACTTTGACAGAGCTTGAATCCTTTAATGCCAGCGGAAACAAAGTTATCAATATCGATGTAATCAAGAATTTTAAGGATCTGGACGATCTTGTACTGGATAATTGCGGAATTAAAGATATCAGTGTGTTGAAGAATAACACGAATCTCGTTGAGCTTTCATTGCAGAGAAATGAAATTTCAGATATTTCCGCTCTGTCTTCCATGCCTAAGCTGAAGGAGCTGAAGTTGGGTTCAAATCACATATGCGACCTTACTCCTCTGGGAAAAATCAAACATACAATTGAATTTGAAGCCAGAGATCAGACGATTACAAGAGAAGCGTTTGGAAAGACCGTTCCAAATCCGGTGCGCGACATGCAGGGAAAACCGTTGAAATTTAACGAGGGTTCAAAATCAGAAATTAAAAATGTGGACGGCAAGCTCGAATTCATTAAATTTGACCAAAAGAAGATAGGAGATAAAGCAGAGGCGACGTGGACTTTGGCGAGAGAATTTTCAGGAAAAGTCGTCTATACATTTGCAAATAAACCTGAACTCAAAATTACGACCGAGGGGGATATAAACGCAGGAAATCAAGTTAAAGTGAAATCAGATGCGGTTTATTATACTAAAGGACGTTCTATAGGTGCGGCTTATAGGCTTTTACAGCTTCACAAAGAACATTTCATATCGGTTGCGGTCGACGGGAAATTGTTGGAGGCGGAAGATTATGATGTGAAGGAAGGCAGTATAGTTGTGAACCTTAAAAAGACATTCATAGATACATTGAAACCGGGAGAACACAAAGTTACGATTAATACCACGGAGGGCTCTGCAACGGGAATTTTACAGATACAGACGGCAAAATCGCCTGAAGTGAATAATAATGGCAGCAATGATAACGTTGATAAGGCTAAAACGCCGGGTAATAAAAATGCAGGTGTTCACAAAGCTAAATCCGGCAGAGAAGGTCGACATATTCCTAAAACAGGAGATTTCAACATGATGACAGAATGGATTATGTTATTTCTATTGGCAGGAACTGCCGTTACAGCAGTTCGTCTTTCAGGAAAGAAGAAATAGAGCAGCGTGCGTGCGGAGGAACGATATCCACATCCACGATGGAGAAAATTCTTGACAATCAAAAAATAAATTGTTAGGATAAACTAATAAAGAGCGAGTGCAACAGTACAGGACAACTTGGAAATGATATGACCGTGACTCGCATTTCTTGAGCCCCGTTTAGGGAAGTTTATCATTGTACTTTGTAACACGAGTTGTTTGACAGATTGATTACTCTGTCAAGGAGAAAGAGAGAGGTATAGATATGTTGAAGATTAAGATTTCCAAGAAATTTTCAGGAAGAGCAAAAAAGGGATTCGTAGCGTGTATGGTAGGTCTGCTCATAACCTCCGCCGGCGCATTTGCGGTTCAGGGCGGACAGATTGCAAAGGATGGCACTTACACAGGAGAGGGCGATGGTACCATGCCGAAACATCATACTAAAGCGACGATTGTAGTTGAAAAAGGAATAATTAAAGATTTAATCAACGTGGAAGGAAAACATGCGAAGAAATATGAGAGAGATACGGAGAAATTCAAAGCCAGTATAATCGGTCAGAAGGCGACTTATGAAAACATAGATGCAGTAAGTAAGGCGACGACAAAAAAATATGTTTTTTCGTTGAAAAATGCGGTGTTGGATGCGTTGAAAAAGGCACCGGAAGCGACACCTGCACCTCCGGTAAAGCCAAATGATCCGAAGAAACCTGAAAATGCTGGTAAAGTTGAGAAAAAGGAAAAACCGACAAACGATGAGATGAAAAAACAAAAGAAGGAGAACAAAGATGCTGTGAAAAATAAAAAGGCAGCAAAATCACCTGAGACATCAGATGAAAGCAATTTGTTAATCGCCGGCGGTATACTATTGCTGTCCGGTGCAGGAGTTATAGCGACTTCCAGGAGAAAAAAAGAAAAGTAAGATGACGATTCGCATTTAATAACCGGAAACAGCGATTTGAGAGATAGCTGTAGCGAGTCATCTCATACGATATATGAATATATATTATAAATTAAGATACTATAAAAAGCAGAAATGAAATTGAGAAGTACATTGTCATGTCGTAGTGATGATGTACTTCTCATTTTTTGACGGGATGGAAGATGAAAATGAATGATAAGAGCTGTGACCGATGAAATATATTGCGCAGTTGATTGAATATAATGTTGAAATAGAGCGATTGACAAAGATAAATTGAGAGTATATATTAGTTATAACTAACTTAAGCGAGAGGAGATTATTTATGAAAAAGAAAAAAATACTTGCGATTGCCATTGGGGGAATTATGAGTGTATCTGTTGTTTTACCTGGCATTTCAACGATACATAAAATGAATGTAAACAGCGGATTTACGGTAAATGCCAATGAAAGTGAAGAAATAAACTTCGAGTATGTCAAAAAGCACAGCAAAGAACAGTCATTTTACAACAGCAACAAAGGGGGCAAATTTAAAATCTACGTCTCAACTTTGCATGTGGATCCACTCAACAAAGTGAAAGAAGTTGCAATTTATGGGAAATTGGAGATTCCTCTGATGTCGCAGGATATCGGTGTTTCAGAATTTGACGGCAAATTGGGATTGGGAGACGAAAATTTCATCAAGTATAATGGAGCCATTAAGTCGTTTTTAATTTGGGCACCTGAAGATAAGAACGGGAAATACGATAAACAAATATTTAAACACGACGGGAATATATTTGTCAGAGGTGATAGTATAACGCTGACCCTCGGTGGAGAAGAGTATACATTGAAAGTACCGGATAAACCTATGACAATCGATGGCAGTTTTTTAGAAAATGCTGTAACGGAGCACTGGGGTAATTATATGGCAGCGGTAAATGCAGGACTTGAGATAAAAAAAGACACTAAAGACGCTTATCTTAAGAAGAATGATGAGGCGAGAAGCTTACTTGAGAAAATAAATAAAGGCGATGTCGACATAACTCAGGAACAAGTTGAAAAAATGAGAAAAGAACTCAATGAAGCCTTTGGAAATATGATACCTGAACCATTTGACAGAAGCGGTATTGAAAAGCAACTTAAAATTGCATATGAAATGTTGGATAAAAACGGCAAGAACGGAAAAAGATATACGAAAGAAACCTATTATTCACTGTTGGATGCTTACAGCGTAGGTAAGGATTTGATATCCAGAGAAGATTTGAAGGGTATTGTAACCAGCAAAGAGGGAGAACCCATTAAAACTCATAGAGATTTTAGGAAAGCGGAACAGGATTTAATAGACAAAATTAAAAACTTGAAAATGGAATCTTACGTTCAAACAGATGTGTCAGATCTGGAAGAAGCATATTACAATGCTGTTGAAAAAATGCCAAAAGAAGGATTCGGATATGCAGAACCGTCGAGAACTGAATTCTATGACACGCTGGACAAAATCGATAAAATGCTCAAAATAGACAAAATTTATGCAGATAGAGCTGAGATTGACAGAGCAAAGGAGGAACTTGAAAAGGCTGTCGGAGATTTGCAGGAAGTCAAATTGGATATGTCGGCAAAATTCAACGTACATGTTAAATATATGCACAAAATGAAAGATGCGGTTTCTCCGTTGATAAAGGAATATTTTAAAGACGAAAACGGAAAGGACATTGAAAGCACCTTTGAAGCAGTACAGGGCCAAGAGGTGAGAATTCCTTTAAATTCTCCGATAATAAAGAAATTTAAGGGATATCATCCGTCTACATTCCACTATGAATCCGATGATACAACGCTTAAACTCGTTCGAGTTATAAAGACTAAAGATGGAAAGCAGCATGTTGTATTCAGAGCAAATGCGAAGAACATGACAGCAGGAGCTTCCCTTGGAATTTTCTATGAAGATGGAGAAATCGCTCCACCGGCTCAAAATGATCCGTTGAAGCCCAATGCGAGAACTGAAGAGGATGACAATTATAAGATTGCAAAGAATATCAAAACCGGCGATTTGTCAAAGAAAAAAGATGAAAAGAGAAATGTTGCAAAACTGCCTGAGACCGGAGATAACGACGATGTGATGGCTGCCTGCGGTGCATTGATGTTAGCAGGATTGGGTGTTGTAGTTGCGATTAGAAGAAAACCGAAAGAGTAGATGTCTACTTAATGTCTTAGAATTTGATATAATAGTGTAAAGGTATAAGCGCAATGGTTGTATTGACTGAACAGATTGATATTCCGGCACCGTTTGAGAAGCTGTGTCAGTGGGCTGACAATTTTGAAGATGAGTTCGTCAAGTGGAGTCCATACCATCTTGAGTGTCAGCTTTTCGACGGCGGAGTGAACAGAGGAGATAGAGTAAGATTTTATGAAATCGTAATGGGTCTCGACTACGACGTGACAGGGACTATAATACATGCGGAAAGGGATTCAAATCATTTTATATTTAAATTTGAAAGCGATAAAAAGACGGCGATCATAACATTTGAAGGTTTGCGAACGGCAGAGGGCTGTCGTTTTTCTCACACCGAAGCATTTGGGATACAGACGCCGATCATCGGTCCGATTTTAAATTTCCTGATTTTTAAAGTGTTCTATAGAAAGAAGGCCGATTGGAAACTCATTCGTGATGATATGATTCTCGATAATCATCTTTTGTCGGACATTTTAACAAAGGGTGAGTATCCGAAACGAATTTCTCCTGAGGATTTGAGAAATTCCGATAAAAAAATTTAAGTAACATGAGAAATGCTCATTCAATAGCTACTTCAGAGACGGCAACAATAGCTGCTTGGAGATGCTGTTATTCAGTTGTATTGAAGAGGATTAAAGCTGTTATACTACAGTGCAAGGCTGTTTTGCCAAAGGTTGTTGACGCAAAGAGAAATTGATTTAAATATGGGCAAAATTCACTATATCACGATATATCGCTCATAAGAACCGGAAAAGAGGGGGAACATGTTTTTACAAGTAAAAAGTTTGACTAAGTATTATGGAGAAGGGGATAATAGGGTTAAAGTTTTAGACTCCATTTCGTTTGACATTGAAAAAGGTAAAATTTGCACGCTTTTAGGACCTTCCGGCTCGGGAAAATCGACGCTTTTAAATGCAGTTGGGGGACTTGAGAAAATTGATGGAGGAGAGATTGTAATAGACGGAGAGAATATTGCCGCAATGAAGGATAAGCAAGTAGGTGAGTATAGAAGGAATCATCTCGGATTTGTATTTCAGTTTTACAACTTGATTCCGGATCTGAGCGTGAGGGAAAATATTGAAGTAGGTGCAGCTATCTGTTCGGATACGCTGAATTTAAAGGAGCTGATAGATGCATTGGGGCTCACGGAGCATCAGGACAAACTCCCAAATCAGCTTTCGGGAGGACAGCAACAGAGGTGTGCTATAGGTAGAGCGTTGATAAAGAAACCGAATCTTCTGGTATGCGATGAACCGACCGGTGCTCTTGATTATAAAACTTCAAAGGAAATATTAAGTTTGATAAGCAAGATAAATAAAGAATATGGAACTACAATAATCATCGCTACACACAATGAAGCAATTTCAGCTATTGCACATAGGACTATCAGACTCAGAGACGGCAAAATTCATAAGGACACAGTCAACAGCAACGTCATTGATGCAGCTCTGATAGAATGGTAGAAAGAGGTGCGATATGAGGATTTTATTTAAGAGAGTTCTACGTGGCATCAAAACGCATTTTGGGAGAAATCTGGTGTTGTTTTTGCTTTTAGCTACTATGATATCTGTAACATCAGGATTTCTCGTAGCTTCAGACAGCACTGCCGGTAGAAACAACAATCTCATGACGAACGGGAAAGTGGAAGATGGGCAGTTCACATTGACGCTTCCTATGAGCAAGGATATAGAAAGTAAACTAGAAAAAGAGCCTATCAATTTTGAGAAAATGTACAGAGTCGATGTAAAAATCGATGATGATAAGACGATTAGACTTTATTCAAATCGCAGCAAGATAAATCTTCCAATAATAAGGGAGGGAAGATTGGCAAAATCTGACGATGAGATAGCTTTGAATATGGTGTTTGCACAATCTGAGAAATATAAAATCGGTAAGTACATCGACGTTGACGGAAAGTATTTTGCCGATAACAAATCGCGGCGTCTAAAAATTGTCGGATACTACGTGAGTCCGGATTATAACGCATCATTTGAAAAAAATAACGATTTTATATTTGACAACATCAACTTCGGCATAGGCCTCGTATCTGAAAGTCTGGCTAAAAAATTCAGTAAAAACAAAGTGAAGTATCAAGTGTCGTACAGATTCAACGACCCGAAGTTGAGAAGTGAATACAGCAAAACCATCGGAGAGAGGAAGCTGGAAATTTCAAAATCGGATCGAGAACGAAAGGAAGAATTAGAAAAAGACATATACAGGGACGCGAGAAACGAAAAGACTTTAATGGAGGCTCTGAGGAGTGAAGAAAATAAATCGATATCATATATGATGGACGATATGGGCGGAGATCGCCCTATGATGATGGTAATTTCCGTCATGATGATAATGCTGATCGCATTTTTGTTTGCAGTTGCATCCGCAAGCGGTATTCAGGAAGAATCTGAAATAATCGGAACTTTGCTCGCAAGCGGATACAGAAAGAGAGAGATACTCGCATACTACATGATGACACCTGTTTTAGTGACTTTCGTTGCAGCTGTTTGCGGGAATATTTTGGGTTATACGTATTTCGCAAAAATTTATTCAGGCATGTATTACAGGAGTTTTAACCTGCCCGAATTCAAGTCTGTATTTAACAGCGAGGCACTGATAATTACAACTGTAATGCCGATCGTCGTAATGCTTCTGATAAACTATCTGTATCTCGTTAGAAAATTGAAACACAGTCCTATGGAGTTTTTAAGACACGCTTTATCCAAGAAAAAGAAGAGAAAAAACAGAAATTTAAAAGTGGGTGGTTTTTTTAATAGGTTCAGGCTTAGAGTGATAATCAGCAGCATTGGAGATTATCTGGTGATGATAGTAGGCATATTCCTGATTTCGATGCTGATTTATTATGGATTTGCCGTGGGACCTACTCTCGATAGATTCGAAAATATAAGTTCGGAAGGGCTTGTCAGCAAATATCAGTATATTCTCAAGACACCGGTGGAGTTGAATTCCCAAAAGGATGTAGATCTGATAATAGCAAAGAAAAAGAAGCTGAAACAAGCTGTCGATCGAGGGATTGTAAAGGCTGACGATAAAACCGAGACATTTCTTAAAGCCGAAAATCCTAAGGCGAATACCGAGAAAACCATAAATCAGGCGGAAAAAATGACTGTGTCGGCAGGAGATGTGTATATGAAAATCAGGAAAAGCTATGAGGAAGTCTCAATTTTCGGAATTTCTAAAGACAGCAGATATTTTAAAGATTTGAAATTGTCAAAAGATGATGACGGTGTCGTGGTGAGTCATGGATTGGCAAAAAAAGCTCAAAAGAAAATAGGCGATACTTTGACTATAAAAAACAAGGTTACAGGAAAGAAACAAAAATATAAAATTGTTGATATTTATCGGTATGAACCGGCTTTAACAGCGTTTTTTTCAAGAGAAAAAGCAAACGACGTCATAGATGAGAAAGAAGACTATTTCAATGCTTATCTGAGCGATGAGAAACTTCATATAGACGATATGTACGTGGCTACGGTGGTTGATAAAACATCCGTCTCGGAAGTTACCAAGACTTTGAAAAATATAATGGGGCCGATGCTCGATATATTCCTGTATTCGTCTTTGATATTCTTTTTTGCTTTCATGTTTTTGCTTACAAAAACGGTTATCAACAAGAGCAGACTTTCAATAGCATATTTGAAAATCCTGGGCTATAGAAACAGAGAAATCAATTTGATATACATAAGACCGAACACGATAATTTTGCTTTTGACATTTTTAATCGGATGGCCTATCCACAAGAAACTGATGGATTGGATATCTTTTGTGGCATTCAGCAAATTCGCAGGATATTTCGAAATGGAAATCACCAACATCATGTTTCTAAAGGCCTTCGGTGCAGCCATTTTAGTCTACATAATCGTCTGCCTCAGCCAAATGTACAGGATTTCAAAGATGAACTACGGCGAAGCGCTCAAAAATAGAGAATAGACGTTTGAAATGAACTTAGGAGAACCGTAAGAGTTTCAGATTTATAGCGTAATTCACTCGATAAGTATGACAGTGTAAAAATATTAAAACTGCGATAAAACAGCAATTTTAGCCGTTGACACTCCATAGTTGCTATGGTAAAATATATAAGGTTTAGGCTGTCTACAGCCTGAATGTTCAAAAATAGTTGTTTCCAAGCGTTGCTTTGGAAATGGAGAAAGGAGACAAGAATGCCTACAATTAACCAATTAGTACGTCAAGGTAGAACTTCCAGCGTGAAGAAGTCCACAGCACCTGCTTTGAACAAGGGAATGAACTCTCTGAAAAGACAGGCGACTGATACGAATTCACCGCAGAAGAGAGGCGTATGCACATCAGTGAAGACGGTTACACCTAAGAAGCCTAATTCAGCGCTTAGAAAGGTAGCGAGAGTACGTCTGACTAACGGTATTGAAGTTACAGCATACATTCCGGGTATAGGACACAACCTACAGGAACACAGCGTTGTACTTATCAGAGGCGGAAGAGTAAAAGACCTTCCGGGCGTGAGATATCACATCGTCAGAGGAACACTTGATACTGCAGGTGTAGCGAACAGAGCTCAATCGCGTTCAAAATACGGGGCGAAGAGACCTAAGAAATAAGTTAGCATCGGTAAATTTGTAGTGCCCTTGATATAGATTATCGAGCGCCGCGCCTAAAGACAGATTGACGGCTTTAAGGCGAGTACCGAATGCGTATAAATGCAAGGAGGGAAGAGACGTGCCAAGAAAAGGAAACGTACCAAAGCGTGAAGTTCTTCCTGATCCGGTATATGGAAGCGTTGTTGTAGCAAAGCTGATCAACAGCATTATGCTGGACGGGAAAAAAGGAACAGCCCAGGCAATCGTATATGATGCGTTTGAGAAAATCAATCAGACGACTGGAGAAGACGCTTTAGAAGTGTTTGAAAAAGCAATAAACAACATTATGCCTGTACTTGAAGTAAAGGCGAGAAGAGTAGGTGGTGCAAACTACCAGGTTCCGGTGGAAGTTAGACCTGACAGAAGACAGACTCTAGCACTTAGATGGCTTACAAAGTACACTAGAGCCAGAGGTGAGAAAACCATGAGCGATAAACTTGCAAAGGAACTCATCGATGCTTCAAACAACACGGGAGCATCAGTTAAGAAGAAAGAAGATACACACAAGATGGCAGAAGCCAACAAGGCGTTTGCTCATTACAGGTGGTAATAAAACAGCAGATAGGAGGACGTAGAATGGGTAGACAGTTTTCTCTAGAGAAAACTAGAAACATCGGTATCATGGCTCACATAGATGCCGGAAAAACAACAACAACGGAGAGAATTCTGTTCTATACGGGCAGAACTCATAAAATCGGAGAAACTCATGACGGCGGTGCCACAATGGACTGGATGGAACAGGAACAGGAACGTGGTATCACGATTACATCTGCTGCGACAACTGCTCAGTGGAGAGATTGTAGAATTAACATTATAGATACACCGGGGCACGTAGACTTCACAGTGGAAGTTGAAAGATCCTTGAGAGTGCTTGACGGTGCAGTGACTGTACTGGATGCGAAGTCAGGTGTGGAACCGCAGACTGAAACAGTGTGGAGACAGGCTGAGAAGTATGGAGTACCTAGAATGATTTTCGTCAATAAAATGGACGTGCTAGGTGCAAATTACTACAAGGTTATAGATAATGTGAAAGACAGATTGAGAGCTAACGTAGTTCCAATCCAGTTACCTATTGGTGCAGAAGATACTTTCGTAGGTATTGTAGATCTGATCGCTATGAAGGCGGAAATCTACAAGGATGACCTGGGAAAAGAATTTGAAGTAGTGGATATACCGGCTGATATGGCTGAAACAGCTCAGGAATGGAGAGAAAAGTTAATTGAATCCGTTGCTGAAACAGATGAGGAATTGATGATGAAATTTTTGGAAGGCGAAGAGCTGACCAGAGATGAAATCATTGCGACGATTAGAAAACAGACGATTAAAGGCGAAATGATACCTATGACTTGCGGTTCAGCGTACAAGAACAAGGGTGTTCAGATGATGCTTGATGCGATTGTAGATTTCATGCCGTCACCTTTGGACATTCCGGCCATAAAGGGTGTCATTCCTTCAACGGAGGAAGAAGCTGAAAGACCTGCGGATGACAAAGGACCTTTCGCAGCTTTGGCATTTAAGATTATGGCTGACCCGTATGTGGGTAAATTGGCATTTTTCAGAGTTTATTCAGGAAGCATTGAAGCAGGTTCTTACGTGTATAACTCAACTAAGGGTCACAAGGAGAGAATCGGTAGAATTTTACAGATGCACGCCAATGACAGAAAGGAAATCGAAAGGGTTTATGCAGGAGATATCGCTGCTGCCGTAGGTTTGAAAAATACTACGACCGGAGATACTCTATGCGATGAAAAGAATGAAATCATTTTGGAATCTATGGATTTCCCTGAACCGGTAATCGAAATTGCCATCGAACCTAAGACGAAGGCAGGACAGGAAAAAATGGGTATGTCTTTGGCAAAACTCGCCGAAGAAGATCCGACTTTCAGGACATATACCAACGAAGAAACAGGGCAGACCATCATTGCAGGAATGGGCGAATTGCATTTGGAAATCATCGTGGACAGATTGCTCAGAGAATTTAAGGTTGAAGCGAATGTCGGTAAGCCGCAGGTATCTTACAAAGAAACTATTACAGGCGAAGCTGACGTCGACAACAAATATGCCAAGCAGTCCGGTGGTAGAGGTCAGTACGGTCACGTTAAGATCAAAATATATCCTAGAGAAGCCGGAAGCGGATTTGAGTTCAAAAACTCCATTGTCGGTGGTGCAATTCCAAAGGAATACATTCCGAAAATCGAGGAAGGTATCAAGGAATCTATGGAAACAGGTCCGTTGGCAGGATATCAGGTAGTAGACGTTGGAGTTGAACTTTATGACGGTTCTTATCACGAAGTCGATTCATCCGAAATGGCATTTAAAATCGCCGGTTCCATGGCATTCAGGGAAGCTGCAAAAAAGGCGAGCCCGGTATTGCTGGAACCTATCTTCAAAGTTGAGGTAATCGTTCCGGAAGAATATATGGGAGATGTTATAGGTGACATTTCCGGTAGGAGAGGAAGAATCGAAGGCTCTGATATGGATAACGGTGCAGTTACGGTCAGAGCGATGGTTCCGCTATCTGAAATGTTCGGATATGCGACGGACTTGAGATCCAGAACACAGGGTAGAGGTAACTACTCAATGCAGTTCTCACATTATGAAAAGTTACCGGACAGCTTAGTGGAAAAGATAAATAAATAGTTTTAAATAAAATTACAAAAAGGGATAATTTTAAGGAGTTTAAAAATGGCAAAACAGAAATTTGAAAGAAATAAACCC
>ERZ773213.759-NODE-759-length-18233-cov-9.154417_pt1 | contig 18233 bp, 12 predicted proteins | sample MGYA00580996_ERZ773213 | MGnify/ENA primary metagenome ERZ773213 (study PRJEB29015, sample SAMEA2738152) | human oral metagenome | biome: human oral; feature: human-associated habitat; material: saliva | place: China | collected 2197 ...
CTGGCCCGCGTCTGCGTTTGCTCCCCGAGAAGATCACCGTTTCTCAGATCGAGGCAACTCACGGCAAGCAGCAGAAGATTGTTCTTGGTTTGGAAGAACGCCGCTTGAGCCCGTGGACTTTCGATCCGGAAAACGAATCGCACATGTATGTCTACGGTGATGCGAAGTGTGGAAAGACCGCGTTCTTGCGCAACTTGGGCAACCAGGTGCTGGCAAAGCCAGGTTCGCGTCGTGCCATGCTGGTTGTCGTTGATGTGCGACGCTCCCTGCTGGGCGAGTGGGATGAATCGGATATGCCGATGTACATCACCAACCGTGATGAAATCCAGGGAAGCATGGAGGCAGTTGCCGAACAGCTGCGTATGCGTCTTCCGGGACCGGACGTGACTCCCGAGCAGTTGCGTAAGCGCAATTGGTGGAAGGGGGCCGAGGCCTGGGTTCTGGTTGATGATTACGACCTGATTTCCACCGGTGGTTTGAGTGGTTCACCTTTGGCTCCGCTTCAGCCTCTGTTGTCGCAGGCTCAAGACATCGGTTTCCACTTGGTGATTACTCGCCGTATGGGTGGTGCCTCGCGTGCGTCCTACGAGCAGATTTTGCAGTCCCTGTCCGAGTTGTCGGCAACCGGCATCATGATGTCGGGTAATCCTTCCGAGGGCATGGTGATTGGCCGTGAACGTCCGCGTATTCTTCCCAAGGGTCGAGGCCTGGTTGTCTCGCGCGATCAAGGAACCTTCTTGGCGCAGATGGCTTGGTCAGAGTCGCGGGTGAAGTAGACGCTGATGTGAATATTAGGGCCGCATCGAGTCTTGAAGCGCGAAACTCTCAGGGAGTTCGATGTTTGAGATGGTAACTTGTCGTCTGGTAAGTTCCCTGACCAGGCTAGGTTCGTGCGTATCGCGTACTGGTATTGCCGGTCGCAACGGAAAGAATTGAACTGTGGCAGATAAGATCAGTTTCGACCGAGAAACGGTTGGAGTTGTTGCGAAAGATCAGTGGCAGGATGCTGAGTCTCTTGGGCGAATTGGTGCGTCAACAAAACGCATCTCATCTGAAGGCGTTGCGGAACCGCTTCCCGGTCCCGGAGGTCCTGGTCCGCAGGCGTTGAAATCTGCGGTGAAGGCCTTTAACGAGGCGATGTCCATGGTCATTTATGAGTATTCAGATGCTGCATCGAACTTGGGATCGGCATCGGCTGATGCGTCGGCGAACTTTGATGACACTGAGAGTTACAACCGTGAACGTGCGGCCCAGCTGGGAGTGGAGTGGGAAAAATGAGTGCTGATCTTCGATCTGGTGCGGAGGCCCTTGAGTCGCCCAAGCCCGTTACTGGGGCATCCGAAGTTGCTTCGCATTGGAAAGCTATCGGTTCGGCGATCGGCCAAACACAGGCCGCTCAGAACGCCTCGCTTCCCCCTGAATCTTGGACGGGTAAAGCGGCAGATGCTGCTTCTTCTGAAATTCAAGCACTGGGCGGAAAACTGTCGGGTCTTTCAGGACAATTTGCTACTCCTGCAAGTGCGCTCACCACTTGGGAAGAACGTAATAGTCAGGGGATCAAAACCGTCGAGAGTCTTCAAACGCAGTGGGATGAAGCGGTTGCTGCCTACAAGAAGACAAAGGCCGAAATCGATGCCCGAGCCGCGACCGATAAGGAATATAATCCGGCTTCCGATCTCAAAGCTGCCGAGAGCACCTTGGCCTCGGCTCAGGCGCCTCTGAAGAAGTCTTATGATGACGAGATTCATCAGCTGAGCGATGCTGCAAATACGGCTGCCACAGAAATTCAGAAGACTTCAAATGATACGATCCCTGCCGATGTGGTGAAGGGTGGTCGCGCTGCGGTTGGTGCTGAACTTTTTCGTAAGGATATGCCTATCGCTGACGGTGCTGCTGAGTGGGACTATGCTCGCACGAAGGCTCCCCAACTACGTGATGATCTTGAGAAGGCTGCGAATTCTGATAAGCCTTTGACCGAAGCGGAGGTCAAGAAACTTCAGGAAAAATGGGGCGATAAACTGCAGAATCCTTACTGGGTCCAAGCCCTAGCTGACTCCTACCGCGAGAAGCATGGAAAAGATGCCAACTTTTCCGACATGCTAAATAGGTTGGCGATTAATGCAGCAGGCACTCCTCAGGATGAGCATGATTCTGGCGCTACCCGCAACCAACTGATGGCGTCTGTTGGAAGTGCAATGGTTCTAGCGACTGGTGGTGTTGATGCCAGTTCAGGGGCTATTGATAATAATGCGACCTATCAAACAGTAAGAGCCGGCCTTAGGGGCCATGATGGAACGACTACTATTGCCGAAATTGAAGAGCATAATATCGCTGATTTCAAGGCAACCGGTACTCAATCCTATGAACGGTTCCCGGGGCAAGGAGCTTCCGAACACGTCAATGGCTTTGATGTCTTTTCACAATTGACGGGGTATGCTGCGGTGAAGAACCCTAGCCTGACTTTCGGTTCTGGAGTTTACTTTGCAGGAGCCGATGGGAGTTCCCTCGCATCTGACATTATGGCCTACGATCATCAAGCTCAACGCGGCTATAACTCCCTGTATGGCGGTGCTACTGATGACGCTTCTCGTTATCCGTTGATTGCGATGGCGAAGGGTGATGTCGCTGCTCGAGGATATGCTCTAGACCCGATGCAGGGGCTTTATATGCTGTCGGATACTCCCGATGCCTTGCAGAATGGCGCAGGTCCCACATCTTTGCAAAAGGTTGAGACTAACAGATTGATGTACTTGCGAGGCTTCCTCGATGGGGATACGCCTTTCGATGTTGACCTTCCTGATGGTGCGGGTACAGATGGGCCGATTAATGTCGCTCGTTACCTGACCGGTAATCGAAATCAGGGCGGACCCGGAGCATTTCTTGGGACCGTCGATGGCGGTGAGGCGCTCGGTGACATGCTGAACGACGCTTCTAATCCTCGCAATGCTAGTGCAGCTGAGCCTGTTCCCACTGATTTCCCTGATGACCCGGATCAGAAGAAGTTTAAGGCTGCTCACGATATCTGGGAACGTGATCCGCGTGCACGGCCGACGATCGCGGCGAATACTATGGCCGGTTATCAGGATGGTCTAGATCGCGATAACTCAGGTGGATGGGGCAGTGGGGTTGAAGATAAGACCAAACAAGGCGAAGATATTTTCGGCAATCATAATTCTCGCCTGCGCTCGTGGATGGGTTCGATTATTTCGCCTTACGCGGCCGATTTAGCCGAGCAAATGCACAATAATTCATCCCCTGGCATGCAGGCTGGATCCCGAATCGACGACAACCATGCAGCGCATATGCGTTTCAGTCGAGACATGGTCGATCGGTTTAAAGGTCCGGGTGGTTTGCTTCAAGACCTTGCCTTTGACCAGCCAGAAGTCGATGAGAAGGATAGCCACTACAATAACGGTAACCCTTTGGACGACAGGTACAAGGGCGGGCGAATGCCGGCCTTGAAGGCTGTTCAGGTAGCCGCGTACACCGGTTACATGGACGATGTTTCCCGGGCAATGGAAGAGCCAGATTATGACGTGCGTATGACAACAGTCAATCGCACTACTGATATCTGGACCGAGCTGATCCAGGAAACCTTCGATGCGCACTCAGACAAGAATGTCGAGGTCGCGCGCGCACTTGATAAGTCCAATGAAGAGGCACGTAAAATTGCCGATTTCATTGTCGACAAGGGGGCGGGCTACGCGAGTAGTAAGGTTCCCGTTGGCGGTGACTTGCTGGAGCATGCGATCAAGTCTGCTGCTGGTAAAGCTGAAGACGCGTGGTGGCCCACCAATAACGAGTCAAAGGCTTGGGACGAGGGGCACCACGATACAAACAAATCGGCACACGAACTTATGCAGCGCGGTCTGACGCGTGCGATGTATGACTCGCCGCATTGGACTGAGCGTGGGGGCACCGTGGATGTGTCGCCTGGTAGCCAGGGGCTGGCAAATAAGGGCTTTTCATTCGTCGATCAGGACGGCAATGTCAAACCTTATGACTCGTTAACTGCCGACGAACGCGCAACTGTTGATGGCTACTTCAAGGGAATCAATAGTGATTTTCACGATGTTCTTGATCATCAGTATCAAGTGCAACAGGATTCAGAACAAGATGGGGCAGTTTCCCGTCCGAAGAATAAATAAGGTTGGCTAGCTGCCAATAGGGTGCATGAATTCTAGTCGGTATTGCCTGCGGGAATTTCTCGCAGGCAATACTTTTTAGTATTACTTAAGGTTGAAATGTTATAGTTTTTGCGATTGCACGATTGACGGTGCTCCATCCGTGTCGGCTCCGTATATTGAATGAGGTTCCATAATGCCAACACAGAGTTTGCCAACAATTTCTTTCGATCGCGAGGCTCTTGGGATTGTTGAAAAAGCCCAGTGGACTGATGCACTGGATTTAGGGCAGCTTGGTGCAGCTCTTGGCGCACTACATGTCACTGATGTAGCGCAGGATTTACCCGAAGGTGATAATTCAGGCGTTGGGGCCTTGAGAGCTCGTCTTGAAGACTTCCGCACGTCAATGAGTTGGGCAGTGTTAGAAACTTCAGACGCGTGTGCAGAACTTGGTTCAGGGTTGTCTGATTTCTCTGCGAATATGGATAGCACTGAAACGTATAATACCCAGAAGGCACATGAAGCTGCGGCTCGTCTTGGTTTAGAAGAAGGAGATCTCTGAAATGATTGATCAGACCCCTGGCGAGACCTATTTTACTCAGGTACCTGATATTTCTGTGCGGGCTGCAGAAGTTGGCTCAAAATTTCTCAGTTACAGTACCGGTATTGAGAATAGTCAAGTTGCGCAGAATAAATCTCTGCCTCCAGAAGAGTGGACCGGAGCCGCCGCGGATGCTGCTTCTGAAGAAATCCAAACATTGGGTGAAAAAGCAACAGAACTTGCCCAAGTGTTTCCGAAGGCTAAATCTGCGTTGGACGAGTGGCCAGTAGCAGTGAGCGATGCTCGCAGTACCATCGACTCAATCCGGCAGCAGTGGGATAGCGCAATTTCAACTTATAATTCTGCCATTCGTAATGCCAACAAACTCGCAGGAAATGATCCTGACAAAAAACTCTTGACAGATGCTGCCTATCAAACAGCTGAGGCTGAACAGACAAGGCTCAAGGATGAATACACGACGTGCATTAATAACCTTGATGACTCAGCGCAAACTGTTGCAGACAAGCTTTTAGAGGTGCGCAGAGGCTATGTTTCAGACCAAGCTGTATCGCGTGGTAGAGGTGCTGTTGCAGCTGAGATCTTCACCTACGATACGATGCCGATCGCTGGCGGTGCGGCCAACTGGCAGTACGCACAGGAGGCTGCTCCTGCCTTACTTCGCTATTTGGAAGCGGCGGCAGACTCTGAAGGCCCTTTGTCTGCCGATCTGATTCAGCAGCTTCAAGATACCTGGGGTGACCGTCTTAAGAATCCGTTCTTCGTCCAAGCTATGGCGGACTTGTATCATGCTAAGCACCCGGATGCGGGTGACTTTTCGGATATGTTTAACCGCTTGGCACTTAAGACAAGCGTTCTTGAACCTTACGGAGAAATGGATGAATCCGAAAAAGCGCTGCGAAATCAATGGCTCCAAACGCTTGGGACGACGATGGTCTTGTCCACCGGTGGTCTTAATGTTGGAGACTATGCCGGTGTCGAGGTTAGCGAGAGCTTCGCGACAGTCAAAAATGCACTTGTAGGGCGCGATGGAACAACAACGATCGCCCAGCTTGAAACAAAGAACATTGACTCATTTATCGCGACCGGTAATAGAGATTACGCTTGGAATACTACTTACTCATGGGGGGGACGGGGTACTGGTTTTGACATCACAACTCAAGTGATGGGTTTCGCTGCAGCTAATAATCCTAACTTGGCTTTTGGGCCGGCGGTGTATGAGGGCGGCGATAACTCTTTAGCATCCAAGCTTGTCCAGTACGATCACGATTGGCCGAAAACTTTTGGCAGCGGCAGCCGTCCGGCTTATTTTGCTCCAGGTCAGTTTCCCCTTGCCTACAATATTCCTGGCTATGAATCCGCGGTTCAGCAGTCGACAGATCGTTTGCAGGCATTACTCTCGCTATCCGATACTCCAGATTGGATGCAGCAAAAGGACTTTGCAAAGTCGCACGGTCCTCTCATGTTAGCGGAACAGAACCGTCTGGAGGCTGTGCGAGACTTTATGAATAAACCGACGCCGTTCACAGTCAATGGTGATTGGGACTATGATGAGAAACACGAGAAGACTGACGAGACAATCCCAATGATTCGCTATTTAACTGGAAGCCGTCACCCTTCCGAGTTGGGAATCGACCCGAAGTTTGTTGACGAGGGAGAGGCGTTAGGTAAAATGGTTGAAGATTTAACGAACCCGCTAGATGAACATACTGAGGCTCTTCTTGGGCAGGACCGAGCGCAGGCTGCCGGTAAAGCGCAAGCGAAGCTCGCCGGTAATTTTATTGCTGGCTATCAGGACGGACTTGATCAGACAAGCAAATTGACTGACGAGGGGGAAGACATCTACGGGAGAAATAATCCAAAGCTTCGATCGCACGCGGGAACTGTTATGGCGAATTGGATTGAGAGCTTTGCGGATCAAGGTGACTCTCCGTGGGATGCTCAGACTGCAAAGGAGAGTGTTACGGACGGGAACCAAAGCGTTTCGACAGGAAGGCCGAGGTTTGTCTTTAGTAAAAATCTGCGCGATGCGGTTCTCGCACCTCAGGGTGGAATATTGACCGATCTTGCGTTTGATCAGTCGGCACTAGATAGAGTCAATGAACGTGCTTATACACTCTACAAACGAGATGTAGCGCTAGCGATGAACGACTCTCACAATGGCGCCACGTCTATTCAACAATCAGTGGATGCTGTCGATAGATGGGGGTCTATTCTCGCTCATATTGAGGCTGCACCGGCAGGGATGCACGGACTTGAACATGAGGCGGTTGTGCGTAGAAATGAAGCAGTCCGTAATGCTGTTGATGTCTTCGCATCGGTAGTTCCACTCGATAAGATTCCCGGAAATAAAGTTAGTGATGCGCTTGTTTCGGCTGCCTTCGATGGCGCGAAGGACTCTCTACTTGAAAGTTATCTCCCCACGGACTTTTCATCCCAAGACTTGCAAGCTCGCTTGAATGCTAGCTATGCGACGGCAAATAGTATTCAGGACTCCTTAGTGGAAAACTTTTTGTCGCGAAGCGATTGGCCTAATGTCGAAGGAAAGACTAAAGAAGAACTCATTAACGCCTTCTTTAAACAACAAGGCAGTGGTAATACAGACCCTGATGGGAATCCCGACGACATTGTCCGTGACGAGAACGGGAACTTGCCCCCGTATACTTCTCTGACTGAGAATCAGAGGAATCGGCTGAGAGGGTTTTTAAGTACTGACACAGATCTGAAAGCTGCGCTAGACGCTGCTGAAGGTGTGTCTTTCAGCGCGTATATGGACGATAGCTTTAAGCTTAGGCTGCATCTTAAATAGCGTAATAGTTGCTGTACGTGGGGCTATTGGACTTTAGCAATGGCCCCACTGGGTTCATCCCATCATGAGCTAGTGTGGTCCATACCCGTTGTGGAAAGTTTTGGTCTTACCCCTCCGCCAAAATATTCCCAATCACCGGGTTCCACTCGCGGGGGATGCGCTCGGTAATGAAACCTGCCTGATTAAACGGGTCGGCTTCCAGTAGCTCCAGAGCTCCCGCGGCATCTTCAGCGCGTACAATAATCAGAGCATCGTGCGTGCCCGTGTAGGGACCCGCGGCAATCAGACGGCCCTGAGCTGCAAGATCGCCATTAAATGCGCGGTGCGTGGGGCGGACCTCTGCCATTTCCTCATTGCGGTCAGTGACGTAGTGGTACTCGACGGTGAAAACCTTCATTTTTCCTCCTTGAATAGGACAACATCTTCACGATATACCGGCAGCCCAGTCTCTGGCACATCCGAAGGGGAGTAGAAGAGAAGGCGAAGAGAAAATAAAAAGAGGCGCGGAGCTGGGCTCCGCCTCTTCACACTTTTAGAAGCTCACCAGCGATCATCCTGATCAGCAACCGCAACCGGCTTCAAGGACTCTGCGTTACCTGCGGAAAGACCCGCGGCAGCCGGAGCCTTCTCCTCAACGCCCTCAACGCGAACAGCCTTAAGGCCGCTCAGTGCGCGACGCTTCGCCTTGTCCTTTTCTTCCTTTGAAGCTGCACCAGCAACCGCTCCCGTACCGATGGGACCGCGGGCGGTCGCCGCCGAAGCGCCACGGGCTGCTGCGGAGGAAGCACCTCCTGACACGTTGCCATTCGAGGAAGCGCTACGGGCCGCCCCAGTTCCTGATGAAGAAGCCTTGGCAGACGACGCAGCCTTAGCCGAAGCTCCCTTGGTAGCACTGCTCTTAGCGGTCGAGCTCGAACTCGACGCTGTGCCGGCAGTCGTTCCCATAACGCCAGGCCGTGCGCCCACACCTGCACGAGCGGCAGAAGCTGAAGCCGAACGAGCCGAAGCGGCAGCGGACTGCGAGCTTGTTCCTGCCTTAACAGAAGCCGAGCCCTTTGCTGCGCTCGACGCGGTGCCGCGTGCCCCGGTAGCTGCACCGTTCGCAGGTGCTCCGGTGGCCGTAGTGCCACTAACGCCTGCCGGGCGGATGCTAGCAGCCGCACGTGCACGTGCCGACATGGTCGACGCATTACTTGCCGTCGATGATGTGCCTGCGCCAGTTCCGGTGGTTGCGCCGCTGCCATAAGCTCCGGGGGCTCCCATACCGCGTGGGAATCCACCTGCGCGAGCAGCTGCCGAGGCCGGGGTGCCCGGGTTTGCCATGCGAGCTGCATTGCCCCAGTTACCAGCCTGAGCAGTTCCACGAGGAGTTAACGCACCACGCTCAAGATCGTTCATCGCGCTAGAAATTGCGTTCGAGGACGACAAGCGGGCGCTGGTCGAGGGTGCGAGTGCGCCACCGGCCGGCACTGTTCCAAATTGAGAAGTAGCAGCACGCGAGGCGAAACCACCCATCGAACTTGCAATAGAGGTCGCGGAAGTTGCCATGCGGCCAAGACCAGCCAAAGTGCCACCGGTCGTTAGTGCGCCACCGGCAATGGCCAAATCCTTGGATTGCGAAGACGTCGAGAAGGGGTTGTAATCGGGCTTCCAACGGGGATCGTTCGCATCGGTAACAGGTGCGGGAACATGCCCGCCAACGGGGCCATCAGCGGTCATGTAGCCGCCAACCGGCATGGTCGTAACATCAACGCCTGCCAGAACGGAAGATGAAGGGGAAACAGAAGGAAGGACCTCAAGTCCAGCGATTGGGGCTCCGGTGTTTGCACCACCAGCTACATAGGCAGGAGAACCTTGGGTTGCCATCCGAGGGATTTGTGCATCAAGACTGGTACCAGTGCTGCCTGTGGGTCCACTGCCGCCACCATTCGAATCGCCATCTCCATTGCTAGAGTCCCCGGAGAATCCAGCAGCAGCACTGCTCACTTCGCCATTCATGGTGTCAAGGGCTGCTTTTGCCTGTGCTTCCCTTTGGGCATTGCGCTGAGCGATCATATTCTGGATGTACTCATTTTGAAGCGCAGCTTCATTTGGCTGCCCTTGGAACATCACTTGCGCGGCAGCCTGGTCTGAGGGATGCGAAAGTTGTGTGCTGAGAGTCCCTTGAACAGACTTAGCGTCTTGCATAGCTTGACGAGCCTGGGTGTGGGCGGCTTCCATGGTCCCGACTCGACCCTCCAAGTTAGCGATCGAGGTCTCGAAATCGCTGACTTTTGATGTCATTGCCGCATGTGTTGCACCTTCAACGCCAGTGTTTCCGGAGAAGCTTGCGCATGCGGTTTTTAGAGAAGCCAGCTGAGCTTTCAGGTCATTCAGAAGCGATGCATCCTGGTCTGAATAGTCAAGGCGGGCAACTTTGGTGAGTCGATCATAGTTCTCTGTGGAGAGTGAGGCTGCCATAAGAGGTCTTTCTTCAATCCTAGGTATTACTGAGAAGCGTCTCGATATTCGATGTTGCTATCAGTCTCGTCCAAAGCCGTAAGGGGAGTTCCAGTTGGGAAGTCCCGAAGTGGGTTTGCTTGGTGCTCGTGTGGCCGAAGCGACGAGGTCATCCCATGTCTCAGAACCCTGTCCAGTGCCACCCAAGAATGTTGGCGGAAGTTGAAGTTGTGGAGTTGAGGAGGAAGCGTTGTTAGCAGCAACTGGGCCAGGCTGTTGGGCACCTCCTTCTGCCGAAGTCCGATCAACCCAACCCGGTAGGGGTGCGCCCCCGACAAGATCTGATGCCTGAGTTAGTGCTGCTTCCCTTGCGGCGGCGAGCGTCTTCTCAGGTGTATTTGTAGATAGCGCTCTATCCCTTTCCTGCGCGGCCTGGGCTAGGGCATGCTCCTTTTCCTCAAGCTGTGCCTCCGACAAGAACTGAATCGCATCGATACCGTTTTGCTCATTTTCGCCCATCAGCGCTTGGGTCTTACCGGCAGCGCTCAAGAAAGCAATGACCTCTGCATTTAGAGAGGTAATTGCGTCCTGGATTTCTTGAAGGGCAGTCGTATATTGCTGTCGAGCTGCGACGGGGCCTGACTCTTCGCCCCACTTGCCTGCTGTTTGGGCTGATGTCAGCGATGCGACCTTAGAGGTCGCCTGTCCCGCGAATTCGCCACGCGAGCTGTCTAGAGCTGATTGTGCGGCAGTAAATTCGTCGTTATTAACGCCAACTTCTCCGCTCATGCCGTCTCTCTTTCCGCCTCTTGCCCGTTAAAATCAGACAAAAACTACCTGCTCGTACATATTGAAAATACAAGATCGTTTTCAAAGGTGCACAAGCCCTTCCATATATGGGATTATTTTCGCGTAAAAGAGAACGTACGTCAAAGGAGGTTGAACTGTGGACCTTCCGCTCTGCGGCACCGTGATCCGCACCGTGTGGGGCGCGACCAGTGACATCGGCCCCGTACGTTCCTCGAATCAAGACTCTTGGCTCGTGCAAGAACCCCTCTTCGCGGTTGCAGACGGGATGGGCGGAAACACCGAAGGGGAACTCGCCTCGACAACTGCTCTTGAAGTGCTCTCTAACGCCCTCAGTCCCGAGGCCTTGGACGCAATTGACCCGAACCCTGCCGAGCTGGTAGGTGCGATCCGCGCGGCCGCAGAGGCAGTGGCCTCGTTAGGGGAGAAGGAGGACCCGGCTGCCCCGGGAACCACGCTGTGCGGAACCCTGACCATCGACCAAGACGGTCCGCAGTGGCTGACCTTTAATATTGGTGATTCTCGTGCCTATCTCATTGCTGCCGGCAGTATTGTTCAGCTCACGACGGACCACTCGGCACTTCAAGAAGCAAAAGAATTTGCGCAGCGCACAGGCGCAGACCTTGTTCTTCCCCCCTCGAATGTCATCACTCGCGCACTCGGTGCCGCAATGCCGGAACTTCCGCAGGCCGACTACGTCCTCACTCCCATGTGCGAAGGCGACCTTGTCCTGGTCTGCTCCGATGGAGTCCACGGAGTTCTGAGCAACGAAGACATCCTCGCCGCGGTCAGCGACAATGCTTCCCCGCAAGAAATTGCCAATGCCCTGGTTGACCACGCCTTAGCTGCAGGTACGCGCGATAACGCAACTGCCCTTGTTATCCGTGCACAATCGGTTGTGGGAAGCCGCTACGATGGGGACATACGCGCGAGCGTGCGTCCACGTATCCCAGTGCGACCCCTTCCGGTCACAACGGCGCGCCGCGCCCGATAGAGAAAAGAGTTTTCGAATGCTGCAATTGGGCCGCCATGCAGTTCGCGGTAACGGTGGGTTCATCGTCGCCGGCCCCCTGGGCTTTGCCCTGGTTCCCGCTGACCTCGCTGACTCCGCACAGCGCGTTGTCACCGATGCCAACGAAGATCTGACAACCTGGGTTAATTCCGCTACAGCCAGCGGTTTACCTTTCGCGCATATGGATCTGCGCGGCCCCGTTCCCCTTCTTTCCTTGGGTGGCAGTGCGAATGTTCGCGCCATTGCTCCCGGCTATGACACCCCCTTCACCTGGGGTGGCCCGCTGTCGATGTGGGAATTTGTTCCCGGCGAGTGGACGCTCATGGATATCGCATTGGGCGAGTTCGACGATGCTCAGCCGTGGGCACACTTCGCGACATCTGAGGCCGAGGCCTCTCAGGTCCGTATTGGCTACCCCGTAGAGCCCGAGCTTCCCTCGGCCCCCGCGCTGGTGGAAGAAGAGAAGCCCGCTCAACTTCAGGAAGAGCACGCTGAGGATGCTCCCTCCGCTGAAGAATCCGCGCCCGAAACTGAGCCCGAGGCCTCGCACACGGTGTGGGGAGCGGCCACGGAAGAAGCCCAGGAGCAGGAGGAAGCTGCTAAGCCTCAGGCCGCAGAAGAACCCGCGCCGAAGTATCTGTGGGCACCCGATCCGGAGGCGGAAGCAAGCGCCCCAGAGGAAACTCCGGATATTTATGCTGCAGATGCTCAAGTTGCCGCGGCTCAGGCAGCCGTGACGCCGACCGCCGCTCCCGTTTACACCAGCCCCGAGGCCTTGGAAGAAACCATCACCTCTGAGGCTTTCGCGGCAATGCAGCAGGAAGCTTTGCAAGATACACCGCAGGCCAGCGCTGAGCCGCAGGCCAGCGTTGAATTGGATGCTCCCTCACTCGAGCAAAACTTTGAGTCCAGTGCTTTCGTTGAAGAAGAAGCTTCCATCGAAGTTCCCGCCGACGAACCCGCAAAGGTAGAGGCACAGGCCGCGCAAGAACCGGTCGAGCAGGAAAGCCAGCCCGAAGCTGAAGAGGTTGCCTCGGCCTCGGAAATCGAAGAAACCCCGGCTGTGGATACTCCGGCAGCAGGTGCGGTCCCTGCTTTTGAAGTCGATAACTCCGATAGCGGCGCAACGGTACTGCGACGCGTCACCGATGACTCGCAACACGCGCAGGCTGGCTACCTGGTCTATGCAGGCGCTGCTCCCGTTGAACTCACTCACGACGTGATCTTGGGACGCGACCCTAATGCTCGTGTCCTGACAGGACGCCCTTCGGCAACCGTCATGCGTGTGCCCAGCCCGGCAAACGAAATCTCGCGTTCGCACGCAGCCGTCATTCCCAGCGGTTTTGGCTCCTGGATGCTCATGGATCTGGGAAGTGCGAATGGAACCCTGCTGCGCAGCTCGAATGGCAATGTTCAGGAAGTTCCGCCGCGTGTTACCGTGCCGCTGAGCGACGGCGACGTTATTGATCTGGGAGAAAACGTCCTGGTCGAGTTTATTGTTCGATAAAACAGTGACCATATGGTGAACGGGCCACCCGCGTAATTTCGCGGCGTGGCCCGCATCATTTGGCCGGTACTTTTCCATTGGTTAGTATGTCAATACACAGGGTCCCGATGACGGGTACCCCCCGAAACAACGGAAGTTGAGGGACCAGATGGTCAAGTATGTATACGACTTCTCCGAGGGCGACAAGTCAATGAAAGACTTGCTCGGAGGTAAGGGTGCGAACCTGGCAGAGATGACGAAGCTCGGTCTGCCTGTTCCTCCCGGATTCACAATTACCACCGAAGCGTGCCGCGTCTACCTGCACGACGGCAAGGCCCCTGAAAGTCTTGATACTGAAGTGACCGTCGCACTTCGCAAGGTCGAAGAAGAAATGGGACGCAAGCTGGGCGATCCCAAGGATCCCTTGCTTGTCTCGGTCCGTTCGGGCGCAAAGTTCTCCATGCCCGGCATGATGGAAACCGTCCTCAACATTGGCCTGAACGACGAATCCGTCCACGGTCTTGCTGCTGTCAGCGGCAACGAGCGTTTCGCATGGGATTCCTACCGTCGACTGGTCCAGATGTTCGGCAAGACCGTTCTGGATATCGACGGAGACCTCTTCTCTGACGCTCTGGACAACATGAAGAAGGAACGCGGCGTTAAGGGCGATACCGAGCTCAACGCTGAGGACCTCAAGAACCTGGTCGATATCTTCAAGACCATCGTCTACGAGCAGACCGGTGAAGAATTCCCGCAGGATCCTCGCACCCAGATGGATATGGCCATCGAGGCCGTCTTCCGTTCCTGGAACACCGAGCGTGCCCGCATCTACCGTCGCCGTGAGCGCATCCCCCATGACCTGGGCACCGCAGTCAACATCTGCACCATGGTCTTTGGCAATATGGGCGAAAACTCCGGCACCGGCGTGTGCTTCACCCGTGACCCCTCCACCGGCCACTCCGGTGTGTACGGCGACTACCTCGAGAACGCACAGGGCGAAGACGTCGTTGCAGGTATCCGCAACACCCTGTCCCTTGCTGACCTTGAGAAAATCAACAAGCCGGTCTACGACGAGCTGCGCGGAATCATGCACAAGCTCGAAACCCACTACCGTGACCTGTGCGACATCGAATTCACCATCGAGCGCGGCAAGCTGTGGATGCTGCAGACCCGCGTCGGCAAGCGCACCGCTGCCGCCGCCTTCCGCGTCGCTGTCCAGCTGGTCGACGAAAAGCTCATCACCCGCGACGAGGCCCTGGGCCGCGTGACCGGTGACCAGCTCACCCAGCTGATGTTCCCGCAGTTTGACTCTTCTGCTTCTAAGGAGCTCATCGCTCGCGGTATGGCCGCCTCCCCGGGCGCAGCCGTTGGCCGCATCGTCTTCAACAACGCTCAGGCCGAGGCCTCGGCAGCAGCAGGCGTCAAGTGCGTGTTGGTCCGCCGCGAAACCAACCCCGACGACCTGCCCGGTATGGTCGCAGCCGAGGGCGTTCTGACCGCCCGCGGTGGCAAGACCTCGCACGCCGCCGTCGTTGCGCGCGGCATGGGCAAGACCTGTGTCTGTGGCGCTGAAGCGCTCGAGATCGATGCCGAGGCCGGAACCGTGACCGTCGCAGGACGCGTCCTGACCGGTGAAGACGTTATCGCCATCGACGGCCAGACCGGTGAAATCTTCCTGGGCGAGGTCCCCGTGACCGACTCCCCGGTAACCACCTACCTGAGCCACGGCCTCGAAGCTGGCCTGGCTGCGGCAGCTGGCGACCCCGGCACCTCCGAACTGATCGAGGCCGTCCACCGCATCCTCACCCACGCCGACGAGGTGCGTCGCCTGCAGGTGCGCGCGAACGCCGATACCCCCGAGGACTCGCAGCGTGCACTGGAGTTCGGTGCGCAGGGCATCGGCCTGTGCCGTACCGAGCACATGTTCCTGGGCTCGCGTCGTCCGCTGGTTGAGCGCGTCATCCTGTCCGAGGAAGGCTCCGCTGAGCGTCAGGAAGCATTCGACGCCCTGGAGAAGCTGCAGAAGGAAGACTTCCTGGCAATGCTCGAGGTCATGGACGGCAAGTCGATGACCGTGCGCTTGATCGACCCGCCGCTGCACGAGTTCCTGCCCCAGCTCACCGAGCTCGAGGTCAAGGTTGCACTCGCCAAGGCTGCTGGCACCGTTGATCCCGCGGACGAGGAAATGCTGGTCACCGTGCGTCGCTTCCACGAGCAGAACCCCATGCTGGGCCTGCGTGGCGTGCGTCTGGGCATCTACCTGCCCGGCCTCTTCGCCCTGCAGATGCGCGCACTGTGCGAGGCCGCCGCTGAGCTGGTTGCCCGCGGCAAGGATCCGCGTCCCGAGATCATGGTTCCGCTGGTTGGCTCCGTGCGCGAGCTCCAGCTGATCCGCGAGGAAGGCGAGCAGATTATCGCTTCGGTTGCCGCTTCCAAGGGCGTTGACCTGTCCGGCGTCACCATCGGCGCAATGATCGAGCTGCCGCGTGCGGCCATGACCGCCGAGGATCTGGCTGAGGAAGCCGACTTCTTCAGCTTCGGTACGAACGACCTGACCCAGACCGTGTGGGGCTTCTCGCGCGATGACGTCGAAGGCGTGTTCTTCCCGCAGTACATCGAGGCGGGCATCTTTGGTGTCTCGCCCTTCGAGTCGATCGATGTTCACGGTGTCGGTACGGTTGTGGCCGAGGGCGTGCGCCGCGCACGTTCCACCAAGCCGGACATCAAGCTCGGTGTCTGTGGTGAACACGGTGGCGATCCCGCATCGATCCACTTCTTCCACCAGGTTGGACTCAACTACGTGTCCTGCTCGCCCTTCCGCGTGCCTGTCGCGCGTCTGGAAGCCGGCCGTGCAGCCGTTGAGGATCACACGGACATGACCGCGTGAGCGTCTGTAAGGACCGTTAAGCGCTGATATAGCGCGGTGCACCGCCAGCTTCGGCTGGCGGGGCACTTGCGTTTCCGGGGCACTTGCGTGCGAATCGTCATGGCACCCTATGAAATCAAGAGATCGCCCGAGTGTCAGTAATTCTTAAATCCGGGCTTCCCAGCTGGTGGCGGGAAAGCGCCGGGCGCTGGTGTAGGTGGAGTAGCTGGCGGTGTATACGGTGACGTGGGCATCGCGCTACCGCTCTCCACAACCATCACATTGCCGTTGGTGAGCACGATGTTGGCAGGGGAGTGCAGCCGAGCCATAGCTGTTTGCCGTTTACGCCATGCAAAAACGGCAATGATGAGGGCAAGCACAATGTAAATAGCGTGTTCGACGGTTGGATCATCTGCAAGGTTGGGTGCAACTTCTTCTAGCATTTTCAGAACAAAAGTCAGCATAAGGATCAGGCTTGAGACGACCACGATCGGGAAACTGACAATCGCATAGATGCGTTGAGAGACCGAGTACAGCAGGTGATTGAGCTTGTAATAGGCGAATCCGACAACAACCATTGCAACGACACCCCAAATAAATTGCGCCTTTTCTGAGGATGTCAGCCAACCCATGTGATCCATCGTGAAAATGCCCGAAAATCCTATGACAAGCAAATAGTCGGGAGAGAAGATCATCCACAGCAGCATGCCCATGTAGAAAAAGAGGACGACGATAACCACACAAATCAAGAGCGCGAACACCAGTACCATGCCGTCATCCTAACAATGTGAAATTTGTGCTAGCTGATAACTGTCTGGGTGTGGAAATTGCTGCTTGGGCAGTATTTGTTCTGCTGGGTTGAGTGAGCTTTGACGGCACCTGTTCCCAATTTTTAATTGAAAAAATAAGACCTGACGAGTTGTCTGCTTCTCTAAAGTGGCGAATGATACAACTATGTATCCGCACATAGGTGCAGATGCCATTGCACATAAGTGCAGACAGCTTGGTAAATTCTGCGCAATTTCTTTACAATAGCTTTTGACCTGCGTAAATATAGTTGTATTATCGATGTTCGCGTTGAGCGGATATGTAAAATTGTGTGCGGGAACACATTTATAAGCATGAAACTGGAACACGCCAGTCAGATAATTAACAGCGGAGATCGGAGACTATTAGTCCCTGATCTTTAGGTTTTGTCCATCCTCGACAAGGAAGTCAGTGAACTTCTATGGAACGTCGCATTTTTGCACACCGCGGTTTGAACCGTGTCGCACCCGAGAACACTCTTGCAGCTTTTGAAAAGACTGCAGATGCTGGTCTCACCTGGATTGAGACTGACGTCGACATCCTTGGTGACGGTACGCCAATCGTCATCCACGACACGTCGCTTGATCGTACGACCAATCGCAGCGGGTCGTACTACGGCCTCGAGAAGGCAGATCTGGCATCGATCGATGCCGGTTCATGGTTCTCTCCGGAATTCACCGGACAGCCTCTGCCCACCCTTGAGCAGCTGATCGAGCTCCTCAACCGCCGTGGACTGAATGCCAACATCGAGATCAAGTCGAATGAGGCCGGTGGCGCCATGTCCATGCGCCTCATTGATTCGATTCTTGATGCGCTGACTGGACTTGACCCCGAACGAGAGGTTTTCTTCTCCTCCTTTAATCACGTGTTGCTGGCGAAGATTAAGGAACGCGCACCTCAGTACGAAGTGGGCTGCCTGTACGAGACTTGTGCTCTCTACGACGACTGGAAGTCCATGCTCGAGCTGGTTGGCGCGTCATACATTCACCCCGAGGACCGCGGTCTGACCAAGTCCAAGGTTGAGGCCTTCCGCGAGGCAGGCTTCGGTGTCAACGTGTGGACCGTGAACTCGATTGATCGAGCACATGAGCTCTTCAATTGGGGCGCAACCGGTGTCTTCACCGATGTTGCGGACTCTTTTGCCCATCTTCAGTGAGTGAATCTCGAAAGGTAAATTCAACAACATGTCTGAAACCTCAGTAGGCACAAAGTCGCGCCTCCCTAAGTTCATGCAGAAGGGACGCCTAGGCGGCTTCCTCACTGTCGTGCTGACCGGCCAGCTGGTCTACGTCTCCTTCGAGGCGTTCAAGGGATCTCTGCTGAT
>ERZ773213.764-NODE-764-length-18190-cov-9.142707_pt1 | contig 18190 bp, 16 predicted proteins | sample MGYA00580996_ERZ773213 | MGnify/ENA primary metagenome ERZ773213 (study PRJEB29015, sample SAMEA2738152) | human oral metagenome | biome: human oral; feature: human-associated habitat; material: saliva | place: China | collected 2197 ...
AAAAGAATAGAAGATTAAAAAAGGTTTCACATATGTGAAGCCTTTTTTGTATTGTATGAATAGATGAAAAATATGCTATTAAATATAGTTTATAAAAACACGCCTTCTAGATTATCTAAAGGGCGTGTATTATTTTACTTATTTCTTTTTACTTATTTATCTCTTCTATAATACTTTCTAACTTCATTGAGCGGCTAGCTTTAAATAAAATCACTTCATTAACGTGTTTATTTTCTTTTAAGTAGTTGCTTACTTCTTCGTTAGAAGAGAAGTGAAGTTTTTTAATTTCTGAGTTAGTTATGTTATCAGTAATATTTTTAGCTAAGTCACCAACAGTAATAACTAAGTTGATATCTTTTGAATTATTAGATATATATTCTCCAACTTCACTGTGGTACTGTACTTCTTTTGAACCAAGTTCAAACATACTACCAAGTACTAGAGTTTTATAATCAAAATCATCAAAGCCACTAACTACGTCAACACTAGCTTTCATAGAAGTAGGGCTTGCGTTATATGCATCATTAATAATTAGAGAGTCTTTTCCATAAGGAATACTTTCTAAACGCATATGAGTAATTTCTGATGTTTTTTCGATTGCTTTGCGAATGTCATCAATAGATAAACCTAGCTTTTCAGCGATTGCTGTTGCGAACATTATATTAAATAGGTTATGTTTTCCTTTTAATTTTGTTGTGAATTTTTCATCGCTAAGGTTTAGTTTGAAATCTATATGGTCACGAGTAATAGTGTAGTTTTCTAAAATTATATTATTATAATCATTTTCACCACACGAAGTAGCTCCTATATTAGATTTATCTACTAAATTTTTTAGTAATACTTCATCTCCGTTATAAACGAAGAATCCATCTTTTTTCATACCATTAGTAATCTCAAATTTTGCTTTAGCGATACCTTCACGAGAACCAAAAAATTCGATATGACTTTCACCAATATTAGTGATTACAGTATAGTCCGGTTCTACTAGTTTTGATAGGAAGTCTAATTGACCAAAACCATCAGCTCCCATTTCTAAAACTAATATTTCACTATCTTCTGGTGCTGCTAAAATAGTTATAGGTACACCAAGCTCATTATTAAAGTTTCCTTGTGTTTTATGAACTTTGAACTTTGTTTCTAATAGACCAGTAATAATATCTTTAGTAGTTGTTTTACCATTACTACCAGTAATTGCGATAGTTTTGGCATTTAAGCTATTCAAATAATGTTTAGCTAAAGCTTGGATAGCTACATAACTATCTTCTACATAAATAATATTGTTATCACTAGTAAAATCTTCTTTTAAAGAAAGTGATGCAGCAGCACCTTTTTCAAAAGCACTCTCTATATAGTTATGACCATCAACATTTTCTCCTAAGAAGGGAATAAATAAATCTCCTTCTTTAACTTTTCTACTATCGATTGCGATACCAGTGATTTCTTTGTTTTCAACTATATTTATTTTTTTTGCGTTAAGTATTTGTTCTAAATCTTTTACTAAATATTTCATAGTTAATCCTATTCTTCTGTTAATAAGTTTTTACGGTCTTCGTAACGTTCTATAGCTAAACGGAATAATTCTTCGATTACTTCAGGATAGCTTACGTTCATATTTGCCCATAGTGATGGGAACATAGAGAATGGAGTGAATCCAGGCATTGTGTTAACTTCGTTGATGAAGATTTCTCCTTCTTTTGTATAGAAGAAGTCAGCACGAACTAAACCAGATCCGCTAATTGCACGGAATGCTGTTGCAGCCATTTTTCTGAATTCTGGATAAAGATTTGGATCGATTGGTGCAGGGATATCCATACGTGATTGACCATCAGTGTATTTAGTTTCATAGTCATAGAATTCTGTAGTAGAAATATTAACTATTTCCCCTGGATCTGTAGTTTTAACTTCGTTGTATCCAAGTACAGCTACTTCTATTTCTTTTGCTCCTACAGCACCTTGCTCAATAACGATTCTTTTATCGAATTTTAATGCTTCTTCAATACCTTTAACTAATTCCGCTTCATCGTTACAACGGCTAATACCTACAGAAGAACCAAGGTTCGCAGGTTTAACGAATACTGGGTATTTTAGATTGTCATTAACTTCTTCAATAACCGCTTCTTTATTTTTTTTCCAAGTATATTCAATAAAGTGTGTATATGGTAATTGAGGTAGGTCATATGCCGCAAATAATTGCTTCATAACTACTTTATCCATACCAGCGGCACTAGATAGTACATTGTTTCCTACATAAGCAATATCCATAATTTCTAAGAAACCTTGGATAGTACCATCTTCACCGTTAGGACCGTGAAGAACAGGGAATACTAAATCAAATTTACGACCATCTTCGAATAATAAGCTACTAATATCACTATTAAAGTTAGTAAATCTTAGTTCATTTTGGTCTTTGATTTCAGATTTAATTTGTTCACCTTTAGCCCAGTTTCCTTCTAATGAGATAAAGATAGGAAAAACATTGTATTTTTCTTTATCGATTGCGTTAATTATTGATTTTGCTGTTAATAATGAGATAGAATGCTCAGCACTCTTACCACCATAAACGATTCCTATGTTTTGTTTTGTCATAAAAAATCTCCTAATAAAAATTTTTTTGTTATGTTTAAATGTTATTGTTATAGTTAATAGAAATATTTAAATATAAACTATTGCCTATGTACACACTGAATATTAAATTCAGCAATTTATCCTATAATTATACCACAAAAATATAAAGTAGAGTAGTTTTATAACTAATTTAAAAAGTTAATTTATTAATTTAATGCATGTTAATATTGTATTTTTGTAATATTAAATTTATAATAGAATATGTACAAAAATTGATATAAGTAGGAGGAAGTAAAATTTGAATGAAAAATTAGATGAAAAAAATGATTTTAAAACCTTGCATAAAAGAAAAACTAGTCTAGTATATAATTTTATCCTTGTATATATTGTGTTTCTTTTTGCAGCGGGTTTCACTCAAATGAAGCTAGGGTATAGTGATACGGTAGCTTTTATTATATTCGTAATAGTTTGCTTAATACTAGTTGTTTATTTTGGTACGAAAAGACAAAAAATTGACAATTTAATTGCACTAAAGTTATTAAATGATTTAGAATTAGCTGAATTTATGGATTTCATGCATGAACAACATAAAAATAAAAAATTAACTAGAAATAGCTTATATTATAACTATATGGCACTAGTTGAGCTTATCTATGGTAACTTTGATAAGTGTGAAGAATATTTATCAAAAGTTAAACTTACTAAATCGGGATATATTAGAGGATCCTTAAGAGGAACTGAAATATGGTATCACTATACTAGATTTATGTTAGATATTTTTACTGAAAAAGATTTTGATTTAGAAGAATTAAAAAAACAATTAGTGAAAACAGTTAGTAAAAATCAAGAAGCTGTTCAAATGTATAAAAATAAATTAGATAATATATATAAAGTGCTAGTATTAAAAGAGCCGGTTGATAATTTTAAAGAAGAATTAAATGATAATATAGTAGAGTGTTCAAAAGTATTTAATTATTACTTCTATCTTTGTAATGAAGTGCTAAAAGAAAATAAAGAAGAAGCAAATAAATATATTGATTTATTATCAAAATACAATGAAAATTATTACGTAGTAAGAAAAGCGAGAGAAATAAGAGAAAAAAATTAAGGGTTGACCAATAGGTCAGCCCTTTTTATAATTTATATTTTTCTTTTAATTCAGCTATAGTATCACGAAGTTTAGCAGCACGTTCAAATTCGAATTTTTCAGCCGCTGAGAACATTTCTTGTTCTAGTTCAGCTAAGTGTTCTTCGATATTATCATCGGTAATATTAGATACTTCTTCTAATTCTAATGTTTCATCCTCAATTACTTCTTTCTTAGCACTAATACTATCACGAATATCTTTAATAATTGTTTGAGGTGTTATGCCATGTTCCTCATTGTATGCCATTTGTATTTCACGACGACGATTTGTCTCATCGATAGCTTTTTTCATACTTCTAGTCATATTATCCGCATACATAATTACACGACCATTCGCATTACGTGCGGCACGGCCAATAGTTTGTAATAAGGCTTTGTCCCCACGTAAGAAACCTTCCTTATCCGCATCTAAAATAGCTACTAATGAAACTTCTGGAATATCTAAACCTTCACGTAGTAGGTTAATTCCTACAAGAATATCAAATTTTCCAAGTCGTAAGTTTCGAATAATCTCTGTACGTTCTAAAGTTTTAATATCAGAGTGAAGATACTCAACTTTTAGACCATTTTCTTTTAAATATGCTGTTAAAGATTCAGCCATTTTTTTAGTAAGAGTCGTGATTAAAACACGTTCACCTTTTTCTATAATTTTTTCAGCTTCTTTAGTAATATCAAATACTTGGTCGCTAACGGGACGAACATCTATTACTGGATCTAGTAGACCAGTAGGACGGATAATTTGTTCAGTAATTTTTGAACTATGTTCAAGTTCATAGTCACCAGGTGTAGCTGAAACGAAAATTGCTTGGTTTAACTTATTTTCAAATTCCTGATAGTTAAGAGGTCTATTATCTAAAGCAGTAGGTAGTCTAAAACCATAGTCAACTAGAACTTGCTTACGAGCTCTATCACCATTATACATACCTCTAACCTGTGGAAGGGTAACGTGTGACTCGTCAACTACTAATAACCAATCTTTTGGAAAGTAGTCTAGTAGAGTATAAGGTGTTGAACCAGGTTCTCGAAGTGTTAAGTGAAGAGAGTAGTTTTCAATACCTGAACAAAATCCCATCTCTTCCATCATTTCAAGGTCATAGTTAGTACGTTGTTCCAAACGTTGTGCTTCTAGTAACTTGTTTTCCATATTGAATACTTTTAGTCTATCTTCTAGTTCAGCACGTATTCTTTTTATCGCTTCTTTTGTTTTTTCTTCACCTGCGACGAAGTGGCTGGCAGGGTAAATTGCAATATGTTCTAATTCACTAAGTACTTCACCAGTTAGTGAATTGATTTCACGTATTCTATCAATTTCATCCCCAAACATCTCTATACGAACAGAGTTTTCACTACGAGAAGCTGGGAAAATTTCTATAACATCACCACGTACTCTAAAAGTACCACGTGTAAATTCTATATCATTACGCATATATTGGATGTCTATCAGTTTTGAAAGAATTTTATTTCTGCTTATTTCATCCCCAACTCTAAGTGAAAGCACTAGAGAAGAGTATTCTTCTGGAGAACCAAGACCATATATACAGCTGACACTAGATACGATAATTACATCATCACGATCAAATAGAGAAGATGTAGCACTGTGGCGTAGTTTATCAATCTCATCATTGACAGAAGAATCTTTTTCTATATAGGTATCAGTCGATGGTACATATGCTTCTGGTTGGAAATAATCATAGTAAGAAACGAAATATTCGACCCTATTGTTAGGGAAGAATTCTTTTAACTCATTGTATAATTGTCCGGCTAATGTTTTATTATGAGCTAATACTAGTGTTGGTTTTCCAACATTTTTTATAATATTAGCTATTGTGAAAGTTTTACCTGTACCAGTAGCACCAAGTAAGGTTTGGTATTTTTCTCCTTTATTAATACCTTCCGTTAGGTCATTAATAGCTCTAACTTGGTCTCCTTTAGGTTCAAATTTGCTCTGTAAATCAAAATCAAAGTGTTGTCTATTTACTTCCAAGAAGTTCACTCCTTTACTAGTAATAAATAATATAAACATAATAGTTTCTATTTAATTATATACTAGATAGGGAGATAGACAAAGAAATAACTATTCTAATATTCCGAATAAATAAAAAAGACGAGAAAATTTTCTCGTCTTTTAAAAAGTATGACCATTATTTATTATTTTTTTTCGCAAGGTAAGGCATAATTAAACCAAGTGAAATAAGAATAATAGGTGTAACAATGTTCATTGTTGTTTGGAATACACTTCCTGGTGTGTACATACCTGTGATACAAGCAAATGCTGTTAGGAAGAAACACCAAGCTCCTAAACCAATACCGATATATTTATTCTTAACGAATTTATAATCAGCTTGGAATTTACCAGCTGCTTTTTTCAAGAAGATATAAGCAGCAAATACCCATAGATATCGAAGTGGCATACAAACAGCGTTTAATTTAACTAACCATCTGAATAATTCATTTACTTCTTTGATTCCGAACATTGGGATAATTAAAAGGATAGATACGATAACACCAACTAATTTTAATCCGTTAGTGTAAACATCGTTGCTATTTTTAACTAATAATTTTTTCGGAATGTATTGTTCATCAGAACTTTCTAGTAACATACGTAATGGTGCGTCAATTGAGATAATAACGATAGATACTTGACCGATAAAGTCAACTACCGCATAAATAACTAAGAATAAGTTACCAACACCGTAGTAGTTACCTAATGTTTGGAATGCGTAATAAGTACCATTAGTTAATAAGTCTTTTGGTATATTATTAGTATCAAACATTAAAGCAAGTGCGAATGTTCCTAAAATAGCTGTTGTTACAACCATAAGAACTAGTGCCATCATTCCTTTAGGGAAATCAGTTGAAGGTTTTTTCATCTTATTAACATAAGGCGAAATCTTCTCACAACCACCAACCGCAAATACTAAAATCGCTATTGACGTAACATATTTAACATCGAATGTTGGCATAAATGTATCTAATGACCAGTCGATGCTATATGTTTTAGCTCCTGTAATAGAAGGTGCTGTAATAGCCATCAATATGAATAATAATGACATAATAAACATTGATGATCCTGCTAAAGTTGCAAGTTTTTTGATGAAGTTAACTCCTCTTGCTGCTAAGAATAACGCTACTATGAAAATAACTAGTGAAATAATTTGTACATAAGTTATATTCATTTTACTAATACGGTTATCTCTGAATACTGCCCAACTAAACGCTGCGATAATACGTGATGGTTTTTGAGAAATATAAGGCATATGTACTACCCAAATTGTCCATCCAGCATAATAAGCTAGTAATTTACTGTGTGTTTCTTTAATCCAAGAACTAACACCTCCACCAGCATCTTTAAATGTAGATCCTAGTTCACCAACGATTAGTGAATATGGAATAAAGTAAATTACGAAGATTAAAACCCATGAGAAAATAGATTTAAGTCCGCCAAATTCTGAATATCCGTTAACGATATTACCAAACGCCCAAACAGTAGAGAAGGCCATGAACGCTAACGTATACCAAAATATCTTTTTAGCTTCTTTCTCCATATAATCTTCCTCCTAAAATATTTAATTTTTAATTCTGCATTAAGCATTAATAAAAATATTAGCATAGTACATACAATTATTCAAGTAATATTAGTATTTTTCTAATAAATTAATCTATAATTTCTACTAAGATTAAGAATTTTTAGAAAAATTATAAAAAATATGTATGTAAAATCATTTTTTAGAATAATTATTTTACAGAAAACAAGTAATATAAGGGTATTTAGAATCTCTGATAATGAAAAGGATAATTGATTTTCATTTAAAATAATAGTGTTAAAATACATATTTTTCTAAGTATAATATATGATAGCCAAGGTGTATTGTAAATTATGAAAATTATTAGAAAATGAATATATACATTAAAACTAAAAAATCATTTTTTAATAAACATATATATTTCTAAAATAGTGTTTTAAAATTTTTATAAAGAAGCTGGATATTAACGATAGTTTATTAAATTTATTATGCGTATACAAGAAGATTAAAAACTTGACAATGTTATAAAATAATCGTAATATATGTGTAGATAATAGATTGTAATTATTTATTATTAATTATTCATTTATAATTTTATATATTTATATAAGATTATAGATAAAAGAAAGGAGAAAAGTATATTAATGAAAAAAATCACAAAAGTAATTAAAATGAGTGTTACCGCAATATTTACATTCATAGGATTACTTTTTGTATCATCATTAACAGCTAATGCAGCTGAAGGTAAAGAACTTACAAAAGTTGTTACTGATATTTCTGTTACAGATGCAGGAAATAATGCAGTTAAACCTGACGCCAATGGCAATTATAATGTTACTACTGATAGAGCATACCGTTTTTCAGCAAACTTTGATTTAACGAAATACAACGGTAACTTATCAGAAGGGGATTATTTTAATTTAAAAATTCCTAATTCAGTAACTGTCCAAAAACATTCGGCTGATATTAAAGATACAAAAACACAAGTCGTTATTGCTGAATCACAAATAACACCAAATGCAAACGACCAAGGTGGTAATGCTAAAGTAACACTTAAAAATTTCTCTGAATATCTAACTACTACTAAAAGTAATGATATAAGAGATATAACAGGTCATTTTACTATTGATTTCTTATTCAAAAAAGATCAAACTAAAACACCTGTGACTTTTGATAGCTTAGCTGTGAAAAATAAAATAACACATACTTTTACATCAACAACTAAAGACGGAGAAAACAAAGGTTATGAAAACTTCGCTAAAAATGGTAATGATGTTGAGAATAAAGGATGGACTTCTGAAAAATTAGCAGCTGTAGGTTCTACTTCTAAAGGAAATATTTACTCACCATGGCGCGTTCGCGTTAATGCTGGAAAAAAAGACTATGGAAGCAACTTAGCATTAGTAGATGAGATAGTAACTGATACTACACATGCAGCTATTCAATATATTCCTGAATCATTAACAGTATACAAAGCTACTATTAATGATGGTACTTCTGAAGTTCCAGCAGGTGCTGTTAAACTAACTGAAGGTACTGACTACACAGTTGAGTGGAACAGCAATTATACTTCTTTAAAAGTAATTTTTAAAGATGGTTCACAATCATACTATGTTACTTATAACACTACAACTCCTGGAGATGGAAGTTTAGTAGGAAATAAAGTTGCATTACTAAAAAATAATACTGAAGCACTTCCTCAACGCAATAATCGCTTAATTTACGGATATGTAAGTGAGAGATTATCAGTATTAAATGAAGTGATTAATGCTAATCCAATTTACAAAATCAAAATTAATAAAACTGATAAAGTAAAAGTAACACCTGTTCAAGGAGCTGTATACACAATTATAAATCCAGAAGGAGTAGTAGTTGAAGATGTTACTACAGATGAAAACGGAGTGGCAGTTTCTAAAGAATTATCAAAAGATTATTTAGGAAAAGTGTTCACAATAATGGAAAAATTAGCACCAAAAGGTTATAAACTAGATCCAACAGTTTATACAGTAACAATTGGAGAGAATAATTCAATTATCAATCTTCAAGATGAACCAGAAGATACACCTCCAACTCCGCCAACACCAACTCCAAACAAACCGGTTAAACCTAATGAACCAGGAAAACCTGAAAAACCAGGTAAACCAAATAAACCTGGTAAACCAACTACACCAGTAGTAAAAGAAAAAGCTAAAAAAGCTGTTCTTCCAAAAACAGGTGTAGAAACTAATAGCTTAGCTGTAGCAGGTTTAGTTATCGGATTAGGTGCGTTAGCTTTAAGACGTAAAGCAAATAAATAATATAATAAGACGAACTTAGGAAACTAGGTTCGTTTTTTTTTTTGTTGTCTTTTGATTAGTACAGAAAAGGGTGAAATATAGCAAAATTTATCTAACCCAAAAAAATTTGTATCCATTATCATTCCATTAGTTATATTTTAAATAGATATTGTAATATAATATTATTCCAAAATATTTCAAAAGTTTTGATTGAATATATTAAATTCCCCCTTGAATTCGTTTTCGATATAAACTATAATGATTTTTATAAAAGTTTTTATAATTTATATAAGGAGTTGAGGGTACTTTGAAAAAGTGGAGAAGTACATTAGTAAAACTTATTATATTTATGATGGGGTTAGTAACAATCTCATTATTAGTAACAACAGTTTTTATGAGAGGATATATAAAAGATCGTGAAGAAGAGATTATTCGTCAAAAAATTAGTTCTACAGCACGATTAATTGCGATGGATAAGAGTATTCAAGAAGCTGTCAAAAATAAAAATCAAGAAAAGTTTATTCAACATTTTACATTAGCTGCGATGGAAGAAACACGAACGGATTTTATAGTAGTAACTGATAAAGATTTTGTAAGGTATTCACATCCAAAAGAGGAGCTGATAGGATCTAAGTTCTCGAGTATTGAAGATATTGAAGCAACATTTACTCAAGGAGATCATTACAGTAAACAAACTGGTCCACTAGGAGAAGGGGTCAGATTTTTTACAGCTCTAAAAGATGAAAATGGTAATAATATAGGAGTTGTCTGTGTAGGATATACTAAAAGAACAGTAGAAAATCAAATCTTAGAAGCACAGAAAAATTTATTCTATTCATTAATGATTGGGCTAACAGTGGCAGTAGGATTATCTTTTTTATTTAATAAAAAATTGAGAAAGATTCTTCTGAATTTAGAACCAGAGGAGATTGCACAACTTTATATAGAAAAAGAGTTAATAGCTGATCATGTTTCAGAAGGAATAATTGGGATAGATAAATACAAAAATATAATAATTATAAATAGTAGTGCAAATAATTTATTAAAAAAAGCTAAACTGTCTAGTGAAATAAAAATCAATGAAACTCTAAGTACTGAGATTTATAATTTATTATTTAGAGACATTTTGGAAACGAGAGAGAGTAGTCAAGATGAACAAATAGTAATTAATAATATGGATCTATTATTGAATAGAAATCCAATTTACTATAAAGGTAGGTTATATGGTGCGGTAGTAACTTTACGTGATCAATCAGAAATGAAACAGCTTATTACAGAACTAAGTGGTACAGAAAAATATAATGATAGTTTGCGTGAGCAGAGTCATCATTTTATGAATAAATTACATGTTCTTCAAGGATTGATAGAGTTGAAGTCTTATGAAGAAGTTGAGAAGTATATAACCTATTTAAAACAAGATTATCATGAAAAAATAGGTCATATTACTGAAAATATAAAAGTACCATCAATAGCTGGATTTTTACTTGCTAAAGCACGTGAAAGTCGAAACAAAGATATCCAGTTAGTGGTTGATTCAGATTCATTATTATATCAACATACTGGTTTAGAAACAATATATAATGAATTGTTAATTATATTAGGCGTACTAATAGATAATTCAATAGATACTTTGGAAAATAAAAATGATGGAAAAATAATTGTTTATCTTTATCTAAATCTAGAGGAAAAAGTTTTATTATGTTCAATAGAAGATAATGGAGCAGGAATTAAGGAAGTGGATAAAGAAAGAGTATTCGAGAGAGGATATTCAACAAAAGGAGAAAATAGAGGGTACGGTTTAGAGGCCGTTGAAACGATTGTTAAGAAATATAACGGCTTAATAGATGTAGACAGTAAAGAAAATAAGGGTACAAAGTTTAATATAGAAATACCCGTACTGGAGGATTAAAGGTGAGAGTATTAATAATTGAAGATGATTCCATGGTAGCTATGATACATAAAGAATACTTTAATAGAAAAGAAGTTAATTTTACACTAGACCATGTGTCATCACTTAAAGAAGCAGAATTATATTTAGAAAGTAATATACCAGATTTGGTAGTTTTGGATAACTATTTATCTGATGGAAAAGGGGTTAGTCTTTTATCTAAGTTAAAGAAATATCCTGTAGTTATGATTACAGCAGCTAACGATATTCAAACGGTAGAAACGGCTTTATCAAGTGGAGTAGTAGATTATCTAGTTAAACCTTTTACGTATGAGAGATTTTCTCAAGCGATTAATAAAGTATTAAACTTCAAGTCGTTGATGTCTAAAGAAAAAGTTAATCAAGAAATGTTAGATGATTATTTAAGTACTACTAAAGAACATGAAGATGTTGATGAATTACCTAAAGGATTATCAAAAATAACATTAAAGAAAATTGTTGAAAATCTTTTAAATAAAGACGAAGGATTTAATACCCAACAAATAGCTGATGATTTAGATATTTCTAGAATAACTATAAGAAAGTATTTGAACTATATGGTTAATATGAATGTGTTAAGTGAAGATGCTGAGTATAGTACTTCTGGTAGACCGGTATCTATATATAGTATTGTTTCAAAAGAAGAGTTAAAAAAACTATTATAGTTTAGTATAAAATGTTGATAATAAAAAATATAAGAAAAGGAGGATAATTTTATATTATTTTCTTTTTATATAAATATAATGAACATATATGATATAATTAAATAAATAGTTAGGAGGAAATGCTAATGAGCTTAGTCGATAAATGTGTACTATTATTTTTATTAGCAGGACATGTATTAGTTCCGTTAATATTTTTAATAATAATATTTTTTATGAAAAGAAAAAAATCAAAAGGGGATAGTAAACCGATTCCTTGGACAGCGTTGCTTGTTGTACAAGCTGTTTTAGATTTTACAATTTTGCCTATTTGGATGTTTATGGGAGTATTTGTTGGTATAATGACTACTGATGCGCCAAGAAGTAGTACATTATTTGCTAATGCGTCAATGTTTGGTTCAATTGCAACTGTTATTTTAAATGTTGTAGCACTTATAATAACTACAGCAGGTTTGAATAAGCAAAGAGTAGAGGAAAATAAACAACCACTAATGTGGCTATATGTTATTATTGCTGCATATGTGCTAGTGGTTCCGGGAAGATTTTTTATAGGAATTTTCCATTAGTTTTATTGGAAATATGTGTTATTTAATAAATATATATGAGAGGTTATCACAAGATAATCTCTTTTTTATGTAAATATATGATATAATAAAAGAAACAGTTCATAAGAGGGGGCTTTTGCATGGGGTATTTTATTGTCTATTGGTACATAATAGTAGTCATTACTATTTCAATAGTATTTTTTCGTAAAATTTTAAGTATAAAAAGATCAGGAGGAAATGTATATTTGGAAATGCCATGGAATAAATTTCTTGTAATATCTATAATTGTCGGATTAGTAATTTCACCGATATGGATAATTATGTGTTTAAATCTTATTGCGCTTGCTCGTAGAGCTGATGTATGGGAATTTACCGTAATTTCAAGTTATATAACGATATTCATATACATAATAATTATAGTTATTTGCGCAGTAGGTATGGATAAAAAGAATATAATAATACGAAGGAATAATAAAAATTAGTTATTACAGTTTTAAATAAATACTTCAAGAGACTATCAGTATGATAGTCTTTTATTTTATACAAATATTAGTATATGTTATAATATAGAAAATAATTTATAGGGAGGATAAGCAAGTAATGACAGACAATAGAATGAATTTGATATTTTATTATGGCCATATATCCGTACCTATATTTTTTATATTATTAATACTCTTTATGAGATATAGAAGAAAACGTAAGGGATTAGATGTAGATTTAACTATGCCATGGAAACCACTACTTGTAATTCAAGTAGTTTTAACCTGTACACTTTTAGCAATTTGGCTTTCTATAGGCTTGTTATTAGCTGTTGGTTCTGCAATAATAGGTCTTATTGCTTCAGTAAGTGATTTAACATTGTTTGAAAAGTATACAGAATATGTATGGGGTATGCTTTTAAGTGATGTGTTTACGGTAATCTTAAACTATGGTTCTATTTTGATGTGTACTATAGGTTATAATAAAATAAGAATAAGTAATAATAAAGAACCATTAAGAGCATTATATTATATTTTCGCAATATTTTTCTTAGTATTACCATTGTTATTATTCATACCACCACTATTTAGTTATTTACTTTATAAGTTGCATTATATTTAATATAAAAACAAGGATAGATATAAACAATTAAGTTATATATCTATCCTTATTTTATTAGATTTTATTTTGTAACAACGAATGAATACCATTCATTATCAGAAGTTTCTTCTACTAGTTTGAATCCACGTTCTAACATTTTTTCAAGAAGTTCATCTTTTTTATCTTTAATAATACCAGAAGTAATATAGTATCCACCATCTTCAAGTAAGTTATATGCATCATCTAACATTAATTCAATGATATGAGCTAGTATATTAGCAACGATAACATTATATTTTTTTGTTTCTTTTGTTAGAAGGCTAGCTTCTTCAACAGTTATTCTATTTTCTAAGTTATTAAGTGCAAAGTTCTCACGTGATACATCAACAGCTAGTTTATCTAAGTCAACAGCTTTTATTTCACCATCTGTTAAATAACTTGCTGCAATACTAAGAATACCACTTCCACAACCAACATCGATAATATTATCATGAGGTTTTACGTATTTTTCTAAGTTTTTAATACAAAGTGAAGTAGTTTCATGTCCACCAGTACCAAAAGCCATACCAGGATCAATATTGATTACATATTTATTTTCTTCATTCTCATATTCACGCCATGTAGGAACTATAACAAACTTTTCACCGATATTTAGAATATCGAAGTAATCTTTCCAAGAATTTTCCCAGTCGCTATCTTTAATAGTAGTAGTTTCTATTTTGAAAAATTCTCCAATGTTAATATTTTGTCCTAGTTGTTCTAATTCACCTTTAAAACGAGTAAAAGTCTCATCATCAAAGTTAAGTTCATTTATATATCCTTTTACAATAACTCCAACATCAGGGAAGTCAGTAGGACTAAGTTCAACGATAGTCCCAAAATCATCGTGTAAGTTTTCTTCTAGAGTAGTAGGGTCTTCAATAGCGACCCCTGTAGAACCATAATCTAAAAGAATAGATTCAACTATTTCACTAGCTTCATTAGTAGTATGAATAGTAATTTCAATCCAATTTTCCATTTTTTACCTCACAATTATTATTTTCTATTTATAAATTATTAATAAAATTACTTTATCATATTATAACAAAATCAGCATAATATCAAGTTATAAGAGAGTTTTTTATTCCGGAAATAGTATATAGTAAAGTCAAAAATATAATATTTTTAAAAAGAATTTTTAAAAAAATATTGACAAAAAAATAAACAGTGTTATACTTATACTTGTATCAGATACGAGAACAAGTAAAACAAGATGAAATTTTATATTAAATTATAACGGATAACAAGGAAAAGGAGAAAAAATGAATTATAATAGAAAATTTTCACTTTCTATATTACTATATATGAGAAATGATAAACCAAGACAAGAGAGTATGAACTATTGGAAAGGACCTCATGCTAAAATCATAGCAGCCTCACCGCAATTATTAGAATATAGGCAGTTACATTTAAGTGATATTTCCTATGGTTTTTGGCCAGCAGATAATAATATTAAGACAAAAGTTTCTTTAGATAGAAGGATAGATGGAATTGCAGAAGTAACTTATAAAAATACAATAGCACCATTATTTGGAATAAAGCAAACTAGACTAGCGTTTAAAGATGAAATTAACCTATTTAGAAGAACATTGATGCATATGGGGTTACCTTGGTCATCTAAATGGTTTAATTTAGAAAATAAAAATGATACGCAGTTTCGTGATGTAATATTTATACAAAGAAAAGAGGGGACGTCAAAAAAAGAATTCAAAAACTATATAAATAGAAATCTATCAGAGATAGTATCTAAACATGAGGGTATTACTGAATATAGAACGCAAGTTTATCTTCCATGGAATAAAATGACATGGAATACACCGAATGTTGCCCATGATAACCCCAAAAAAGAGCATCTTCATGCTTCAATTATTATAGGATTTGAAAGTATAGAAGCAAGAGAAAGTTTTTACAAGGAAACAGCATTAGAGATTAATAAAGAGATTAAAGACTTAGCAAGTGGAATATTTGCTTATAAAATTGAAAAAACTATTCCATTTGTTGAAAGCAGTAAAAAGTTAATTTAAGGAGACAATTATGGATACAAAATTTTCAGTAGCATTACATATACTAATATTTATTTCAGAAACAGACAAAATAGTTTCTTCCGAACTACTTGCAAATAGTGTTAATACAAACAGTAGTCATATAAGAAAAATAATAGCTTTATTAAAAAAAGGTGGACTTATAGAAAGCCAACAAGGTAAAACAGGTATGGCATTAGCTAAATCAACAAAAGATATAACTTTAGCTGACGTTTATCAAATTGTATATCCTAATAAACATTTGGTAAATATACATGAAGGAGCAAATAAAGAATGTCCTGTTGGAAACAATATAGAAAATTTACTACAACCTGTATTTAATGAAGCACAAGATGCATTTTATAATAAATTGGCAAGTAAAACATTAGAACAATTAATTAAAGAATTATACATAATAGGAGAAAAATAAGAATGAAAGCAGCATTACACACACAATATAACAAAAACAATATCGAACTTGAAATTAGAGAAGTAGCAGTACCTACAATAAATGAAAATGAAGTACTTGTAAAAGTATTAGTTGCAGGAGTAAATCCCTTAGATAATATGATTTCTAGAGGTGAAGTTAAGATTATTACACCTTATAAATTACCACAAATTGCAGGAAATGAATTAGTGGGAGTGATTGAACAAAAAGGAAGTAAGGTAGCTAACTTTGAAATTGGAGATAGAGTATTCTCAAGATTACCTCTAGATAGAATAGGGGCATTTGCAGAATATGTGGCTATAAATAAAGAAGATATTGCTAAAGTTCCAGAATATATGACTGATGAGGAAGCTGCCGCGGTACCATTAACTGCCTTAACAATTATGCAAGCACTAGAGTTAATGGGGGCAGAGCAAGGAAAAACAATCTTTATTTCTGGAGGAACAGGCGGAGTAGGCGGTATGGCTATTCCTATAGCTAAAGCAAAAGGATTAACTGTAATTACAAATGGTAGTGTTGAAAATAAAGAACGTGTTGAAAAATTAGGTGTAGATCAATTTATCGATTATAAAACGACTGACTATACTACTGTACTAAAAGATATTGATTATGTACTTGATACTCTTGGTGGAGCAGAAACAGAAAAACAAATGTCGATTATGAAAAAAGGGGGGCATTTAGTATCTTTAAGAGCGATGCCGAATGGAGCTTTTGCTAAAGAAATGAATCTACCAAAATGGAAACAATTTTTATTCGGTCTTGTAGGTCGAAAATTTGATAAAATGGCTCAAAAATACGGCGTTCATTATCATTTCATTTTCGTTCGTAGTAATGGAGCGCAATTGCAAGAAGTCGCAGATATCTTTACAAAACTAGAAATTAAACCATCGATTGATACCGTATTTACATTCGATGAAGTCAATGCAGCACTAGATAAAGTGGCAAATGGTCGTTCACGCGGTAAAACAGTATTAAAATTTTAAAAAGGGGAAAATAAAATGTCTTATATTACAACAGCAAATCAGTATATTACGGTAGGAGGCAATCAAATTGCGTACCGTGAATTGAGTAAAGGAAAGTCAGAAATGCCATTAGTGATGCTTGTTCACTTAGCTGCCGTGTTAGATAATTGGGATCCAAAATTATTAGATCTTATTGCACAAGAGCAGCATGTGATTGTCATGGATTTACCAGGTGTGGGAGCGAGTCAAGGGAAAGTAGCGGATACGATTCCGGGAATGGCTGCTCAAACGATTGAAATTATTAAAGCATTAGGTTACAACAAAATTAATCTATTAGGATTATCTATGGGTGGAATGATTGCACAAGAGATTGTTCGTTTGGATGGCAGTCTAGTAAACCGTCTCATTCTTGCAGGAACAGGACTTCGTGGTGGCGTAGAAATGGACAAAGTGACAGGGAAAACATTTAGATTTATGTTCAAAGGTGCGTTACACCGTGTGGATCCAAAACGTTATATTTTCTATAATCATGATGAACAAGGCGGGGTAGAAGCTGCGAAGGTTCTTGGTCGTATGGGAATGCGTAAAAAAGAAGATTCTGATAAGGAAATGAATGTGCCAGTGTTTCTTACCCAATTAAAAGCGATTAAACGTTGGGGGGAAGATGCGCAAGATTCTCTTGAATTTATTACGCAACCTACATTAATTGTTAATGGGGATAATGACTTACAAGTTCCAACTGCAAATTCTTATGAAATGCACGAGAAAATTGCAGGGAGCAAATTGATTATTTATCCAAACGCAGGTCACGGATCAATTTTCCAATATGCTGAAGAATTTTCTAAAGAGTTATTAGCATTTTTAGCAGAGTAAACAATACAATAACAAAAACTCGAAGCGGATTTCCGTTTCGAGTTTTTTCTGTTAATTTAGGAGATTTTGAATCAAACGTTGAAATTATTTTTTAAAAATGTGAAATAAATATTAAAAC
>ERZ773213.767-NODE-767-length-18158-cov-3.414904_pt1 | contig 18158 bp, 20 predicted proteins | sample MGYA00580996_ERZ773213 | MGnify/ENA primary metagenome ERZ773213 (study PRJEB29015, sample SAMEA2738152) | human oral metagenome | biome: human oral; feature: human-associated habitat; material: saliva | place: China | collected 2197 ...
TAGCAGCCCGAGTCATATCATAATCCAAAATCAGATCCAGCACAAAACGCTGGCCCAATTCCTTCTCCGCTCCAAACAGACCGTGATAGGCATACACTTCCAAATCCTTAATGCGTAGCTGATCCATTCTCTTATCCTTTCTGATTCAAGTTTCTGCATTTCATCCTTAATAAAACTATTTGGCCTTTCCTAACATGCTCCACCACTGATAAGATCAATGTCCCATCAGTTTGTAAGCTTCATTTTTTAGGTCCTTGTCCGTCGCTAAAATGCCACGCGCCGCTGTAGTAACCGTTGCAGTGCCAGGCTTTCTGACTCCGCGCATATTCATACACATATGCTCAGCTTCTACCCAGACCAAGGCCCCTTGAGCACCCAGATAGTCCATCAAGGCTTCAGCAATCTCTACGGTCAATCGCTCTTGAATCTGCGGTTTCTTGGCATAGACCTCTACTGTTCGGGCCAGCTTGGACAGGCCTGCTACCCGCCCATTAGGCACATAGGCGATGTGAACCTTCCCGTAAAATGGCAGGAAGTGGTGCTCACACATGGAATGAAAGAAAATATCCTTCTCCACTACCATATTATTGTCAATGATTTCAAAAGACTTGGCCAGATGCTCCTCAGCAGTCTCACCCAGCCCAGCAAAGATTTCCTGGTACATTTTAGCAATGCGCTGTGGCGTCTCCTGCAAACCTTCGCGGCTTCCGTCTTCTCCAACCGCCTCAATAATCTGGGCAACAGCTGCTTCAATTTTCTTCGTGTCCATATATGCTCCTATGTTCATTTTTATTTTTTGATAATTAACTTGACTGAGAAGGACACTCAGCAAAGTCTAACTCGCGATTCTCAAGGATTGATTTTCTAACCTGAGCCAGAAAATAAAGAGAACCCGTAATCAGCAAAAGCTCATCCGGCTCATGCTCTACTGCTAAATAATCTGATAAATAATCCGGCCATTCTTTGTAAGACAGGCCTTGCTGCTCAGCCAAGGCTTGCATGCTCTCTTTAGAAAAACTCCGCGGATCAGCAAAGGCTGTCAAGCTTATAGCTGCTTTGGGAATCTTTTGCAGCAGCTCCACCATATCATCCAAGGCCTTGGTTTGGATACAAGCAAATAAAATGTGCTTCTTATAAGTCGGATAATGCTGGTCCAGTGTCGCTGCTAACGACCGCAGGGCATGGGGATTATGGGCTCCATCCAGAAGAATAAGCGGCTGATCCGATATCCTTTCCAAACGCCCTGGCCATACAGCAGCAAGCAAAGCCCTCTCAACCTCCTCTTTTGTCAATAAGGGCAGCGACTGCAACTGACAGTATAGGTCACACAAGTGCAGAGCTAGTCCAGCATTGTCCGCCTGATGCAGTCCCATCAGAGCTGTTTGATACGATTCTTTGGCCCGATAGGCATTCGAAAAGGAAAAGCAATCCCCCTCCTCTGACTCTTGATGTTCCACTTGATAGTCTTGAGACCAAGAAAAGAGCGGAGCATCTTTTTCAGCAGCCTTTTGCTCGACTACTGCCAGAGCCTCTGACTCCAACCTACCGGTCACAATGGGAACTCCATGCTTGATAATGCCAGCTTTCTGCTGGGCAATAGCCTCTAGACTGTCACCTAGCAAGGCCACATGATCCAGACCGACTGTTGTGATTGCAGTCAGTAAGGGCTGGCAGACATTGGTACTATCCAAAAGCCCACCCATGCCGACCTCGATAATAGCCACATCCACCTGCTGCTGGACAAAATAATCATAAGCTAGAGCAGTTACAATCTCAAACTCAGTCACCCCCTGCAAGCCAGAGTCTGTCGCATGCTGGGCTAAGAGGTCCTGATAAAGGCTCAGCAATCGCTGAAGATCTTGGTCGGAAATCGCATTGCCATTAATGGCAATCTGCTCATTGTAGCTGACTAGATAAGGAGAGGTAAAGGTGCCAACACGCAGGTCTCGCACCTCCAAGAGTTGGCGCAGATGGGCAATGGTTGAACCCTTGCCATTAGTCCCTGCAATATGGATGACTGGCAGCCGCAAATGCGGATTCCCCCGCAGCTCCAGCAAACGCTCCATCCGCTCCAAGCCAAAATTGGGACTGGCTGTCCGATAGGCTTCCAGCCAACTTAAATCAGGTAATTCTTGTTTTTTCATCTTACTTATACTGACCTAGATTGAGATCTTCTGTCTGCTGCGCTAGACGAATCGCATCGCCAACGGCCGCAGCCATCCGGTGCTTAGAAACCTCATGCACTCTGACAACTTCAACGCCTCTGTTGGCCGCAAGGCTAGTCAGATGAGCTGAGGCTGTATCACGGTTTTCAAAGCCTTCCTGAGTATCAGGGTTGACCTCAAAGCCGTTTTCTTCTAAGATACTAACTAGAAACCGCTTACGGGAAACCCCAAGAAAAATAGGAAAACCAGCCTGATGGAGACTATCCAGCTCCTGCAAAAGGAGAAGATTCTCCCGCTTGGTCAAACCGAAACCAATCCCTGGATCCAGCATGATATTATCACGCGAAAGGCCAGCGTTTTCGGCTACCTTCAAAGATTTCTCAAAACACTTCCACATCAGTTCTGCAATCGGCAGCTCTGCAAAAAGAGATAACTCTTCCTTTGTGAAGGCTGAACCAAAGCCAAATTCTGGGAAAATCCGTGAGCTGGCATGTTGAGGACGAGCCATCACTGGATTAAACATGATAATGACTGGCGCGCCATATTTCGCAGCAGTCTCTGCCATCTTTTCATCACCCAAAAGACCGGTAATATCGTTAATGACATCTGCACCCGCAGACAAAGCCGCTGCAGCCACTTCCGACTTCCAAGTGTCCACAGAAATCACAATATCACTTTCCTGACGAATAGCTTCAATGACTGGCACGACCCGCTCTATCTCTTCTTGAATAGCCACAAAATGACTACCTGGCCGAGTAGACTCACCACCAATATCCAGCATGTGAGCTCCCTCAGAAATCAGCTTTCTAGCCTGAGCCAATGCCGTCTCAACCGTATTGTAGCGCCCACCATCTGAAAAGGAATCCGGCGTCGCATTGATAATGCCACAGAGGCCCGTTCGGCCATCTGGAGCAATTGCTTTTAGATTCACCATTTGACTTTCATCTCATTTCTATCGGCTGCCCTGCTCTTCAACAAAAAAGGCACACTCATCTAGTGTACCGCAAAGCTCTCAGCAGATGCAGCATCCAGTCCTATGAACTGCACTCGACTTCACAAGAAGACCTTATCTAGTCCCTTGTTTCATTTACCATTTTACCATAATTCTTCTATTTGACAAAACACTTTCTAAAAGCAAAAGGGTAAAAGGCTGAGAATAATCATATTTCGGAGAATATGGGCCAGCATAGACAGCTCCAAACGCTGAAAATAAGGCCTGAGGAGATGGGCAAAGACTAGTCCCAAAACTAGATAGGACAGAAAGCAGAGAGTTTCCTGAGGATTTTTCGCTAGGGAAAAGCAGAGCAAACCTAGTGCAATCCCCCAGCTCTTCCGATAGCGAAGGGAGAAGGCCCTGTCAATAAATTTCGGTGCTGCAGGGGATAAAACGGCGATGTCAATCCCCAAAAGCAAAAGAGACGATGACAGAAAACTCTCCGTCAGCATCTGCTCCACCGCCTGTCCTGACTGCGCCTCCTTGCCACACAGCAAAAGAACCCCCGCAGCATTGACCAAAATCATCAAAAAATACAAGAAAAGCAGGTGTCGATAATTGCTTGACTGACGCAGGGATCCTTTGATTTCCTGCAGTTCTCTGGAAAAATAAAAGGTGCAACAAAAAAGCAACCCCAGCAAGCCCACCATAAACAGCAGATTGGCCTGACTAAAGACCAAGCGATGAGGCATTGGATGAAGCATGAGCAGCAGTCCCGTCTGAGTCAGCATAGCCAGCAATAACAATTGAATGATTTTCTCTAATTTCAGCATATTCTCTCCATTCTTCTCTTATCATTATAGAAGAAGTAAGAGCAAGCTGGGAGAAATCCCCTCAAATGTCCTAATTTGTGCCTCAAATGACAAAAAAAGCAGATATTCTCTGCTTTCTTACTTGTTCACCAAACCTGTCAGCATCATAATGAGTACTGCAACTCCATTTCTCAGCATGTGCGCCAAAATAGACATTTCCAAACGCTTGAATATGTAAGCAACCGCGGCTAAAACAGCACCCATACCTGCATATATAACAAAACTGCCGATATTGGTCGGACCATGAAAAAGACCGAAAAGAATGACTCCTACAACCAATCCCCAAACATAATGCTTGGTAAAAATCTTCTGAGGAATCAAGCCACGAAAGACCACCTCTTCCAAAATAGGAGCCTGAATCACGGCACCTACCACTAATAAAATCTTGGGTACATGCTGAAATAAAGCATTCAAGGCATCCTGATTAGCAGTAGAAATGGCCTGACCTTCCAGCAGCATGATAATTGCTCCCAGCATGTTGACGCCAATCATGACAACATTAGAAACAGCTAACCAGCCAAACGAAGACCATTTAAAAAAGCTAAAGTCAAGGCTCAGCAGTTCTTCTTGCTTAGCCATTCTCAGAACAAAAAAGACAATCAAAAGATATACCACCAGCACAAAGATAGTCTGTCCAACTGAAAAATTCTTCTCAGAAGACGTCATCTGTCGGATAAATATAAATGGTATCTGGCTGAGAAATAGGACAAACAGAGTCAGTAGGATGTACTCTAATTTTTTTAGAATTGCTTTCATATCTTCCTCCTTTTCCTTCCTAGTATAGCTCAATTTTCTTATTTTGTATAGACAATTCTTAACTGCAAGCATTTTATATATCACGGGTTGGGAACTAATACTGATAGTGACTATGAGATAGAATCGCACAGTTTTTCCAAGGCCAACAACCAAGAAAATCCTTTCTTAATGCATACAAAAAGCCCAGTCAAACTGAGTTTTTGGATTTTCTTTATTGATTTTTGAATCGTTCGACATCACGCGCAATGACCAATTCTTCATCAGTAGGAATAACCAGCACTTTAACCTTGGCATCAGGACTGGAAATCTCGCCTTCAGCACCACGCACATTCTTTTCTGGATCCACGTTACAGCCAAACCACGAGATACCTTCAACAACCAATCTACGAATGGTCACAGAATTTTCACCGATTCCTGCGGTAAAGATGATAGCATCAGCTCCATTCAAAACAGCAAGATACTGACCAATATATTTCTGAATCCGGTCTACAAAAATGTCGTTGGCTAATTGAGCCTTGGCATCACCTGCCCGCATTGCCTCATGAATATCACGCATATCACTAGACTTCTCAGAAACTCCCAGCAGGCCTGACTCACGGTTCAAGACGCGACTAATATCTTCTGGAGTATTAAAGTCATCTGTGTATTGCATCAGGTAAGGAATGATGGCAGGGTCGATATCCCCAGTCCGCGTTCCCATCATGACGCCGCCAAGTGGTGTGAATCCCATAGAAGTATCTACAGAAACACCCTTGTTAACTGCTGTGATAGAAGCTCCGTTACCGATATGGCAAGTGATAAGTTTGAGTTCTTCAATTGGACGTCCCAAAATTTTAGCAGCTTCCTTGGCTACATACTCATGGCTGGTCCCGTGAGCTCCGTACTTGCGAACCTTGTTTTCAGTGTAATATTTAGTCGGAATCGGATAGCGATAAGCTTTTTCCGGCATAGTTGTATGGAAAGAGGTGTCAAAGACTACCACGCTGGTAATGTCTGGCAGAATTTCTCTAAAAGCACGGATGCCTGCAGCATTGGCTGGATTATGCAATGGAGCCAGAAGAGACAACTCCTCTACCTTTTGAATCACTTCTTCATCAACGAGGGCTGAATCCTTAAAGTATTCACCGCCAGCCACAACACGATGGCCCACACCGGTAATCTCATCATAAGATTCAATGATATTGAAACGTTTCAAATCGTCCAGCAAAATTTTTACGGCCTGCGTGTGATCTTCAATATCAAGAACCTGCTTCTCTGATCGACCGTCAAATTTCACTGTTGAAATAGAATCCTTGAGACCAATCCGTTCCAGCAAGCCCTTAGCCAATACTTTTTCTTCTGGCATCTGATAAAGTTGCCATTTTAAGCTTGAGCTTCCTGCATTAATAGAAATCGTTTTCGACATTTCTTCACCTCTTTAAGCGTTTTCAAAATTATTATATCAAAATTTTGTTTGAATTTCACTACCTTTGTACCAGTTTTGAAAACTTTGACGGAATTTAAACATTTCTTCATGGTCCTGCAAATCCCGCAGAGGATAGATAAAAGGCTGAATATTATTCGCTTCCTGTTTCCTCAAGACAAAAAGAGTTTTGGCATGCTTGCTGCTTGAGAAAATAGACTCTGGCAAGGTTATCATCGCGATGAACTGAGCTTTGGCTAGGAGCCATTTTTTCAGCAGAGGAGCTTGAGCGCTGGTCAAGAGGTCATTCGGCGCCAGAAATATGGCATAGCCTCCCGGTTTAAGATATTTGAGCGACTGTTCCATTAGAAGATGGTGGGCATAAGTGTGCTCATCCGGACTAGCCACTTCATAGCGAGAGGCGATACTGTCATCCGGATAATAACCGACCGGTAAATCACTGATAATGATATCACTCTCTTTCAGAACCTGAGGCCGAACCGCATCACCCTGAGCAAAGTGAGCCTTAGAGTTCATAACCTCTGCAATGCTGGCAGAAAGGTCAATTAATAAATCATCTAGCTCCAGACCTAAGTAGTCAATCTTCTTTTGGGTATGATTGAGAACAGTCTCCGCCAAATTTCCAGTCCCGCTGCCGATTTCTAATACATCAGCTTCCTCTCCGTGAGCCAGCTGATCCAATAAGAAAGTAATCAGAAAACCAATTGTGTCAGGTGTGAATTGATGATTGACCTGCATGGGTTCCGTCTGGGCAGCCTTCATCAGGATAAACTGATAGGCTCTCCGCCACTCTTCCTTAGTCAAATGCAGAGCGCGGATTTTTTCATCGTTGGCCAGAACTTCTTGTAAGTCTGTATCTCCATCTAGGTAAATGCCGTTCTGCTCAATCAGAGCATCGTAAAAATTAGTCGCCAGAGCGTTTTGGATATTCTGGACGTTTTCGAGAATCAGAGTATAAGCTTGTTCTATCTTTTCAAAATTCATGGAATCCTCCGTTCATCCTATCATACCAAAAATAAGGCCCCTTTCCAAGATATATAAAATTACAAAGATTTTACAGTTATATTAGTCCGATTTCCCAGCTTCGTCCGAAATCGCTTTCTCTTTTTTGGCAGTTGCTTTCTTGTCTTCCTTAGCTTTTTCCTCCTTCTTAGAAATGACAAAAGTAAAGGAATAGGAATGTCCGCCGCTGAGCTGACTGCTGATTTCAAGATTTTTCCCTTGCCTGCGATAGACAGCCTTGCCTTGCTCAAACTCCATCTCACCGCTATCATCCTTGGCTGTAGCTTTTGTCAGAACTGCCATTGCATAGGCTTCCGTCCTTTCCCTGTTGAAAAGCTGCAAACGCTGACTGCTGACTTGACGGTTGAGATAAAACTGCAGGAGCAGGCTAAAGACTGCGGCCATCAGCAGCGCATACAGTAAAATCCCAGCCTCAACTTTCTTCTTCCACACGATAGACGAACTCCCTCTCTAAGCCTTTTTCAAAGCGAAAATGAAGATGGACAAGCTTACCGTCCTGGCGGATGTCAGCTGCTTCCAAACCATAAATCATAGGCTGGTAGCCGCGACCGCTCTTATCTGTTTTACGGAAATCATCGCCCTTAGATTTACCCAAGGCCAAGTCCCTGCCATCTTGTCTGATGTAGATTTTATTGTCTTCTACCTTGTCAAATTGACTTCGCGAAAGCTCCGTCTCCAGTTGGTCGGTAAACAAAAGCCACTCTTGCTGCTGATTGTTTTCCTGCTGATGCAGTTCTGAAGATAAGAGCTGGGTCATGGCCTGAAAGACTAACACACCGCCACTGAGAACCAGCAAGGCTACTAAAGCCTCCAAGAGAGTAAAGGCCTTGACTTTAAGGTTTTTGGACACGAATAACTACCTCCCCTTCGTGATAGACCAGCAGCTGCTTATCTGTCTTAAGCTGACGCACAGCAATTCCATTGATATGAAGCTCTTCTTGTCCTGTTTGAAGGGCCATACGAGCTACCCGAAGCACCTCTTCCTGCTGCAGAAGGATCTGCTGCTCCTTACGAGACCGGCTAAGCTGTCCCAAAAGCAGACTGGCAATAGCCGCAAAAACTGCCATGGCCACCAGAGCTTCCAGCAGAATGCTAGCCTGAAGATGTCGTCTTTTTAAACTTTCCGTTGCCCATATAAAGCTGGTAAACAACTGTCCTGTCCTCCGTCTGAAAAGTGATTTTGCTGAGTGATGAATTTCCCCCAGCTCGGTCAAACTGAATGACCTGCTGCTCATGCTCCTGCAAAGTTTGTGGAAAGTCCAGCTCTTGATAGCCATTGGAAATCTGACGTCCTGAAATCTTGAGAGAAAGCTTCTCATGACCGGCTAAGCTCAACCTCTGCGTCTCCTGGTAGAGCCTCTCAAACTCTAAAAAGAAGAGTTGCTCTTGAACCTGATTGAAACCAGCCCTGACCGAGCCAGACAAGCCCAGTAAGAGAAAACTCACAACAAAAAGAACGAGGAGACTTTCCAGCAGCGTAAAAGCCTTAATTGGCAACCGCTTGAGTTTCGCCACTGTGTTTTCCATAGTAAGCCTTATAAGAATCTGCCTGTTTCTGGCTGATATTTCCTGCGCTGACTAGCTTGCTCAGGCTAGCCTTTTCATTGGTATTCTTCAGTTCATACAGCTCTGCCTGGCTTTCTACTACCTTGACCACCGCTGCAGTTCCTGTATCTGAAACAGCATCTTTTTGCTTGGTCAGATTAGGCACAAAGAGCAGCAAGAGAACGCTGATAACCAGCAAGACAATCAGCATTTCCACAAGGGTAAATGCTTGAACTTTTAAGGTATTAAGTTTTTTCATTACAAATGAACCTCCATATTCTGATAAATGGGCAAGAGCATTGCCGCATAAAGTAAAACAATCACTAAGGCAACAAAAATAAATACTAGGGGCTGAATGAAATTCATGGCTCGGTTGATACGTAGGAAAAATTCCTCCCATGTCTTTTCAGCATAGACTTCCAGCTCACTTCCTAGCTTGGACTTGACCTCACCATACTCGATCATCAGGGACAATTCTTTCTTAAAGAAAGGATAGCTTGCCACCTTGTCCGCATAGCCTTGACCGCCTTGCAAAGCTGCAGCCATATCTTCTCCGATTTCTTTAAAGAGCTGGGAAGGCTGCTCCTGCATAATCGCAAAAATCTGACTCAGTTCCAGGCCCTGACCAATCATATTTCCCCATTCACGAGCATAATAAGCGGTCAAGTAAGCCTGTACCAAATGTCCAAAAAAGGGCAGAGCTGCTAGTTTGCTGAAAAAACGAATCTTGGATGACTTTCGATAGTAAAAGACAGCCACTGAAACCAAGGCGGCCCAAGCAAGGCTGCTCCACAAAAAAATCTGAGGCAGGTGATTAATCAGCTGAGTAGCTAGATTCTGGCTGTCTAATTGAGGCAGAAGATAGTTGCGCAATCCCAGCATGATAAGGACCAAAAAGCCCAGCAGCATGAGAGGATAGGTCCCTACCTCTATCAATTTTTTCTTAACCTTGGACAGATTTTCCAGATAGGCCTCAATTTTGCCCAGACTAAGTGTCAGATTGCCATGTAGCTCAGATAAGGAAAGCTGGGTTACAACGCTGTCGGAAAATCCCAGTCGACTGACAATCTCTGAAAAGGACTGACCAGCTGACAAGCCTGCCCGCATTTCAGTGACATATACCTCCTCCAGCAAGGCACTTCGCCTCAGAAAGTCCACAATCTCTGCTAGGTGAAAACCGCTGCTAAAGAGGTTATGAAAGAGCTCAATAATCTTTTTCTGCTTAGGCGTAGACAATTTTTTCGGTCTGCCTTTGCTCAGCACTGATATGTCCTTCTGCAAAAAGCTGATCAATCTGCTGATTCCAGATCTCGGATTCGTGCTCTTGATAGTTTTGACTGACAAAATCAACGACACCTCCTCCCCCAATTAAACGCTGGTAACAAACACCTTGAAGCACCATTCTTAGCTCGTCCTCACTAACGCCTAATTCCAAAAGCCGCTCATAGACACCGCGAACACTCTTGGCATGAATCGTTGAAAAGACCGTAGCTCCGGTCAAACTTGCCCGAACCACTGCCCTAGCTGTCTCTTGATCACGAATTTCCCCGATAATCAAGAGATCCGGCCGATGTCGCAGAGACAGCTTAATCAGACTGTCATAAGTCATGCCAATGGTTTCGTTCAGCTGCAGCTGCAGCATAGCCTCTTGCTTAATCTCAACCGGATCTTCAATCGACATAACCTGCTGACCAGAAAATTTGAGCTGAGCCAAATGGTACATCAAGGTCGTCTTGCCGCTGCCGACTGGTCCTGAGAATAGATAGAGGCCGCGAGCCTGAATTTTCTTGCGCAGCTCCGGCAATTGCTCAAACCAAAAGCGCAGCTCCCTGTCTTCATCATGCAGGAGTCGGATGACCAGACTTTCAAAACCACGGTAATCACCAACTGTTGACAGCCGGATTGAAACCTTGGCTTCCTCACAGTCATAATCGCAAGACCCCAGCTGACTGCGGCGCTTCTCTCCAACATTCATACCTGCGACAAACTTAAAGTGGCTAATAACAGCTGACAAAATCTCAAAATCATAAGTCTTTATAAAGCGGCGTTCATCACCGATTCTCATATAAAGCTCATAGCAAGTACTTTTAGGAATAAGGTAAATATCTTGCGCCCCTTCTTGCCGAGCCTGCCTGATCATTTCTTTTGCAATTTCTTGAACCATACATCCTCCTCACCTTACTATTCGCAAAAAATCCAGAAAAAGAAAAAACAGCGGAAGAAACTTAACTTCTAACAAGTTAGGTCTCTTCTGCTGCTCTATTATCTGATTTGCAAAATATATTCTGTCGATTTAAAGAGGCTTAGCGGATTTTAGTTTGACTGAGCAAGCTCGGTGCTTTTCAAGGCCGTTCTGCTTAGTATAGCCTGGCCGATACTTGCTCTTAGGAATCTTGCATTCATTCTCCAGCAAAAACAGCGAGTGATACTGCTGAACATTCTCATCGCACTCCTCGCACCAGCGCTGATCCTCCGGATCCCAAAAAATTGTCATTAAATCACTGCGGCTCTTATACAAAGGTGACTGGTCTGCCATTTGCAGCCAGCGGTTTTTATAATACTTAAGGGCTTCATAATAATCATCGAACTGCTTTTTTGCAACGATATCCTCTTCCCAGCCATCCAGGAACCACCACGGTTCATAGTCCCCGTACATCTCAATTACACAATACATACTCGTCCTCTCTTTGTACCGTATATTATATATGAATTCTTTGACGAACAAAACTATTTTGCTCAAAATCAGAAAACAATATAAAAACCCCTTTTAACCAAAGATTAAAAGGGATAGGTAAAAGACAACTTAAGAATTTTATTGGACTGGAGAGAGGTCATTTTCTATAATAACCTTAATGGCATGATGGTTCGCAGCTTGGCCGAAAACCTTGAAAGCTTCTTCAATTTCACTCAACTTAAAGTAATGAGTCACTAGCTTTTCTGGCTCAATCTTATGACTTTCCAGAGCCTTTAGCAGCTGTGGAGTAGTATTGGTAGATACCAGCCCGGTCGTCACATTGATATTTCGAATCCAGAGCCGATCTAACTCAAACTCTACAGGTTTGCCATGAACTCCACAGTTAGCAATGGTTCCATCAACGGCAATGACTTTCTGACAAAGATCAAAACTGTCTGGAATCCCTACTGCTTCAATGGCTACATCAACTCCACGTCCATCTGTCAAGTCAAAGATAGCCTGCACAGCTTTTTCAGCATTCGCTGAATTTACCTTATCTGTTGCCCCAAAGGCCATGGCCGTATCTAAACGATTCTCATCGATGTCAACCATGATAATCTTTGACGGAGAATAAAACTGAGCTGTCAGCAGAGATGCGAGACCGATTGGTCCAGAGCCAACGATAGCTACTGTACATCCAGGCTCTACTTTACCTTTTAAAACTCCTATTTCATAAGCTGTTGGCAGGATGTCTGACAGCATGACTAAGGCTTCATCTGATAAATCAGATGGTGTGTGATAGAGAGTATTATCCGCATGGGGCACACGCAGATACTCAGCTTGAGTTCCGTCAATCAAATGCCCGAAAATCCATCCACCTTCATCTTCACAATGGGCGTAGATACCTTTCTTGCAATAGTAGCACTTGCCACAGGCACAAACACAGGAAATCAGAACCTTATCGCCCTTCTTGAAATTGGTTACACTGTCACCAACTTCTTCAACAATACCGATGCCTTCATGTCCCAGAATAGTACCGCTCTTGCAGGCAGGTACGTCTCCTTTAATAATATGAAGATCAGTCCCGCAGATAGTGGTCTTTACCATACGGACAATAGCGTCTGTTGGCTTACGTACGACAGGTTTATCAACATCTATAAACTGGGCAAATCCCGGTTTAACATAAGTATAGGCTTTCATAGGATATCCTTTCTATTGTTATGTTATGATGAATGTTTTCCATTTTATTTTAACAGTTTGTGAAAAAAATCTCAATGTTTTTCTCCAAAAAAGTGGGACAAAAACCGTTTTGTCCCACCCTATTGTCTGCATGATCTTAAGCAAAATTTTCATCTTGCTTGTTTCTGCATTATAAAGTTTCTAAAGCAATCATCGTTGTCACAGCTGCGTCATAGTAATTATCTGACGGCAAACCTTGCATGAAGAGATATTTATTCTGCTGCACCAATTTGCGGAATTCCATATTGTTATTAGCCGCATAGAATACTGGAGCAGTAAAGCTGCCAGCCTGATTACTATTGAGAGCCTTCCCTTTCAGAGTGTAGCCCGCATAGATCTTTTCTTGACTGAGGAAGAAGTTTAACATCTTCTTCAGCATTTTTTGACTTTTTTCATCTTTGCTTTGAGCCAGGTTGTAAGGAAGTCGGCAGGCATTATAAGAATAATAGCCATCATTTGCAGACTCAACCGTATCAGCATCAGCTGCCCGAATTTTGTCGCCTTCAACCCAGATAAAGTCTGGTATCAAACCAGTCTTATTATCAGCGCTGATTGCTTCAAGTTTGCTGAGCATGTTATCCCGAATTGTCAGCCACTGCTTATCCTTTGTCAACTCATAGAAAGCTTGGAACTGCTGCGGCAATGTATCAGAAGTCCGCATGAGATTATAAAATTTCGATTCTGCATTTGCCCAGTTCCCAACCGTCAAAACGCCGTTGCTTTCATTATAGTTATATGCCAAGACATCTTTCAGAATAGCCTGAGCCTGATCTTGGTATTCTTTAGCCTTGTCCGGCCACTGCTTAGCAGCCTGAATCAAAGCATAGGCAATGTAGAGATCGCCGTCTGTAGCATTGTTTTCGTCTTCATGATTGCTCTTTCCGTCCTTAATCGTCTGTTTCCAAGACATGAGCTGGGTATCTTTCAGACGATGAGCTAGATAATATTGGTAGAGCTTTTCAAAATCAGCAGAACTAGCATCGCCTTGCTTAGCTGCATCCACAGCAATCACCATGCCATAACCCTGTGCCTCAGACAGCACAACATCTTCAGTCTTACTGTTTGTCGTCCTGATATAAGACAATTTGTCCTTGGTTACGACATATTCTTTAGACCATTGGCTGTATATTTTCTTTTTGATATTAGGAGTACTGCCCATGCGGGTGTACAACAGGATACCAGCCAAGACAGCCAGAATTGTCACAAACCAAATAAATCTTAATCTTGTTCTTTTCACACTTTCTCCTAACCTGCAAATCGTTTTGTTTTAACCCACTTGGTTTCTTTCCGCTTCAAAATCTTGTCCAAGATAACAGATCCTACTGCATCTAAAGAAACAACGATAAAGAGCTGAGAGTAAGTCAAATAGGACACAAGAGCCAGCCAAATCTGTTTGGTGGTCGCCTGTCCAAACTGAGAAGCCAGGGCGATATTGATCTGCAAAAGATAAAGCAAAATCATCAGAAGCCAGTTAAAGAGCATCAGCTGGACGATATAGATATTCTGAGCATCAAAAGCGAAAGGAATCCGCACATCCGGTATAAAGAGCTGGGTAATCATCGCCGCTACATTGGCAAAGAAAACCAAGTCAGATAAGACAATCGCCAAATTAAACCAGAAGAAGATACAAGAATAATTAAACACTTCCAGTTTCACGCGCCAGTTACCGCCACTAAAAAGATGTTTGAAGTTGGCAAGAACTACCTCGTAATTCCCCTTAGCCCAGCGCTTACGCTGCATGTAGTAGGACTTGAGGGTTTCTGGCTCTTGTTGGAAGGCCTCTGAGTTATAAGCCAAGGCAATCAGCTTGCCGCTCTGCATAATCTTAAAGGAAATTTCCGTATCCTCTGTCAAAGCACCATTTTTCCAACCACCAATACTCTTAACAAACTCAGTGTTAATCAAGAAGTTCGTACCTGGAATCCGCCCAATCTTAAAGAGGTGCCACATACCTACGTGGTAAACACGCTGAGTTACAACGATTTCTTGGTTGATACAACGTGTCAGGAAGTTCTGGTTGGCATTGCGGGTCTTGTTGCGTCCGAAAGAAGCAACGTGGCGTTCTGGATCTTCCAAAACTTTCTTGACTAGGAAGTAAAGAGCATTCTTTTCTGGCATGGCATCCGCATCATAGACACAGATATATTCACCCTTGGCCATCTTCAGGGCGTCATTCAGCACCCCTGCCTTACCTCCCGTACCAGTACGGTCTGTAATTGTAATATTGCGTCCAGCATACTCAGGCATAGCCTGAACTTTCAGCATTTCTTGATAAGTGTCATCCGAACAGTTATCAGCAAAAAGCAGAACTTCCACTCGGTCATGAGGATAGTCCAAGTCCAGAATGGCCTTAGTTGTCTGAGCGATAACCACATCTTCATTGTGAGCTGGGACAACGACAGTAACCATAGGATAATGTTCCAATGGGCTGGTATCCACGTTGAAGTCACTGCGTTTCATCCAGAAATGCACGGAAGAGCATAGAATAACCAAAGCCCAAGCCAGAGACATCCAGATGGAGAACAGAGTGACAATCATAATAAGTTGACTAATCATGACGAGTCACCGCCCTAAAATTTTTATTGACCCGATTGTAAATAACCAGATAATAAATGAAGAGGACCAAAAAGCTAATAGCAAAAAAGATACTTAGCACCATAGAGATGATAAAAAATACTTCTGTTAAAGACATGTGTTTACCTCCTAGTATTCTACGATAATGTCGGTTTCAAGCTGACGCTCCAGATTGCTCAAAGCGTCATCAAAATTATGGAATTTGTCAATGTTTTGAGCGTTCAATTTTAAACTGCCGGACTGAAACTGAATTTTTTGATTAGTTTTCTTATTCTCAAAGTGCATCATCGTTAAATCATCACGCACTTTCTCTTGGAAATATTCCTTGACTTCCTGATCCAGATCTTCTACCAGAACGAGAAAGTTACCATTGGATACATAGTAAACAGTTTCTACATTCTGGAAGTCCCAGTTAAGCAGTCGTAAAATTCTCTTGAGCATCCGCTTGTACTCCCGAGAGTGAATTTGATAAAAATGATGATTGTGCGCCCAATGGACCAACAAGGCCTGAAAGGCTGGAGCTTGTTTCTGATTTACTTTCTGAACCATTTCTTCATAGGCCTCAGCAGCATCTTCGCTATCATCCTGCACTAATCCTAAGCGCTGATGAAGATAGAAATTCACTCGACTGGTCAGCCAAGCGCTGACAGGGAAGACATAAAGCAAGAAGAGAACTTGATTGTCCGGTAGGTAGGTTACATCAAAGAGCAAGATCAGAGTTGCGATAACCACACCCAGAATCATAGCCCATGTCACCAAGAGATCGGATAGGACAAAGACACTAAAAATACCTAATAAAATCAGCGCGATTCCGATATAAAATATGTTAGCTGCAAAATTCCAACTGTAGAAAAGAATTAGTCCAATTGCCAGTACAAAGACTGCTAATGATTTTTCTAGCCCTTTTTTCCTAAACATTTTTTACTCCTGTCTTAAATTCTTCTGGCCTAGCCGTCTGCTTAAAATAGTGGGCAATAGCTTGAGCAATCCGCTCAGAAGCCTTACCATCACCATACGGATTGCTGGCTTGGGCCATTTCCTGATAGAGTGACTCATCTGTCAGCAGAGCTTCCATCGCCTCTGCTACTGCTTGAGTTTCTGTACCGACCAGCTTCAAGGTGCCAGCTTCAACTCCTTCTGGTCTCTCTGTTGTATCACGAAGTACCAGTACAGGCTTACCTAAGGAAGGCGCTTCTTCCTGCACTCCGCCTGAGTCTGACATGATAAAGTAGCTTTTAGCTGCGATATTATGGAAATCCAACACATCTAAAGGCTCAATCAGATGAATTTTCTCATTATCACTCAGAATTTCTCTAGCCGCTTCCTGAACTGCTGGGCTCAGGTGAACGGGATAGACAATTTCCACATCATCATGGGCATCTACAATCTGTCGTAGAGTTCGAAAGACCCTTCTCATCGGCTCACCTTGATTTTCCCGGCGATGCATTGTCACCAAAATCATCTTGCGAGCTGGATCAATACGGTCAAGCACCTCGTGCTGATAATCAGCCTGGACGGTCAGCTTGAGAGCGTCGATAGCTGTATTCCCTGTCACAAAAACTGTTTCTGCTGGATGGTTTTCCTTGAGCAAGTTAGCCTTACTCTGTTCTGTTGGCGCAAAATACAAGTCTGTCAAAGAGTCGGTCATCTGACGATTCATTTCTTCTGGGAAAGGAGAGTATTTATTCCAAGTCCGCAACCCAGCTTCTACGTGGCCGATACGAACTTGATTATAAAATGCTGCAAGACTAGCCGCAAAGGTCGTTGTCGTATCACCGTGCACCAGCATAATATCTGGCTTGTTTTCCTTTAAGATATCATCCAGCTTATGCAGAATCTTGACAGTAATATCTGTCAGGGTTTGATTCTTCCCCATAATATCCAAATCATAATCAGGCTTAATCTTAAAAGTCTCAAGTACCTGATCCAGCATCTGACGATGCTGAGCAGTCACAACTGTTGTCGTTTCAAACAAGTCTGCCTGCTTCTTCAGTTCAATAACCAGTGGAGCCATCTTAATTGCTTCTGGACGAGTTCCAAAAACAACCATTACCTTAATTTTCTTCATTTTTCCTCACCAAAAATCAACATTGTTATATTAACTTTTTACTAAAAAATGTTTGTTTTAAGCAACCTTAGTTATTTTACCATCAAGCGTTTCAATAATCAAAGCATGAACTATTATTTTATACTTTCTTAATAGTAATTTACATGTTGGTAACTTATTTAAGATTATTTTAATTTTCTTAACTTAACTGTAACTTAAAATTGCTGAAATTTTTCGGTTTTCTCAAAAAAATAAATAAAAAGGAAAGAACTTATAGGCTTAAAGCCCTATTTTATGCAGAATTTTGTGTTTTTTACCTATATTTTTTAATCTTTATTCATTGTAATAAAATATTATTCTATTTGTAATCTAATTGTTTTCTATTCTTTATATTCCAAAATCCTCCCTTCATGAATGAAACAGCTAGATAAATGCCAGCTACTGATCTTTACAATCTCCGACCACTACCATTAAAACTAACCTCCTCTTTTTAATAATTTCAAACCTACCCCTCCTACTATTTTAGGATTTTTAAAATAGTATAACCTAGCGCTATCATACTACAAAAAACCAGCTACCTCCCTGATTAAAAATAAATATGGCATCTCGCATCATAGAAAAACTGAAACAGGAAATCTTGAATATTTCTTCTATAGTCGTTGATCCATAAAGGAGAACTTAAAAACAACTTTCTAAGTATGTTATAGGATAATATTTAGTTGCGAGCAAGAAATTATCGGCTGCAAGAAAAAATCCCTCCCGATTTTCGGGAGGGAAAGTTCTTTATTTAAGAACAATATTTTCTTCAGTTTCAAATCCATCTGGCAGTTCTGTCACTTCGTCGATAATTTCAACTTCATTGACAGCCTGAGGTTCCAGATTGCGGTAGCGGGCCATACCAGTACC
>ERZ773213.770-NODE-770-length-18123-cov-8.926279_pt1 | contig 18123 bp, 16 predicted proteins | sample MGYA00580996_ERZ773213 | MGnify/ENA primary metagenome ERZ773213 (study PRJEB29015, sample SAMEA2738152) | human oral metagenome | biome: human oral; feature: human-associated habitat; material: saliva | place: China | collected 2197 ...
TGCCGACAAGGTAGGATTTTCCTACCTGCTCGGGACAAAAACCACCTGCTCGCGGGAGGGACAGGCGCGTCATATTGTGATGATTTTCTATGCACATCGCTGAAAATATGTCCCAAAACGCGTGCAATCATCATATTGCTGCGAGTTATCCACAGATTGGGCTTTTCTACGCGTAGTCGGGAAGCAAAATATGCTTGGATAGCAGCATGACAGACAACGAAAACCTCAGTATCCATATCAAAAGCGTTCATGAACTTATAGAAAATGGATATTCAAAACGCACTATTACACGCTGGCAACGGCAAGAAAAGATTATTAAGCTTGCGCCTGGGCAATATATCAAAAAGTCAGTATGGGATGAGCTATTTCCCGTTCAGAAACATCTTGCCCGAGTTATTGCTTATTCACGCACCCTGCACAACCCTGTTTTCACGCATTACAGTGCGGCTGTCGCGTTATCGTGTGCCCTTTTGAGCGCTCCACACAATGTTCAGGTACGTGGATGTGGAGGAGCCAAACGTGCGGGAGTGGTATATCGACAAGATGACTCAAGCGTAATATCTTCGACCATCACACTTAGATATGGTCGGGATTCCCTGACAGTTGTTGATCCTATTACCGCCCTCATCGGATGCGCCCGTGACGCCCCGATTCGTGAGGGGCTCGTCATCGTTGAAAGTGCTTTTCAGAGGCTGGGAGCGCGTCTGAGCTATAGCAGACTTCATAAAGCGCTGAGTGAGGTCAAACGGGTACGGGGCGCCCGTAAAGCACGGTACATCGCCGATATTATGAGTCCTCTATCGGAATCGCCAGCCGAGACCCTGGCGCGTCTGGCGTTTTTAGATTTGGGGTTCAATCCGGTGCAGCAGTACGAGATTCCAACGCATCGTGGGGTTTATCGAGTGGATGCGGCTCTCGTGAAAGAGCGCCTTGTTTTGGAGATCGATGGGGCGCTCAAATATCAAAGCGGGCAGGATGTTCTGGATGAGAAAGTTCGTGAGGACGCCATTCGTCTGGAAGGGTGGGATTTCGTGAGGTTCACGTGGGAGGATGTGCTGCATCCGGCACGTGTGGCACGAAAGCTTCGGCGCAAAGGTATAATCTAAGACTCTTTGATCCCCACAAGTTTATCCCCGCGAGCAGGTAGGATTTTGCCGACAAGGTAGGATTTTCCTACCTGCTCGGGACAAAAACCACCTGCTCGCGGACAATGGGAGGGGAACGCTACACTGCCGAGACCGGTTTGCGGCTGACCTGCTCCATGACGGGCCCGGTTGCCGTCAGCGCCGCAAACACCAATCCCAGCCCCATCGCGATAGAGCCGAATACCAGTGCTGCGGTGTACAGCAGCCCCGTCTCGGTGAGCGCCGAACCAAGCAGCAGCACGAATAGCGGCAGCGCCACCACCGCAGACATGCAGCTCACCAGCAGCAGCGGACCAAAAACCACGATGCGCCTCGAACGCTTCAAAACCGTAGCTTCGGTACCCATCATCCGCAGAGAAGAATACAATGAACTGCGCTCATAGATAGCGGCGGACTGGTTTAGCAGCGCCGAAAGCGCCACCAGCAGGTAGGAGAGGAACAGCACCAGCACCAGACCCTGCAGTATATCCCCAATAAGATAGGACTCCGCCGAGCCTTCTTCCACACCCGGCGCGGAATTGACCATGCCCAGAATCGGCCCCACGAAAGCGGCAATAAACGTGGTCATGGCAACCCCGGAGACCTGCCGCCAGGCGGCGCGCGGCGATTCCAAAATGGAGCGATATGCCAGCAGGGTTGCGGGGGTGCGGGCGGTGCGAACCCGAATGCGGGCGTACAGGCCCACCACGAACCCGCCGATCAGGTCTACGGCGAGCATTGTGAGCAGGATCGGCAGCCCAAACATGATGGCGATTACCAGTACCAGCACGAACCCGTTCGCCCCCATCGAATCGGCTGCAAGGTTCATGATGACCTGGGAGGCAATCGCCCCGATGAAGCCCACCACGAGGAGCACACCGCCCAGAATGAGGGCGCGTTTGCCCAAGGACGGCTTATCCGAACGGGTGCGTACCCCCAGCGGGCTAATGGTCACCTTTGAGAGCCCAAAGAGTGAGCTGGTTGCGGCAATGATCAGGCACACAAGCCCGCAGACCAGCACGATGGGCAACGGCAGCAGCATATTTTCGGGGCCAAGCGGTATGTTCTGGAAGCGCAGCATCCCGAAGGGCAGCACCAGAATCAGGTACACGATAAACCCGAGCACGAACCCAACCGCAGCGTAGATCACGGAATCGAGCATGGTGTAGAGGGTAAGCCGCCGGGTGGAGGCGCCCAGCAGCCGCAGGGTTGCCAGGCGGTCGTCGCGGCGGCGTGCGCTGAGCCGTGCTGCGGATGCGCCGAGCGTGAAGAGCGGGGTGAGCAGCAGGAACCCGCTGATCCAGGCGAGCATCAGGTATAGCGGCTGCATCGTGTGTGCCGTGTTTTTGGTGCCGGATCCCGCCTCGACCGAGGTGGCCGTGCTGGCATCCCCGCCCAGCCAGGTGTAGAAGGCGTGAATACCTCCGGCGATCAGCAGAAAGAGCGCCGCGGATGCGGCAAACGCAAGCACCGGAAGGACCGCCTGTGAGGTGGGCAGGGTGCGGCGTGCGAGAAGTTTGAAGGTCTGCATTCTTAGGCGCCTTTCCCCAGGAGGCCGCGCATCCAGAAGGTGCGTCGAGCGGGTTTATGCGGCGCTGGTGCATGGTTGCGTGAGGCCGCGGTGTGCGCCGTGCCCGGAGTATGGGCGGGGGAGTAGCGAACGTTCGCGGGCGGCTGGGTTTGTGCAGAAACCCGGTTGTATGTTTGGGGCGGGTTTACCGCGGGGTTCCCCGGTTGGAAGACGCCCGGCTGCGCGGAAGGAGCGGGTACCGCATCCTGAGGCGGTACCGGCTGGCTCGGCGGTGCGGGCACCCGATACTGTACCGAATCCCCGCCCTGCTGACCGGGCGCGGTGGGATCCTGCCGGTTATCCTGCACAATCTGCCCGTCGTGCAGGTGGATTGTGCGGGAGCATTGCGCCGCAACCTGCGGATCGTGGGTAACGATCACGAGGGTTTTACCCTGCTGCGGAACGAGTGTGAGCAGAAGATCCATGACCTCTTGGGCGGTCACGCTGTCGAGTGCGCCGGTGGGTTCATCCGCAAAGGTAATCGGCGCACCGGTAATCTGTGAACGCGCAATTGCCACGCGCTGTGCCTGCCCGCCGGAAAGTTCGCCGATGCGTTTCTCGCACATGTCGCCTAGTCCCAGCCGGGCGAGCAGGTTTGCGGATGCGGTGCGTGCCTGCTCGCGCGACATCCCGGAGATCATGGCGGCGAGCGAGACGTTTTCTTCTGCGGTGAGCTCAGGGATGAGAAGCCCCTGCTGGAAGATGAATCCGAAGGAGTTTGCGCGCAGGCTCGTGCGCTGTTTTTCGCTCAGGGCGCCGAGTTCAACGCGCCCGCCCGGTATTTCGGGTCCACCGCCGAGCACCTGAACGGTGCCCGAGTCTATACGAATAATGCCGGAAAGCGCGTGCAGAAGCGTGGTTTTTCCGGAACCGGAGGGTCCCATGACGGCCACGGATTCGCCGGGGTAAATATCGAGCGAAATATCGCGCAGTACTGTGTGCTGTCCGTAGGATTTGGTAAGGTTGCGCACCGAGATAACGGGTGCGTATGAGGTGTAAGAAGTATTCATAGCATCCATTTTTCCAAGGGAGACGGGGCGTTTTTATCCGTCTGCGGAGTGAAAAAATACAGCGATAATGCGGGGTTTTGTGTGGGTTTTCATCCCTAAGGATGAGCGGGGCGTGTTCTGGGATACGGCTCTAAATCGTGCGGATGATGCCATACTTAAGACCATGACTGACGCACAGACCCACCATGAACACGCTGAAACGCCCGGTAAGATTTTTCTGCTTCGGCACGGGCAGACCGATTGGAATATAAATCACCGGTTTCAGGGCAGAACCGATATTCCGCTGAACGATACGGGGCGTGAGCAGGTTCGGGGTGTCGTGCCGCAGCTGCATGAGATGGCTCAGCGCGGCGTGCAGATTGACGGTGTGGTTTCCTCCCCGCTTGAGCGCGCGGCGGAGAGCGGGCAGATTGTTGCCCAGGCACTAGGGGTGCCGTATCTGGGCGCATACGCGGGGCTAGAAGAACGCTCATTCGGTGATTTGGAGGGTGAGGCTGCAACCCCTGAGCTGGTGGCGGCATCCCGCACGGATGGGCATAAATACGGGGTTGAGGAGCGCGAGGCCCTGGTGAGCCGCGCCCTGACTGCCCTGAACCGGGTGCGCCGCGAGCATGAGGGTAAGAACATTGTGGTGGCTACTCACGGCATGCTGATTGCGGTGACGATGACTGTGCTTCTGGAAGGCCGCGAGCATGAGGGCTACGAGACGATTGATGGCATGTTCCCGATTCCTCCGAATGCTTCGCTCACCGAGCTTCCCACCGATTATCTTGACGATGCGATTGATGCCCACGTGCTGGTGAGTCGCCAGCCTAAGCTGCACGCCGAACCTTTCCCTAAGAACCTGGCGGGCGGTTCGCTCACGCTGATTCGCCACGGACAGACCGAGTGGAATAAGAACCAGCTCATGCAGGGTATCAGCGATATTCCGCTGAACGACACCGGTCGCGCGCAGGCGCGTGAAACTGGGGCGAAGCTGCGCAGCCTGGGTTTGAGCTATGACCGGGTGATTTCTTCACCACTCTCGCGGGCTTATGAGACCGCGCAGCTGGTGGGCGAGGATTTCGGGCTGCCGGTCAGTGAAACCTACCCTGACTTGGTGGAACGTGATTATGGTGCCGCCGAGGGCGTGAATATTCCCGTTCCCGAGCGCCGCGCCCCCGACCGCTACTATACGCAGGTAGAGACCGAACGCGATGTGTATGTGCGTGCTGTGCGTGTTCTGCGTGAGATTGTGCGCCAGTATCCCGGAGAGCGCATCATCGTGGTGAGCCACGGGAGCCTGATTCGCCGTGCTATTTCGGCGGCGCAGGGGTACGAGCATACGCAGACTGTGCCGAACGCTGAGCCTTTAGAGGTCGATCTTAAGGGGCTTTTCGCCTTTGATGAGAGCACGGTGTTTGATGAGCGGGGTCGTCTTGTCTGGTAGATCTGGCAGAGTGTTCCGGGCGGTCGGATGGGCGCTTTTTGCCCTGTATTGCGCCGCCGTTGCCGCAATCGTGTTCGCCCCGCAGCATGTGGACGATAACGAGGCTGGTTCTCGTCTGGCTTCGCTTCTCGATACCGGCCACGCGCAGGGCTGGCTGCCCGGGTTTATCACCTATGCGAGCATCGAACAGCTCTCGAATGTCATCATGTTTGCCCCCGGTGGGTTTTTGCTCATGCTGTTGCTGTTCTGTCGCACCCGCCCGTGGCGCAGGGTAGGGGTAATTACCCTGGGCGCGGTGGCGGTCAGTGCCGGAATCGAACTCATTCAAACGGCGATGCCCGAACGCACCGGCGACCCTCTAGACGTGCTCATGAACGGGACGGGTGCGTTTATTGGTTCCCTGACCGCCTGGGGTGTGCATGGTCTCTGGATGCGCTGGCGGCAGTAGGAACACGATGGTACAAAGAGGATGCCCGCGCATCCTGAACGCGTCACGCACTAGAAAACCTTTGTGGTTCAAGGCAGATCAAAACTACTCGCGCCCGAGCTTCAGAATCTGCGCATCCGGTGTGGGTTTAGATGCGTTGTGGGGTGAACAGTGTGTGTCTGTTGTGGATTATTTGACCTTAAGTGTGGTTTCTAGGGTGAATTCACAAAAAATCGATGATTTTTCCGTGGTTTATCTTGACGTGCCCACATAAACCCACATAAAATCAAGGGCAAGACTGTTGTCTTGAGTGGTGATACGCATTCGCCGTTCCGCCATGATATACAGACCTAAGAATTCGCGTGGAACGGTTCGTTCGCTCCACACCCATACCTTGAAAGTGATGTGCGCATATGTTTGCTGAAGAACGTCGTGCCGAAATTGCGAAGCTAGTATCTTCTGCACGCCGCGTTAACGGTGCTGATCTCGCTCGACGCTATGACGTCACCATGGAGACTGTGCGACGAGACCTTGCCGCCCTCGAAGAAGCGGGTAAGCTGCGCCGCGTGCATGGCGGTGCCGTTACCGTTGAGCAGTCTACTTCCCTAGAGTCCTCCATTGCCTCACGTCAGGGCATGAATACTCCCGAGAAGCGCCGCATCGCCGCGAAGGCTTATGAGTATTTGCGTGACTCTGATGTGGGTTCGATTGTTCTTGACGCCGGCTCGACCATTGAGATTTTGGCAGACTACATTGGGTCAGAAAACTTTAGCCTCAAGACCGGCAGCGACCGCATCATTATTACCCATGCCCTGCACATTGCGGTCAAACTCGCTGAGGCAGAGGGAGTCACCCTCGAACTTGTGGGTGGTCAGCTGCGCAAGATGACCTGGGCGGCGATTGGTGCTCGTGCCGCCGAATATTTCGCCACGGTACGCCCCGACATTGCGTTTCTTGGCGCTAACGGCATAGATGCCGAATTTGGTGTTTCCACCCCCGGCATGAATGAGGCCATCGTGAAGACCGCGATCTGCAAATCGGCGCGGCGCGTGGTGCTTCTGTGCGATTCTGCGAAGTTTGGGCAGGAATCGCTCGTGCGCTTCGCTGATTTCGAGAATATCGATACCGTGATCACCGACCGCGCCCCCGATGGTGCGCTTGCTCAGGCTCTTGAAGCCGCTCAGGTGGAGGTGCTCATCGCATGATTTTGACTCTCACCGCTAACCCTAGTTTGGATCGCACGATCGAACTGGGGTCGCCTTTAGCGCACGGCGCCGTTCAGCGTGCGGTAGGCGCGGTTCAAGACCCCGGCGGTAAGGGGGTCAATATTTCGCGTGCCTTACATACTTCTCAGGTGCCTACTGTTGCGGTGGTTCCGGGAGAGGCTACCGACCCCGTGCTGACCGCCCTTGCGGCGAGTGGCGTGCAGTTTGCGAATCTGCCCACGGGTGAGCCTATCCGCTCGAATATCACCGTGGTTGATCCGGACGGCACGACTACTAAGCTTAACGCCCCCGGTACCGAGTTCACCCCTAAGCTGCGCGACGCCCTGGATGCGCTCGTGATCGCCCAGGCAGAGGTTGCGGATTGGGTGGTGCTTGCCGGTTCGCTGCCTGGCGGACTGGATGCAACGTATTATGCCGAGCTGTGTGCGAAGCTGCGCGCCAGCGGATATGACGGCAAGATCGCCGTCGATACCTCTGAGGCGCCGTTGATCGCCACCGTTGCGGGGCAGATAAAGCCTACGTTGATTAAGCCGAATTCTGAGGAGCTGGCACAGCTGACCGGCGCCGAGAATTGGGAAGAGCTGGAGTCGAGCCCCGAGCTGACTGCACGTACCGCACGTACCTTGGTGAATGACGGCATTCCCTATGTGCTGGCAACCCTTGGCGGGTCCGGCGCGGTTCTCGTGACCGCCGAAGGTGCCTGGCATGCACAGCATGAACCCGTGAAGGTGCGCAGCACGGTGGGCGCCGGGGATTCGTCGCTCTCCGGTTTCCTCTATGCTTATGAGCGGGGAGAGTCGCCGCAGCAATGCCTCGTGCAGGCGGTTGCGCATGGCTCGGCGGCAGCATCCTTGCCCGGAACACAAATGCCTTCGGCAGCCATGACAACCCCCAAGAAAGTAACCCTAAGGCAGCTTTCCGTTTAGCTTATATTCCATATCAGGCATATAGCATATAGCCTGGTCAACCACTAAAAACAACATATTTACGGACACTTGAGTGCGTACTGAAAACGCCCGCATAGGCACCATGGCGCACCGCATCATACGCCCCGAGGAGGGTATTATGTCTGAGCTCATCACCCCAGAGCTGGTGCTCCTAGACCAGAATCTGGGAGAGACTAAATTCGACGTCATCAGCAAGCTCGCGCACGCCGTCGTCAATGCCTCACGTGCCACCGACTACGATCAGCTGTACGCCGCTGCAGAAGCCCGCGAGTCCAAAACCGACACCGGCATCCCCGGCGGTATCGCCATTCCGCACTGCCGAAGCGCGGCGGTCACCGAACCCACCCTCGCGATGGCACGCCCCAAGCCCGGCGTGAGCTTCGGCGCGAAAGACGGTCCTGCCGATCTGATCTTCTTCATCGCCGCCCCCGATGGTGCAGACCAGGAACACCTGAAACTGCTCTCCACGCTGGCACGTTCGCTCATGAAGAAGAGCTTCACTGCATCCCTGCGTGAGGCACAAACCCCCGAAGAAATCGTAGACCTCGTGAACGATGCGCTCGGCACCGGCGCTCCGAAGAAGGCCTCCGCCGACTCGGCAGCATCGAACGCGCAAAAGGCGGGTGCAGGCGCATCCGCTCAAGCTGCAGCGGCACAGACCGACTCCGCAGAAGCAACTGCATCCGAGAAGCCAGCCACCAAGAAAATCGTGGCGGTCACCGCCTGCCCCACCGGCATTGCGCACACCTATATGGCGGCAGATGCCCTCAAATACGCGGCGGAAGACCTCGGTTACGACTTCAAGGTGGAGACTCAGGGGTCTTCGGGGAACGAAACCCTTACCCAGGCCGATATTGATGAAGCCGACGCCGTCATTTTCGCGGTCTCGGTGAACGTGCGCGACCGCAGCCGTTTCGCCGGTAAGCCCTATGTGGAAGCCCCCGTCAAGCGCGGCATCGACGAACCGCAGGCCATGATTGAGGAGGCCCTGGTAGAGGCGGAAAACCCCAACGGCAAGCGCGTGAGTGCCGCCGCATCCAGCGGAGAAGACACCTCCTCAGCCGCCGAAGGTTCGTGGGGCTCGCGCATCTACAAGGCCGTGATGACCGGTGTTTCGTACATGATCCCGTTCGTCGCCGCCGGTGGCATTATCGTGGCTCTGGGCTTCATTCTCGAAGCAATCACCATGCCGAACCTGGGCGATGTCGATACCGAAAAGATCCTCGCCAACGCCACAATCTACAACCTGGGAGACACCCACTGGACCCTCTACCTGGGCGCGGTTCTGCAGACCATCGGTAAGTTCGGTCTTGACCTGATGGTTCCCGCGCTCGCCGCCTTTATCGCCTACGGGTTGGCGCAGCGCCCCGGTATTGCGCCCGGCTTTATCGCCGGTTCCGTCGCGGTTGCCGTGAAGGCTGGCTTCCTCGGCGGCATCGTCGGCGGTCTGCTCGCCGGTCTGATTGCCTACGGTTTAGGCACCCTCAAACTGCCGCGCTGGCTCGGTTCGATGATGCCCGTGGTCATTACCCCGCTCATTACCTCACTCGTTGCGGGCGGCATCATGTACCTGCTGTTGGGCGCGCCGCTGGCGTGGGTTCTCGAATCCCTGCAGAACTGGCTGACCTCCATGTCTGGCGCATCCGCTCTTGTTCTCGGCCTGATTCTGGGTGCCATGATGGCATCCGATCTGGGTGGTCCCATCAACAAGGCGGCGTATCTATTCGCAACCGCCGGGCTTTCTTCGGGTGCCGATGTGAACAAGGAAATCATGGCAGCCGTTATTATCTCCGGCATGGTTCCGCCGCTGGCTATGGCGCTTGCCACCACCCTGCGCCCCAAGCTCTTCACCGAGCCCGAGCGTGAAAACGGCAAGGCCGCGTGGCTGCTGGGCGCATCCTTCATCTCTGAGGGTGCTATTCCGTTCGCCTCGGCAGACCCGGCGCGCGTGATCCCGTCCTCCATCGTAGGCGGCGCGATTGCCGGTGCTATTTCGATGAATGCGCATGTGGCATCCCCGGCGCCGCACGGCGGTATCTGGATTATTGGTTTGAGCAACAATATTCCGATGTTCCTGCTCGCTGTTGTCGCCGGTACCGTCGTATCCGCCATCACCTATGTGCTGCTGAAGTCGATTGGCGCGAAGTCGCGGCAGACTGCGACCGAGACCCCAGCGAAGAGCGCCGCATAAGCGTTACACTGTAGAGAACCCAACACGAAGGATATAACTTCATGACTACATATAAAGGCGTCGGTGTTTATGCCGGACGCGTTATTGGTCCCGTGCTACAGATGCCCGAGCCTATTCAAGAGCCTAAAGCCGGTCTACGCCTAGACGGTGAAAGCCCCGAAGAGGCCGGACAGCGTATTCAAGATGCGTCGGTTCGCGTGAAAGAGGACCTGCTCGCACGTGCCGAAAACGCGGGTCGTGACGGCAAGGCCGTGCTCAAATCGACCTCGCAGATGGCGACCGACCGCGCCCTGATTAAGAGCGCCGTGAAGCTGGTTGAGACTCAGCAGATGGCCCCTGAGCGCGCGATTTGGGAGGCAGCAACCTCGTTCGCCGACCAGATGGCGGCCCTTGGCGGTTACATGGCTGAGCGCGTCACCGATATTCACGATGTGCGCGCCCGTATTGTGGCGGAACTGACCGGTCAGCAGGCGCCGGGCATCCCCTTCGCGGAGGAGCCTTTCGTGCTCGCCGCAGTTGATCTTGCCCCCGCAGATACCGCGACCCTTGACCCGAAGAACGTGATCGCCCTGATCACTTCGGACGGCGGTCCACAGGCGCATACCGCGATTTTGGCGCGCGGCCTGGGCCTTCCCGCGATCGTGGCGGCGAAGGGCGTTACCGATATTCCTGACGGCACCGAGGTCTATGTGGACTCGAACGCGGGTATCGTCAATACCGAGCCGACCGATGAAGACCGCGAAGCCGCCGAAAAATACGCTAACCGCAAACCTATCGCCGACTTCGACGGTAAAGGCGTGCTAGCCGACGGCACTCGCGTGCCACTCTACGCGAACGTGGGCGACGGCAAATCCGCCGAGAAAGCAGCCAGCTTGAACGCTGAAGGCGTGGGTCTGCTGCGCACCGAATTCGGCTTCCTGGGGCACGACGCCGAGCCGTCTATTGAGGCCCAGGCGGCAACTTACAAGTCTGTGTTTGATGCCTTCCCCGGCAAGCACATCGTGGTTCGCACCCTGGATGCGGGCGCCGACAAGCCCCTGCCCTTCCTGAACGTGAATCCCGAGGAAAACCCGGCGCTGGGCGTGCGCGGTTTCCGCACCGACTGGACCGTACCCGGCGTGCTGACCCGCCAGCTGGAGGCTATCAAGCAGGCGTCCGAGGATTCTGACGCCGATATTTGGGTTATGGCACCGATGATTTCGACCACCTCCGAGGCTCGCAACTTTGCGAAAATGCTCAAGGAGGTCGGCCTGCCGGTACACGGCGTGATGGTTGAAACCCCCGCCGCAGCCGTGAACGCCGAAGCGATTTTGGGTGAGGTCGATTTTGTGTCGATCGGCACCAACGATCTGACACAGTACACGATGGCTGCAGACCGCCTGCTGGGCGATCTGGCTCACTTGAACAACCCGTGGCAGCCTGCGGTGCTGAAGATGATTAAGCTGACCGTCAAGGGCGCTAAGCGAGCTTCGGTGAACGCCGGCGAGAAGAAGTATGTGAGCGTCTGCGGTGAGGCCGCCGCCGATCCGGCGCTGGCCGTGGTACTGGTCGGCCTGGGGGTTGATACCCTCTCGATGAACGCCGGTGCTATCCCCGCGGTTGCGGCGGTGCTCAAGTCGGTGACCCTGGAGCAGGCACGCCATATTGCCAACAAGGCTTTGGAACAGATTTCCTCTGCCGAGGCGAAGGCTGCCGCCCGCGCTGAGCTGCCGATTCTGGACGAGCTCGGCCTCTAGAAGACTCCTCAAACCCGGTGGAGAAAAGGCTAACCCGGTGTTGAAAGTTTATTTCAAGATCGGGTGAGGCATTGGTCCCCAAACGGTGAGTAAAACTGTACAATTGAGGCAGGAAAACAGGGGGTGCATCCTTCTGTTTGATAAACATGGAGTCGATAACAGACGATTCCTTCACAAAGGAGAAAAACCATGGCAGAGGTTATTGCCACTATTGCAAGCCGCGTTGGTCTGCACGCACGTCCCGCAGCAATTTTTGCTGAGGCAGCTGGCGACCTCCCCGTTGAGGTCACCATTGCAGCAGAAGGCGAGCCCGCAGACGAGGCAATGGATGCGGCTTCGATCCTATCCCTGATGTCCTTGGGTGCTAAGCACGGTGACCGTGTGGTGCTCCGAGCAGAAGGTGAAGGTGCAGACGAAGCTCTAGAGACCCTGAAGAAGATTCTCGAAACCGACCACGACGCAGAGTAATCTTTCCGGCGACTCTCGCCAGCTTACCGGTATCCCGTCGCTTCACGTGCGGCGGGATACCTGCTTTAAGGCTCGGGCGCGCATCCGGGCTGTTCCTCACCTCATGCCCCAGCCCGCCCGATCAGGTTGGGGGTATAAAAAGGCTCTTTATTTGAATAAAGCGGCGTTTTTAACTCTTTATTCGCATCAAGACTCTTTTTAGGCGAGACGAACCCCGCCGATGCACCAATCGCCGCGCCTCTTGTTAGACTTAAGGCGTGCGTGCGCCGCGAGCGCATTAAAAAGACCGCACAAGGTTCGCGGGCGACAGACGTTCGGAACACCCACCACCCCACGAGAGATAGAGACCCTTGCACGAAATTACGGCACGTTTTGCAACCCCAGCAGAAATTCAGGAGTGGGATACCCACGTGATCGCCAACCCGGACGGCGGAAATCTGCTGCAGTCCGCATCATTCGCAAAAGTCAAAGCCGACTACGGGTGGAAACCCCGCTATATCGTGTATGAAGGCACCGTCGATCGTGATGGCGAGAGGCAGCCTTTCGCCAGCTACAGCCTGGCGTTTGAGAAGAATATTCCGCTGCTGGGCAAACTCTGGTATTTCATCAAAGGCCCGGCGGTGCATGATGCCGATGAGCTGCCCGCCCTGCTGCAGGCGAACCGCCGCCTGATTACCGAGCAGAAATTGGGTGTTTTTGCCGTTAAGATCGAACCTGAAATCGTGGCGGATGAGCATGCCCAGCAGGTCATTGCGGGTACCGAGCTGATTCGTACCGCCGATATTCAGCCGAATGACTACACCGCCATCCTCTCTACCGAAGGCACCGAGGAAGAGGTGCTCAAGTCGCTGTCTTCGCGCGGACGTAACGCTGTACGCCGCGCCACCCGTGAGGGCTGCGAGGTCAAACGGGTTGAGCTCACCGACGAAAATATGCGCGCCATGTATGCCCTTATGGATACCGTGGGGCAGGGCAAAGTTTCGCTTCTGCTGCGCCCCTACGAGTATTACCGCGACTTCTGGAGGGCCTTCGAGAACGCCGGGCAGGGCAGGCTCTACTTCACCTATGAAGACGGTAAACCCTCCGTGGGTGCTTACGTGATTAACTACGGTACGAAGGGCACCTATAAAGACGGCGGTTCTAAGCCGCGCCGTAAACAGTACGGCGACTCTCATCTGGTACAGTGGACTGCGATTACCGACCTCATGAAGGAGCACGGGATCAGCACCTATGACTTCTGCGGCACCCCGCCTGCCGCCGAACTCAAGAATAAAGAACACCCTTACTACGGTCTGGGCCTGTTCAAAACTTCGTTCACGAAGAACGTGACCGACTTCGTGGGCGTTTACGATCAGCCTATTTCAGAGCTCAAATATAAGCTTTGGAACGCCGGTGTGGAGCGGCTGATGCTTCGCCTGTGGGTGAAGAAACACCACTATTCCTTCTACTAGGAAACTCCGCACCGTCACGCCACTCACCGGTACACACAGCGCACCAGCACGCAACACGATCAAGGGATACTATGGCGAAGAACCCCGAGGAGCACAGCTACAACCCAGCCGATGAGAACGCGAGGAATATTCGCCGCCCGGGATATTTCTTCGCCGTGCCTCTCTCCGAAGTGCACGACTCCAAGCTGCGTGAGGCTCTTGCCCACAGCGGCAAGGAGGTCGAGCAGGCTGAGCAGGCGCGTGAGGCGCTATACGAGGTTGCGGCGGCGCACGGCGTGGAAACCGATACGGACGACACCCAGCTTCTTCCCGTCGACGAATCCGGTATGCCTCTCGACGAGGCTCCACAGATGTCCTATGAGCCGGAGATATCCTACGAGGAAATCCCCGAAGAACCCGTAATCCAGGCGGTGCAGGGCGTGCCGCCTGAGATACCGCATCCGCAGGAGCCCCCCGCGCAGACCTCCAGCAATATCGTCACGGAGGTCGCTAAATATCGTCAGTCCCAGCCCGTCCCCATGACGGGCATGATCCCGCAGGTTCCCAATTCCCATGCGGCACAGCGGTTCGGCGGTGTAGAGCCCACGGCGAGCGCGCCCCCAGTATCCGTACCCACTACGACGATGCCCGCCGGGCATGGCACGGGCGGGCGGTGGGGCGTGCGAACCACCCTACGTTCCTTCGTGCGTGCTGACGGCCAGGCGGTGGCACACGTGGCGCCGCGCGGTGCGGCGCGCATCGCCCAGCGGCAGTTTACCCCGCGCGCCAAACGCGAAGAACGTGCCCAACGTGAGGCCCTGTACCGCGAGAAAGAGTACGCCCGCGACACCCTCAATTTCACGCTGCGTCTAGCGGAGGCCATGTTCTATTATGGCGCGGACGCGATGGACGTAGACTCGGCGATTATCGCGGTGTCTTCGGCGTATGGGCTCGATTCGGTGGACGTCAATATCACCAACCAGTCGGTGACCATCAACTACACCTCCGACCCCGATATTTACATGGAGTCGCGCATCAGCTCGCGAACCATGAGTGCCGATTCCCGGTTCACCCATACGCTCGTGCGCGTGGTGCGCACCTCTACCGAGAATTATGAGGCGCTCGCTTCTACCTACGGACTGATTCACGATATTACCGAGGGCGGCATGACCCTGGAAGATGCCGACCTTCGTCTGAGCGAGATTACGAACCATCCTAAACCGTATCCGCCGCTGATTACCTGGCTGGCGAATATTGGCTGCGCAACCACGCTGACCGCGGCTCTGGGGGCAAGCTGGTCTACCGCAACCGCTGCGGCGATCGTGTTTATTCCCGTGTACCTGCTGATTCAGTGGCTCAATAAGATTGGCATGCCCACGTTTTTCCGTATGGCGGCGAGCGCGGGTCTGCTGACCTTCCTGGCAATTTGGCTGGGCGGGGATCATTCCATGATTCGCCGCCCGGGGGAGTCGATTTCGGCGCCTCTGGTGGTTGCCGCCGGGCTGATCATGTTCCTGCCGACCTCGCGTCTGGTGGGCGCTGTTCAGGATGCGATTAACGGTTTCCCGGTGACGGCGGCGGGAAGATTCGTTTCGACGGGCATGAGCTTTTTAGGCCTGGTGATCGGCATCGCCTCGGCGGTGAATGCGATTAGCCTGTTTGGCGGCCCGATTCTGGATATTGAGCAGACCCGGTTTGATCTTCCTTCGCCGCTTACGTTCTCGGTGTTCATGCTGGCGGCGACGGTTACGTTTGCGATTACCCTGCATACGAAGCTCGTGAAGCTGGGGTGGCTGGTGCTGATTACCTGTAGTGCCCTGGTGACCTATCACCTGTATACCTACCTGGTGGGGGTCGATTCTGGGCGTGCGAATACGGCGCTTGCCGCCCTCGTAATTGGCATGCTGAGCACCTACGTGGCATACCGACTGCATGCCCCGCAGGCGGTTTTTTCGATTCCCGCGCTGACCTTCCTGCTGCCGGGTCTGTCGTTCTTCCGCGGCATGTACCTGCTGACGGTTGAGACGAACGTGGTTTGGGGCATCCAGAGCATGATTTCGGCGGTTTCGATTGTGATTGCGATGGCGGCGGGCGTGACGCTGGGCAACTACCTGATGCAGTATCTGCTGCAGCGTTTCGCGGTTCCGCGCAATGTGCCCGCGGAGGCCGCCGAGTAGCGCATCCGTGGTTCTTACATTCCCCTGATGCGGGATGCTACAAAGGCTCTTTATTCCACATTGGAATAAAGAGCCTTTTTATGTAGGTATGAGTGGGAGGATGCGCGTTACTTGACCGTCCAGTCCACCGGCTCCGCACCCTGCTCTACCAGCAGCGTATTCACCCGCGAGAACGGGCGTGAACCGAAGAACCCGCGATGCGCCGATAGTGGCGACGGATGCGCAGACTCCACACACGGGTACGGTTCCAGCATCGGGGCGGTGCGCCGCGCATCCGCACCCCACAGCAACCCGACCAGGGGTTTATTGCGTGCCGCCAGCGCCCGAATAGCGCACTCAGTCACCTCTTCCCACCCCTTATTGCGATGCGACCCTGGCGCCCCTTCACGCACGCTGAGCACGCGGTTCATAAGCATAATGCCCTCATCGGACCACGAGCTCAGATCGCCGTGCTGCGCGGGCTCAATCCCCAAATCGTCGGAAAGTTCCCGGTAAATATTGATGAGCGATTTCGGCAGGGGCATATCCCGCTGCACCGAGAACGAAAGCCCCATCGCGTTTCCGGGGGTGGGGTAGGGGTCTTGCCCCACAATCAGCACCTTGACCTCGTTCATGGGGCGTGAGAATGCGCGGAAAATATTCTGACCTGTGGGAAAAGTTCGGTGTCCCGCCGCGTGTTCGGTGCGTAAAAACTCGCCCATGGCGTGGATTTTATCTTCGACGGGCGCGAGGGCCTGCGCCCAGTCTTCGCTCATAATGTCGGTCAGCGGCGGGTTCGTCATGAAAATACTCCCTGAGAAAATTTGACTCTGATAACACGGTGACTTCAACCAACATACTCTAAAGTGTTCATGTAGACCACCTATGTTCGTCAGGAATCCAGATGCCGATACCTTCTTCGGAAACCCCCGAACCTTCGCCTGCTGGCGGCTCCGATGCCGCCGAACCCGCAGCGGCAGTCCCCGCCGATAGCCCCGAACCCAGCCCCACAACACAGACAGCGCCTTCCGCCCCCGACACTTCCGAGACCCGCGAAACCGGCGAAAAAACTGAGAACACGCGAAAATCCGCCCTCACCGATTTAGAGCGTGCCATGATTGCCCTGGAAAAACGACGCTGGAAGTACCAGGGCACCAAAGAGAAGGCGATTACCGCGCTCGGGCTCACCCCGATCGCCTACTATCAGAAGCTCAATACGATGATTGACAGCCAGCGTGTGATCGCCGCTGAACCCATCCTGATGCACCGCCTGCGCGAGGTTCGCGACCGCAGCTAAAGGCAGCCGCACCGATGTGTGCATGAGCGCACGCCGTTCTGAACAGGACGGATAAAGCCCCATACGGTACCCTGTAAGAGAGAGCTTTGGCAGGGCTCCACCGCGCAGAGCGGTACATCTATTACTCAACCTAGGGAAGTCATGAGCCAATACCCGCACGATGAATTCGACGACATCGACGAGAATACCGCCCGCCGTGGAACATACCGCGGTGTAATTGACGACCCTTCTAAGAGCCCCAAAGGCATTATTCCCGTTGTCGTCGCCGGTATTTTATCGCTCGTGATCGGCGGCGCCATGTACATTAACCACCCGCGTAGCAGCTCGCCCGAGGCCGCCGCGCGTGCCAAGAGCTACAGTGCCCCCGCCTCGCCCTCGGAGTCTTCATCGCCCTCTGCCTCAGCATCCGAGCAGGCTAAGGATGCGAACGTGGCGGTCTATAACGCATCCGCGCCCGGCGGGTCTGCAGCCAAGGCAAGCGCCGCGCTTGAGGGTTACACGATTACCGAAACCGCGAACTGGTCGGGCACCCCGCCGGAGTCCAGCACGGTCTACTACAAGGACGAGGCCAAGAAGTCGCAGGCCGAAGCTATTGCGAAAACCCTGAACATCACGACGGTTCAGGAAAGCTCAGACACCTCGATTCTGGGCGAGAACGATATTGTGGTGGTGCTCGCCGCCGACTACAGCTAACGGCATCATCCGGCTTGAGACCGCGGTGTGCGGTACCGTTTATCATCCCCGTTAGTTTCGGGAACGTCCTGTGAGCCCTATGCGCTCGCATATAACATCGCTCGGCTATCGAAACTTGTGCTTTGGCTCCGTGTATTCGCATGCGAAGCCGTACCTGTTCACCCCATTGCGGCTTTCCGCGTGCCTCAAGAATGCGCTGAGGGCGATTAAGCTAAATTCGGTGCTCAAAATGTTTGCCCTCGGGCGCACCAAGTGCCAAAATTGTTTTTAGCACTCGGCGCCTTCAGGTGCTAAAACCGGTATCAAAATCTGCTTCGGCAGACCGGAAAACCTGAGCGCTCCATTCAAAACGTCCAGGAGGGATATCGCCACATGGCAAAACTTATTGCTTTTGATGAAGAAGCTCGCCGCGGTCTAGA
>ERZ773213.776-NODE-776-length-18063-cov-2.939638_pt1 | contig 18063 bp, 21 predicted proteins | sample MGYA00580996_ERZ773213 | MGnify/ENA primary metagenome ERZ773213 (study PRJEB29015, sample SAMEA2738152) | human oral metagenome | biome: human oral; feature: human-associated habitat; material: saliva | place: China | collected 2197 ...
CTGTCTGTATAATGGACTACGGTCTAATACATTACATAGTCTTTCATAGGTATCTTGTCCTTCGAGGCTACAGGATAATTGGAACTGATTTACTACTTCACTTGTACTAAGGCTTGTATCACTTCCTGCATAGTGTGAAGGGTTGATTATAATAGATTGTGGCTGCTTACTGACTACCTCACCTGTCTGTAAGTCTAACCAGTTTATAGTATTACCCTGTACTAGTGTGTCCCAATCATAGATATAAAAGTCTAAACCTTCCTGTCTGATATGTAGGTTAAGATACTGCATGACTTCTTTTAGTAGGTCTTCATTCGTCCAAGTACTATCCTCGTCCTTACCAATTATGAACAACTCACTAATACTTAGCTCTTCAAATACAGTACCTTCCTTTCCCTTTGCCGTACCCTTAGACTGGTCATATAGTAGCCTTGGTTTTTGGTTGTTGTTTAGGTTTAGTCCCCTTGTATCAAATATCCTACCCAAGACTTCCATAAAACTAGTACTACCTGCCTCTTGTACCGCCTGTCTATAGTTAAGGGGTACTATATTCTTGTAACTTGTATATTGAAGGGTGCTAAGAAAGTCTGTACTGTTAAGGGTAAATTCATCAACACTACTATTAAAGGGTTGGCTAAAAGTGGCTGGCTCTACATAACCTGCAAAAATACACTCACTACCCTTCCAAATGTTTACTACTATATCTCGAGCAGCACCTGTAAATAGTAAATCGCCTATATAATCTGAGACAACTAAGTTAATTGTAGCTGACTTTCTTATTACGTGTTCTGTTATGTCTTCTATACTCTCTTCAATATGTACAGGGTCAGCAGCAAAGTATAAACCATCCTTGCCTATCTCCTTAACTTCCCCACTACCACCACTTTTAATTAGGACGGTTAGTAGTTCATCTGATAAGTTCCTAAACTCACCTCTTAATATCATAGTAACCTCCTTCCTGTCTTACTCTGAACCTTACTATAATTACTTAAGGCTAGGTATAAGTCACTACCTTTCACCCTTACACTACTTACACCTACACCACCTCCTAGACCTGCTGTATTGTTGTCTAAGATTCTAAATAGGTTTCCTTGTTGTGTGTTGGTTAGTATCATTTCACCTGCGTTAACTCTTGCTAGGTTATGGTCTCCTACTGTCTTACTACCTTGGTAAATACCACCCTGTGAGAATGATTGTAACTGTGAAATCGTACTAGTTGCTACTGCAAGTGCAGCTACTGTAGCTGCAATCCATCCAATAGGTCCGAGTTGCGAGCTTTGTGCGCTGGCTTGTGCAAAACCTAAGATTATCTGGCCTATTGCAGCAAGTACTAAACCTGCCTTGGCTGCTGCACTATCTTGTCCTAGTTGTTGTATTGCTTGAGACATAAACACCATACTAGCACCTATCTTCTCACCGTCACTAGCCATATTACTACCTAGTATCTGTTGTAAGGCCTTGGCATCATCTAACATCCTAGTAATACCGCTATTCTCAAAACTACCTAAGCTATCCTTAACCTTTTGGAGTTCTTTCATACCATCTACTGACTTCTGTAGCTCCTCAGTAAGTTTAGTAAGTGCAGAATAATCTAAGCCATCTAATTTCAGTGCCCTACCTAATTCCTGTCCTAACTGTCTAGCCTTGTCGATTAGTGGGTTTAGTAGTTTATCACTTGCCTCTTTCTCATCCTTTGCCCTTTGGTCTAGTAGTTCAGTGTATTTGTTAGCATACTCAGCCTGTATGTTAGATATTGCAGCCTGTTTCTGTTTCTCTAGCTGTTCGAGTAGTTCAGTGTTATCGTGTGCCTTCTCTGCTAGGGTTGCATACTTTTTATTAACTGCTGCTACCTCATCTGCTAGGTCTGCCTGTCTAAAACCTTCTATCTTAGTATAGTAGTCGTTGATTAGTTTAAGCTGGTTATCTAGTGCCCCTTGTGTATTGATTACGTTACTCTTATCTGAAACATACGCATTTTTAAGCTGTTCCTCATCTGTCTTCCTACTACCCTTATTATTATTGACGGTTTCAGTTTCGATAGTCTGTTTTAAGGTCTTCTGGTCATCTGCTATCTTCTCTGCTTTCCGCTTTGCCTCTTCTGCTGCTTTATCTACTTTAGGCTTAACCGTCTTGACTTTCTTAGGCTTAGGTGTCTTGACTTTCTTAGATGTAGGCGCATTAGTCCTCATATCAGTTAAGTACTCCCTGTTAGCCTCTTTCCATTCCTCACTACCTTTCTTAAGTAGGGATAATCTTTTTAGGTGGTATTGCTTAAGTTCCTTTAAGTTCTTACCATGTGCTGCAACGTAATCTTTATGACTGTCTTCTAGTGCCTTTAATTGTGACTGCCTACTTTTCTCTTGTGCCTCTTCCTGTTGGCTTAGTAATTCATCATGTGCGCCTTTCTGATAGTTCTTTGCAAAATCATATCCCTTCTTCCACTCATTAACAGCATTACTAACTAGACCTTCCCAGTTACCATCTATCAAGTCTCTTATTACACTTGCTGCTATTCTAAAAGGGGTTAAGATATACTGTAAGACTGCATTACCAACACCATAGATAACCTGTTTGAGTTTGTTAAAGCTACTACCTAAGTTGTTTAGCTGTGGAAAGGTCTTCTTAAACCAACCTACAATATCTTCCCAATGTGCCACTAAGCTAGCTACTAGGGTAATAACTAAGCCTATACCAATACTTGATAGTGCTATCTTAAGTCCCTTACTTGCTAAGGCTGCTGCTTTCTGTGCTGTGCTTAGTCCTGTGGTCGCTGTGGCTGCTGCTGCATTTGCTGTTGTATTAGCTACTGTTGAGGTAGTACTAGCTGTTAGCGCACCAGTATTTCCTTGTATTGCACCAGTACTAGCAGTTAACGCACCTGTACTAGCCTGTCTACTTGCCTCATTAGTCTTAACTGCAACAGTATTAGCCGTTGTAGTAGCAGTATTATTAGATTGTTCAACTCCTACTAACCTAAGCAGTGCATGGTAAGCCCTATATGTACCGCTACTTTGGTCCATGAAGGTATTTTGTAGCTGTGTGATACCATTTAAGACACTCATAGCACCAGCAAGTTTAGTTAGGGTTTGCTGTGCCTCCTCTGATTCAACACCAAACAGGGCCATACTACCCGCAACTGTCTGAAAAATACCTACACCTGTCCCTGCTAAGTCTAGGGCTGCTGTAAGTCCTCTGGTATCATTGGCAAATTGTCCTACTACCTGTCCTGCATCACCCATAGCGTCCTTGATACTACCTGCCCTTGCTGCTAGTTGTTGGAATTTCTCACTAGCAGGGTCTACACCATTGAGCAGCATATTAGCTAACTCGCCTTGGATTGCTTTTAGTTCCCTTTTGATATTACCGCTACCCTGCTTAAATACAGTCTCAGTATTACCTACTTCACTTTTTACTTTATCAATAATGGACTTAAACTGTTTATCATCAAGTCTTATTTTGGTTACTAAATCTTGTGCCATATTCCTTCGCTTTCTGTTTAAGTCTATCTATGTCCTCCTTGGTTGGTAGTGGGTCTTTATCTCCAGTACTACCTTCTAAGTTATCCCATGGTAAGGGCATAAATTTCCGTGGGTTATTCTCTTTAGTGCCACCCATTACCTTGGCAGATGTAAAAATAGCCTGTCTCCCTATCTCCCAGTCATCCTGTTTAGCCCTGTACAGATTCTTAACTAGTACGTGTAATTCTAACATACTCATCTCGTCTAGAATATACCTAGGGTCTAGGTTGCCTTGGTAGACTAAGATACTAAATACATCTGCCATTCCTAGTTTTTTCCCTTATCCTCACCTTTCTTAGTGTCATCCTTACCCTTAAACTCTGCTTGTCTAGATAATTCCCTTTTCATGAAATCTGTGTAGACTGTAAAAATACTAGGGTCTTCATCTAGGCTGTCTAAGAGTTTATCAAATGTAAGGTCAGTGTCTTTGTTACCTGCTAAGATACAACAATACAGGAATAGGTACTGGTCTGAAAGGGTATCTAAAGAAAATAATTTACCGCACGCTGCCTCAAATAGCATCATAGCACGTACACTATACTTTAATTTATATTCCTTGTAGTTAATTGTTACTGTATTCATGATTAAAAAATTATTGGGCTACCTACTACACCCTTGTTAAGTTTGGATATAATAGGTATAGCCCTGTTTCATTATTATTTCTTTTATGCTGTTGCCACCTTCTTAAGCGCACCGACACCTGTAAATGTGGCCGAAAATGTAGCATTGTCCTCATTTGGAGCACTTGCCTCTAGGGATGTAATTATTACCTTGCCTGTATATGTGCCAGTAGTTGAAGGAATCCAACCGCCTTTAGTTACCTCATCAGTCTTAGTCTTATAGTTCTTCTCTAGGGCAAAGACGGCATCTATTGGGGTCTGTGCTGTCATAATATCAAAGAGTTGTTCAAAGCCTACACCTTCACCATCATTACTCATTAAGTTCTCACTTGACATTTCCCAGCTGATTTTTCCTGCCTGTGCAGACACCCACTTACCACCAGAATCTTTACTAGTAGTTTCTGTAGTATCTTGGCTAATAGAAAGACTGTGACTAGTTGCAAAAGCGATAGACTTTCCATTAATAAAAAGCATTAGGTCACGTCCTTTGGTTACACTTGCCATATTATGTTATTTGTTTTTTATATTTACTGTTATACTAAGTAGCTGTAAGAATGTGTCTTCCCTGTATTCCTCGCTAGTGTCTTGTAGTTCTAGGTCTGTTATTTCAAGTCCCCCTATAGTTCTACCTTGGCTTGCTAGTAAGACATCTATTACCTTACTACATATTCCTAGCCCCTGTCTATAATCACTACTAGCTACTATAAAAGACATTCTAACCTGTGTATCATAGACTAGCTTATCTTTATTAGTGCTAGGTGTTAGTCCGTCCCTTCGATAAACAATGAAAGGGAAACTAGTACCTTTATCAGCGACTAGTGGAAAAACTTTACTTCCTACTTGCCTACTTATTTCCTCGTCTTGTAGTAGGATAGATTTTACAACCCTACCTAATTCTAAACTCTCCATTACTTCTTATTCCATATCTTATCAATAGACTCAGAAAATAACCTACCCATAGAGTCCTCAACTTCTGACATCTTAGCCTGTACAGTGGGTTGGAAAAAACTATGTCGCTTGTGAACACCCCTACTAGCACCTGCCTTAGTACGTCTCAACTGTGTACCAAGTTCCCAAAACTTAAGTCTAAAATCTGCAAGGATGTGTACCTTAGCAGTATCACTATCTCCACTAGGTCTACTATATTTAATTCCAGATTCTAGGGTCTTACCGTTCCACCAGTTAGGACGATTATAGCCCTTGGTTACTGTTCTGAGACTCTGCCTAGCTGCCTTAACTAGAATATCACTACCTTTCTTTAGTGCAGTGTTTTTAGCTTTGGTCTGTTCACGTCCTGTTAGCTCTGTAAACTTCTTAACAAGTTCTTCCGCCCCTGTTAGTTCTAAGTTGTCGTTATTCATTGATTAACTCTGTTTCTATTACCTTCTTCTGATGTGCAGGTACTGGTATGACACTTAAGACCCTGTACTTCTTATCCTTGTACATTATATAGTCTGTGTGTTCCTGTATGTTAATGTACTGCCACACTTCAAAAGTAACTTGATAGGTATAGACTATTTCATCGTTTACTACACCTCTCTCGCCAGTCTTATAACCTACATTAGCTCTAGTAGTTGTTAATAGGCGGTGGTGATTAGTAGTACCTCCGAAATCGTCTTGTATTATTTCAGTCCGATAAATTGCTATGGTGTCTCTTAGTAGTCCTGTTCTCATACCTTATCCTTTCCGCCTGTGTATTTCTTACTATAATTCTTGTATAGGTCTAGTAAGTAGGTTAGACTATAGGGTAGCTCTGTGTGACTACTAAAAGCAATAGATTCACGGTTAGCGTATAAATTTGCAGTTAGTATTAGTATAGCTTGTATTAATGTGGGAGGTAATGTTGTCCTCCCACTAGCTATTAAGATATTTTCTAACTTATCGTCTATATGTCGTTCTACTGCTAATTCCGCTGCTTGTTCTAGGTCACATAAGTACTCATCGTCATCGTGAAAGCTAGAGTCCATGTTAAGATGTTTTTTTAGTTGCTGTAAGTTTACGTACATATAGAAACTTAGTTAACTAATTAAGCGAACTTACCAAACTGGAAAGCCTCTGGTCTGATAGCTTGGCAGTCCCAGTAAGAATTAATTACAAGTCTTACACACCCATTTACTGCTTGGCTATAAGAATCTACGGTAATATCAAGTGAGCCAAACTGTGCCAAAGCTAGGTTAGTCCAATCAGCTACAATAAAGTGCTTATCTTTCATGTTACCTGTAGAAAGTACTGTAGCACCGTCCAAACTGTTATCTACATACGCTAACTGCATACCCTTTCCCTTGGTCATATCCCTAAAGTTTGCACGTACACTTGGAGATACTACATAGCTTACAGGATTTAATACGCCTGCTGATTCAACTGCTGCCTCAAGTTTACAAATATCCGCAAATGTTGCAACGGCTGTAGGGGTCTTACCTGCCATCAAACCGCCCGGATTAGATACTGTGCGTGCATCAGCTGAAAGGATTGTAGCCTCTAGCTTGCTTGTGATTGCTGCTATAATATCCTGCCTAATTGCCTCCTCTACTGAAAGACTATCCTGTACTAAAAGCTGCTTACTTAAGTCTACAAAACAAGTGAGGCGGTGAGGTGTCAATGTCACATTATCAAAAGTAGGCGCACCATCTACAGCCTGTCCTACCTCATTCTGCCAACCTACATTAGAAGGGCTGAGTCTAGGAATCTGAACATTACCAGACAATCCTGTCATAAACTTTGCACCACTTTGTACTAGTACATTCTTAGCACGCAAAGCAGGCTCAATAGCCATTAAGTTAGTACCTACAATATCTGAACCCTCAGCAGTAACAGACACTGCAGCCCTCTGCTCAAATGGGATAAAAATCTGCCCCACCGTGTTCAAACCAGCCTGTCTTTGCTCCTTCTGGCCATCCGCAATAATCTTAGCAGTTAATGGGTCAAACTGTCTGTTTTCTGCTACATTTCTAATAGCCTTGAGTAAACTAAATCTCTGTTCTTTCATCGTATTAATATTAATATGTTTGTGTGTTCGTGCTGAGCGTGTTTCTTCTTTATCTTCCATATCTTCACCCTCAACATCGTTATCCTTGTCCTTATCCTCGTCTACTACTTCCTCATCAGACTTCTCTACAGTATCTTCTACCTGTACTTCATTCTCGTCCTCTGTGTCAGTGTTTTTCTTTTCTACTTCTTCCTGTGTTGGTACTTCCTTATCTTCCTGTACCTCATCAGTCTTCTCTACAGTTTCATCCTGTACTTCTTTCTCTTTCTCGTCCTGCATTTCTCTTAGTTGGTTAAGTTTATCTAGTGTTCTCTGACTAACTGAGGTACTACTATAAGCTGGATTCCATACAGGGCTAACATCGTGTAACTCATCAATCTTAAGTATCTCTCTGTATTGCCGTCCGTCTGTTTCTGTCGTCCATACCTCGCTACCTTCATCTGTACTAACTGTAAAAGCGAAACTGCTACTATCAATATCACCACGTCTAAGGTATTCTAGTAATTCATCACCTAGATCCGTGTTTGGTGCTGTGAAGGTATATTTAAGTCCTTGTTCGTCTAGCTGTAATTGTAAGCTACCTGTACCATACTTAGACCTTGCTAGTACCTTGTCTTGGTCATGGTTAAATAGGCAAAATACATCAGACCTCATTAGTACTTCCTCAGTGATTGCAGCAGGGTTAATAGTCTCATAAAATCCTAGGTCTTCACTTTGGCTGTTAAAAACTACTGCATAACCTTCTACTGTTCTACTGTCTTGATTTACTACTGGGGTACTTCTGATTGCTCGTATTTCTATGTTGTTATCCTTCCTCATCTGTACTACTTGTTAGGTTTGTCTTAGACACGTCATTATATGCTAAGTTGTGGCTGTCTCCATTCTCGACAGGATTATAACCTAGTTGTCTTCTAACTTCATTGATACTAAGAACACCCATACTAAGAAGACTGTTATAGTACCCTGCTAGTTCTGCCTTGTTCGTTCTCAGTATTGCAGTCTCATCTAAGCCTATTTCTAATCCTGTACCACCTGTTAGTTTCCTGTTTAGTTCCTCCTCTATCATCACAATATAGGGGTTAAGCGTGTAAGTAAGATATTGTAAGTTAGATTCACCCACACTACTATAACTACTTTTGCTCAAGTCCCCAAGTAGTACTGGGGATATGTTAAAGAAACGTGCAATATCAACTACACTAAAATTTCTAGACTCTAACATCTGAGCATCTGAGCCATTAATTGAAATAGGCTGATAATCCATATTTACAGGCAGGACTACTACGCCTCCGCCTTGATTACCTTGCCCAAATGTAGACCGCCAATTAGTAGATATAGCCTGCTTTTGTTCCTCACTTAGATTACTGTGTACCTTGATAATACCGTTTAAGTTGCAACCATTACTAAAAAAGTTCTCCGCTACTTGTTCTGTCTGTTGTGCGATATTGAGACTCCTTGCTGCATGACTCAGAACGCTAATACCCTGTACACCGTCATAAGAGTACCTAAGAAAATGTAGTATCTCACTAGGTTGTATCTGTCTAGCCCCTATGTATGAACAGGTATAGTATAGGGTGTTATCTTCCTTCCTATAATTACACTGTACATCATCAGCTGGTAAGTACCTAAGTCCTACTACATCCTTACCCTTTTTTTCAATCAGTACATAAGCATTACCTTTCAATAAAACAGACTGTACTATATTCTTAAGTAGGGTATAGCGTGTCATCCGATTGTTAGTAAAGGTGTCATAAAGTGGGTGTTTGTCTAGTAGGTCTGTTCCCTTTGTATTCTTTGCCTTGACTTGAATAGGTAGGGTAGCAATTGAATCACTAATTAGGTTAACTGCACAATAGACCGCACTAAGACTCATAGCACTGCCAGACTGATAACCAAAGCCCCATCCTAGACTTTCAGATAAGTTAGGGTTATAAAAGGGTTGGCCTCGTTTTTCTGGCTTATCCCTACTTATGTTAATACCTAATATTTTCATGGTTAAAAATTAAATCCTGTTATTTCGTTATTATATCGTGGCTGTTCTAGGTACTTACCAAGTGCATTTAATGTAGAGTGTACACCGTCTATCTTACGTTCACTGTTATTATTCTGCTTGACTGGCTTAATATTACCGTTACTGTCTTCCATAATTTCACAATTACCAAACATCCAACTAGTAATTAAGTTCTTATCTAGCTTAAGTGTGCCATTACGTGCTATCATTTCCAAGTGCCTTGTAGGTCTGTTCATGCTGCCTGTCGTTTGGCTGTATGGTTGGCAGTTAAATCCTAGTTCAGTTAGCTTAATAATTGCCATTGTACTCTGCCACTGGTCATAACTAATACACTCAATAGGTAAGGTCTTATTAATAGCCTGTATGTCTTCAATTACCCTGTTATAATCTACTACATTGCCGTCTGTGATATTCAGATAACCTAGTCCTTGCCAAAATTTATACTTATCCCTGTTGCTACTCTCACTTAGGGCAGACTGTGGCAAGTAGTACCAAGACTTAGAGTAGATTGTATTGTCGGTTGATAATACTAAGGTTATTGCTGTAATATCACTAGTCGAAGATAAATCCAAACCAAGATAACCTGTACACCCTTGAAATATTGGGTCTTGAAGGTCTATAGGTGTCATTGAGTCCTGTATATATCTACTAGGAATCCACTCACCCCTTTCATTACTACACCAAATATTCATTAACTTAGTCTTGTAGTTAGTGAGTAATAAAGGGCTATTCTTTGCTTTTCTTAGTTCAGATTGTAAGTAAGATTCAGTAACAGTAAGCCCTAGGTTTGGTTGACACTTTACCCAGTTCTTAGGGTCTTCTATGTCGTCTTCCTTGTCTAGGGTATAGATAGCTGAAAATACACTATCATCTTCTGCTTTACCTTCCAAGATACTTATAAATGTACTTCTTAGTTGGTAGCATGGATTAGACATATCAAAGCCTGCAGTGGTGATATATAACTGTAGGGGCTGAGTTCTCATACCTACGCTACTAGTTAAGACATTTGCAGTATTATTAGACCGAGCAGCATGATACTCATCTAGACAAAAAGCAGAACAGTTTAGACCGTCCAATTTATCAGCCTCACTACTCACGCACTTCATAGTAGACTTGGTAAGGGGAAACTTAATAGAATCCCTGTAATAATTAAAGTACTTACCCTTCTTGTCTATGCTACTAATAAAGTTCTTAGACATCGTAAAAGCTAACTGTGCCTGTGCATAGGAATTAGCTGCGAAAATTACTTGTGCCTCATTTTCACCGTCAGCTATGAGGTGATATAACATTAAACCTGCTGCTAGTGTAGACTTTCCACATTTACGGGCCACCTCGATATAGACCTCTCTAACTACTCGTGTACCGTCTGAACACCAATGAAAACCGTATATACTTGCTACTACCCATTTCTGCCATTCCTGCAATACTAAGGGTTGGCCTGCAAATTTACCTGTAGACTGTGGTAGCTTTTGTAAGAACTTAACTACCTTATCTACACTTTTTGAATCAAAGTACCTATCTTCTTTGTCAAACCAGCTTAGGTATCTAGAACAAGCAAGACGAACATACTCACACGCTACTACCTTACCGCCTAAAACATCCCTTGCATAAGATTTGTACTTCTCATCTATCATAGTGTTATCCTAGTATTAAAGGGTCTGGGTAATTCTGTTTGTAGTCGTATGCTAGTACTTCCTCTCTATTAGTAAGTCTTTTAACGGCCTCTATATGAGTTTCTGTACAGTTCAAGCAGTCTGTAGCGTATAATTCAATGAGTCCTAATAGTTGCCTCCACATTGCTAGGGGATAGGTAAATGTGTGACCGTGATAAATTTTAGTCATCGTCTCCTTGCCTAACTGTTCATGTGCTAAGAGTGCTGCATATAAGATACACCTTTCCTGTTTATCTAGCCACATCTTAAGACTGCCAACTGTGAAACTATTAATCTCATCTGAACTGTCGTAATATCGTATGTCATTAATCTTCTGTACTATTGCAGCCTGTAGTAGTTCTTCCTCAGTTGGCTCTTTGTGTTCTTCTACTACGTCTTCTTCTAGTTGGTCAGTATTTGGGGTTTCTTCTACTACTACTTGCCATCCTGCTTGTACTAGTTCTTCCTCAGTTGGGTTAATGATTGTCTTACCGTCTAACTCTAAGTAACCGTTATATAGGTGTCCTTCTTTAATATATTTCTTCATACCTTATAATGATTGACTACCAAACTCTAATACCGTACCTAAGATAGTAACAGTGTAGATATGATTTGGTAAGATAATAAATGTACGTGGTAGTTTGATATTAGAAGGTAGACTTATTCTAGGTGCATTACTTCCTGTCTTAAAACTAAATCCGTACTCATCTAGGAAAGGACTGTTAGGGGCTGGTTGTAAGGTGATATTAAGACTTTCTACCTCTTCCCACACATGAAACTCACCGCTCCTAATCGTAACTGTAGTATCTGTTGGGTTTGTATGTCTTACTTCCTTACTTCTACCGTCTACTCCGTTCCTACCGTCCTGTCCCTTCACATATAGGTTTGTCTTCTTAATATTCCCTGTGGTTCTGTCGTAATTATATACATAGTAATCACCACCGACATAAGGACATTTAGTAGTTAAGTCTGCCTGTATCTCTGTCAGCCTAGTATCTACCGTTCCTAGTTTCTGTGTTACCTTAGTGTTTACATCCGCTAAGGCACTATCTACACTCTTGCCTAGTGTTGATATAGTAGTAGTAAATGTAGTGCCTAGTTCTTTAATTCTATTACTTGCACTATCTACCTGTTCCTGTGCTGACCTTGTTACCTTCTCAATACCTGCATCTATCTTTTCTGTCAACTTACCGCTAACAGTATTTTCTATCCTATCACTTACATTACCTAGAGTCTCTGTGTCTGATACCTCTAAATCTGAGTCTATATAATATTCAGTGGTAATTAGTCTATCTAGTCCTGTGTGGGGATTGTTAATTTTATAATTCAAGCAGCCCCTACCCATATATTGAAGGTGAGGCCATGATAGAAACATATAACCCTCATCGTCTGTAGCTGTTAAGATAGTACCAAACTTAGGATTTACGGTAAAGAAAGTAACTTGTCCACCTTCTACGAATCCTTGGGGCTTAATTCTTAACTCGCTGCCCTTGTATAAATGTTCCATATTATCCTGCTGTTAGTTTAGTTATGAAATCCTCTGCACTAAGTTCCTGTTCCTTCTCTGGCTTATCCGCTATCTTACTACTTGCTAGGGGTGATAGTCCTAACTCTTTCACTACCTTTAATATCTGTATCTGATAGGCTGTTTGGATTTGTAGTAAGGGGTGTTTATTGGGATTACCGTATCTATCATTAATTAGTAGTCCATCCTTCTTAATCCTTTCCTTACACTGATAAAACATATCTAGTGACTCAGATAGAAGAGATAGGGCTGCTTTCCACTCATTCTTAACCTGCCCATACTCAGACTCTAGATATTTATAGGCGTTGTACATATATTCCTGTACTGACTCCCTAACATCTGGGTATAGGTTTTGTATCTTTTTCTTTGTTATCATTGTTTTTCCTGTATTCTTTGGTCATTAAACAGGTAGTGGGAAATTGCATAGAACATATTAACTGCATAACTATTACCTGCCTGTTTATAGAGTTGTGTATCACTTACCCCTGCCTGTCTAGCTAGGTCTACATCGTGTCCTGTAAATCCTTGTAACTTAAATGACTCAGTAGGTGTAATTCTTCTAAGTGGCTCTGTGTGATAGTCTGGGTTTGGTTTCCTAGTACCTGTTTGTATATAATGATGTGTATAGTAGTTCCCCATTCCTGCCCTTCTATCCGATTTACAGGTTAAGGTTGCAGCTATGGGTCTATCGAATTTTGGCTTAGTTGTGTAGCTAGTATTTTCTCCCAACAGATAAGCCCTGTATGTTGGACTAGTTGAGGTGTTATACTTGCTATCTACCTTTTTATCTAGAATGTCCAATACCTCAGACTGATTATTTATGCTCCATTCTATCCTGTAGTCCCTGTTAAATACGTCCTTTACCTTAGTTGATGTAAAGGTAAAGTTAGGCAGGTCTAAGGTGGTGGCAAAAATTATAAGCCTGTTTCTATTTTGTGCTAACTTATAATCTGCTGCATTGAATAGGTCATAATAAACAGTGTAACCTAAATTTTCTAACGTGGTCTTGATTGTCCTAAATGTGTTACCCTTGTCATGTGTTAATAGCCCCTTTACATTCTCTAAGAGTACAAAAGGGATAGGCTTGTACTGTTTCTTCTTGACTTCTAGGATATGTACTATTTCATTGTATAGCGTTCCTCTAGGGTCTTGAAATCCTGCTCTCCTGCCTGCACTACTAAAAGTCTGACATGGAAAGCCACCAGTTAAAATATCTATGTCTAAGTTCCTAGTTATGTAGTCCTTAGTCTGATTCCATGCTATTAAGTCACCCATTGCTAAACTATACTTGTGGCTTGGGTGTATTGCTTGATAAGTCTTCACTGCGTGCTTATCTATCTCACTGTAGGCTATGGTTGGTATCTCTAAGCCACTATCTAGGTATAATAGTTCTGCTGCCCTACTAAACCCACCAATACCTGCAAATAATTCTAAGTGATTTAGTCTTTTCATATTCTTTCAATTATTACACGCTTATAGATTGTCTTCTCACCTAGCTTTGGATTATTCAACCTATCTACTATCCTAAATTGACTGCTACAGTGCTTAGTCAGAAAATTAACAGGGACACCCATTAACCCTTTATAGTCGCTTGGGATGTCCTTTACCTTATTCACATTGATAGCTGGATAGTTACTGTAAGTTGGATAGTCAGTAGGGCTATAAGTTGCTGTTAGTACTAGTTCCTGTCTTGTTACTGGTAGGGTAGTAAACCATGATGTACTACCTAATTCTTTAACTGTGCCGTCTGGAGTTACATAGTACCTAAGTGTTGTGTAACCTAATCTAATCTGTCCTGCCTTAAACATTGGAAAGACATTCCCATAAGTCACTGCATTTATACAACCTATTATTATAAAGTCCTTATCCTTGATTGTATCTACAAAGTCTCTGAATAGGCTAAAGGGTGGGTTTGTAATTACTATATCTGCATCCTTTAATATTGCCTTGCTAGTTGGACTATTATAGCTACCGTCCCCACTTACTGCAGTCTTTACTGTTTGTCCGTTTATGTAGTCTAACTTATATGTACCGTTCGGATCGTAATGAGTTGCTGTTAGTCCCTTTAATCCTAGACTATCATAGTTAGTAGTAAAGTAAGTCCAGAACATACTAGCCTCACTATCACAATTACAAACCACCTTCTTTCCTTTTAGGTATGGACTGTAATATACTAGTTCCTTCTCTATGTCTTCTAGCCTTGTGTAGTATTCGTCATTCTTTGCTGCCTTAGATTTATTTAAGCTAGTATTACTCATTATATAATTTTTCTAGTAGATTTAATGAACGCTTAACCAGCTCACACTTTTCACGGTGGTAGTCGTCTGTGGGTAAGTCGTCTGTCATGTAGGAACGGCTTGCAAACATTATATATCTCATTCGCTTTTCTAACATATCCTCAACTCCTATTCTATATGCTAAGATGTAAATATGATAGCCTGCTCTTTCTAAGTTTGTTAATGTCTGTCCTGCTTGTTCCTCCTTACCTGTTAACATATCTAAGCTAGGTAAGTACTGTATGTCTTCTCCCCCTAGTTCTGTGTCTAAGTGGGGTGTAGTTGGGTCTGTTATGTCGCCTAGGTATAAAAATTCTAGTTCACCTCTACTACTCTTACATCCATTATAATAAGTCCAAACCCCATCTACTAAATTCTGTGCTTGTCTCTTGTAATCTTGTCTTAAAATATCTAAGACTTCATCTAATGTTCTTGTCATAATCTCAAAATGTGTTAAAAATTACCCTCCCATGTGCAAATAAAACTGGGGTGGGGTAAAACGTTGATAGTCAAATAGTTAGATAGGGGCGGGGGGATAAAGGGCTTAAAATCAAACTATTACACTTTACTCTCTACCTCACCCCTACTAATAACTAACATTATCATCTGACTTTATACTTCAACCTAGTACTGTAAGTCTTCCCCTACATTATTACTAGGTGTTGTGTTATTCTTCTTTGGGTTGTGGATAGCGTTGTGACATTCCCTACATAAAGATTGAAGGTTATCTAAGTCATACGCTAGTTTATCTCTTTCGATTGGATTAGTAGTAGTAGACATAAAACTAATTAAGTGGTGTACATCTTGCGCTACTCGGATTACACCCTTCTTAAGACAACATTCGCATAAGGGTTTCTGTCTTAGCTTTGTCTCTCTTAGTTGTTTCCATGTCGTGCTACTATATATTGCCTGTCGTTCTGCTTTTCGTTTGGCACTGTAAGAATCTTTGTTAGTGTTCTTTGGTGGCCTGTATATTGTTGGCATAGTTTATTAGTGTTTAGTTATCAGTCTGTATTAGTAAAGTGGTAAGGGCTAATATCACTACTAACCCCTACCTAATTATGACAATAAACTATTACAGATTGAAAACAATTTCTTTCTTACTTATTAGGATTGTAGGGCTTGTGAACTGCAATATTACACATTACCTATTATCCTCTCTACTTATTAGGATTGTAGGGTGTGTGACTTGCAATATTGTACACTAGAACACCCTAAAGTCTAACCAGCTTTTATTAGGTAGTTGTCGTCTTTCTGTCGCCTGCTTAAACCTTTCTAGTACTTCCTCCTTTGTTAGTTCCTGTACTTCATTGTCTAGGGTTGCACGTTCTATCTCTACACCCTTCTTATCCTTTACTGACTTCTCTATCTTCTTCATTGCTGCTGTCCTCCTTGATTAAAGTTTATCCCACTTGCCACTAAGACCTAATAAGCTATCCTGTATCTTAATGTTGTCCTCTTTCTCATTCCCTGTTAACCCTAGACTTCTTAACATAGGGTCTGATTGGTAAGGGTCTGATTGATTAGTTGTAGTTGTTGGGATTGGATTGCTTGGGGTATTATCTACAGGCTCATCTACAATACCTTCTAACTTCTTCCTCCTAGTCTCTAATACCATTTCCCAAAACATATCATTACTACGACCGTCAAATGTGTAGAGGCTTAAACGCTTAGACTCATCATTATACCTAACATTCTCTAAGGTAGATAAAAACTTCTCCCTAGCCTGTTCCTTCTCTTCCTTCTTACTTAGCTTAACAGTTTCATCCTTCTTATTAGTCTTTGGTTTGCTAGGTAAGATTGTTTCCCTGTTATCCTGTACATCACCGAATAACTCCATTTCAAGTCGACGGCTATACTCTCTTCTAGCCTCTTCTGTCATTGTCTCAGTCTGATTAAATACTTCTGCTGTCATATCTATTTAATGTTTTATGTCCTAGGTTAATTACTAAGACGGTTAATTATTATGTTGTTGTTCATTTCCGCTACTTACACCTATACTATGTTGTCTAATTCCGTATATTGGTGTTATATTCCGCTATATTATAGGTCTTGGTGTTATATTCCGTGTAGTGTTGTCCAATTCCGTATATTGGTGTTATATTTCAAGTAACCCTAGTATAAGGCTGTTTTTGCCTTAACTACCTATATATCAGTTAGTTATGTGATATTAGACTAATTCTTAACTTTATACTAGGATTCTAGGTGGCCTTATTTTTCGCATTACTGTATATAATAGGTATCTTATATATACCTATACAGATACATATACGGACACACTACTACTAACGTTAAAGACGTAGTAGTGAGTCCTTTATCTTTAATTAGTAGGCGCGCGCTTTGGTCGCTCGCCTATCTATCTTATAATCAATACTTTAGAAATCTCCCATTAACTTAGCGAAATCAAATTTAAGGTTACAAAGTGGGTTAGGGTCTTTCTGTATAGTAGGTTTCACTTCTTCTACAGGCTTGGTGTCCTTTTCCGCATTACCATTACTTACCTTAATGTTCTTTTCCGCCTGTATGTTGTCCTTTTCCATTACATTATTAGGCTTGTCGTTATTTTCCGAGTCTTCATTAATGTTAGGGGTTAGGCTACTTAGGAATTTATCAAGCCCTACTATATCATTTAGGGTAGGCTTAGGTGTAGTAAGTATTTCCGTCTTAGGCTGTTTCTCATACTCACTAGGCCTGTATGTATTCTTATCGTTCATTGTTTTACTTAATGAACTTTCTTTCAACACCTTACAAACCCTCTTATTACCAATCTTATAACCTTTTCCTTTCAATAGGTCTAGGTTCTGTCTTACTGTCTGCATTGGGTCTATTAAGTGTCTCAACTCATCATCACTAAGTCTATCACCTATCCCTTTATTTTGGCAATACTTATAGAGACTAGTTTTACCTACCTCTATACCATTCTGTCTTAATACCTCTAAGTTTTCCTGTATGCTTAATCTAGTGTTATACAGGCTTTCAATTTTACCATAATCTACTGTCTTCATTGGTCTTAATTTTTATAGATGTTTATAGTTGTTGTTTCTGTTAGTGTTTTATCGGTGTCTTCTAGGGTTATACTAAGTTCATTATCTCCTGTTATCTTTATTTTTACAGGCCTATTACTACTGACACTTAGCACTAGTTCACCTTTCCCAGTCTCACCTTTATTATCCTTTATCAATTCATAGGTAGGCTGTTCTTTTAGTTCTTTCAATATCTTACTAATCCTATCCTTACTAATCTTATAACCTTGCCCCTTGATTGTCTCTAGGTTCTGCATTATAGTTTGTCTTGGATTTATTAGGTGTCTCAGTTCTTCATCACTAAGTCTATCACCTATCCCCTTATCCTTACAGTATCTATATAAGGTTCTCTCACTGACCTCTATACCTTTCTGTCTAAGTAGGTCTAAGTTTTCCTTCTTACTTAGTTTCTCATCGTAAATCTTCTCAATCAGTGCATAATTTACAGTCTTCAT
>ERZ773213.778-NODE-778-length-18056-cov-6.999500_pt1 | contig 18056 bp, 14 predicted proteins | sample MGYA00580996_ERZ773213 | MGnify/ENA primary metagenome ERZ773213 (study PRJEB29015, sample SAMEA2738152) | human oral metagenome | biome: human oral; feature: human-associated habitat; material: saliva | place: China | collected 2197 ...
AGGCCTAGCCCAGGTACACTCACCGGCCCCGACGCGAGGACCGAGCCTTGGTCCGCCCACGCCACGGTCAACCTCATCGGCATCATGACCGGCCTGGTCGCCTACACCCGCCGCGACCTGCCCGCCTGACGACGGAAGGCGGTGCTACAGTTGCTACGGGGTGATGTACATGCAGACGATCATGCACCGGGAACTGCGCAACAACAGCGCCGCGATCCTCCACCGAGTTCAGGCTGGTGAAACGTTTGAGATCACCAACAATGGTGAACCTGTTGCGATACTCTCTCCTATTTCCCGGGACCGGCTCTCCATCCTCAAGCGGCAAGGAGCGGTCCGTGAAGCGACGCATGTCGACTTCAGGGCCCTGAAACGCACAGCAGACGTGAGTTCCCAAGCCGTACTGGACGATCTTCGCGGGGAACAATGAGCGTCTACTACCTCGATACCTCCGCGGCCTTGAAGCTCCTCATTGAGGAGAAGGAGTCTGAGCCACTGGCTGCCTGGCTCACATCGCATACAACCGACGGAGACTCACTATGCTCCTCTTTCCTCCTGCACACTGAGCTCCACTGCGCCGCTCGACGACGTAGTGAACTCGATCAGGAGACGGTCGCATCTCTCCTTTCAGGGATCAACCTTATCGACATATCAAGGTCGCAGCTCATTGACGCAGCTAGAACATCGTTGGGATTGAGGGCAGCAGACGCCATCCACCTGACAGTGGCACTGGATATTCAAGCAGACACCATCATCACCTATGACATCGAGATGCAAAATGCCGCACGTTACTGCAACCTCTCTCCAGTGGCACCCTCTTAAGAGCTGACTCCGCTGGCAAGGGTGGGGCAAGAGGTCGCCCCGCCCTCAGCGGGTACGCGACTCGATGTAGCGGGCCAGTGCCCCCAGGGACCAGTTCACGATGATGTAGAGCACGGCGATGATGACGTAGGTCTGGAAGAAGACCGACAAATGGGCATCGATCTTCGCCTGGCCGATCATGGTGGAGCCGCGATACATGAGCTCGGGGTAGGCGAGCACGTACGCCAGCGTCGTCCCCTTGATGATGGTCACCATCTGCGTGATAAGGGTTGGGAGCATGAGGCGCAGGGCCTGCGGCGCCAGGATGAGGCGCATCGTGAGCGATGGACTCATCCCCAGTGCCCAAGCGGCCTCCGTCTGGCCACGGTCCAGCGCCCGGACACCGGAGCGGAAGACCTCCGCCGTCGTCGCCGAGGTGCACATGACGATGGGCAGTGCCAGCTTCCAGAAGTCCGAGATCGTGGCGAAGCGGGGAACCACCAAGAGGAAGAAGTAGACGAGCAGCAGCATCGGCACCGCCCGCATGGCATCGATCCACAGGCCTACCAGCCACTTGATGGGGCGGTTGTCCAGCAAGCGGAGCCAGCCCAAGGCGATTCCCAGAGGGAAGGTGAGCACCGCGGCAACACCCCCCAGGGTCAACGTGGTCCCGGCCGCCTCCAGGAGCTGGCTGACCACCGACTGCCCCAGGAAGTAGCGCCACTTGGGATAGTCGAGCTGTCCCGCGAGGTCCAGCCGGTAGAGGACCGCAGCCGCCAGCGCCGCGATTCCAATGACGGCGACGACTGATCCGATGGCGATCAGGATGCGCCCCCGCGGCCCGGGCTCATCGAAGAGCAGTGCCGCATCCGTCGCCCCAGAGCCCTGACTCCGCTGACGGCGTGAACGAGGCTCTGTCATCGGCATGATGTCTGAGCTCATGCTCGCCCCCTCCCCATGAACTCGAGGCGCCTCTCAAGGAGCCCGCCGACCTTCGTGGCGGCGAAGGCGATGGCCAGGTAGGTAAGGCCGGAGGTGAGGAAGGTGATGACTCCCGCGGCTCGTTCCTGGTTGATTCTCTGCGTCACGGCCGTCAGCTCGACGACGCCGATCGCCGCGGCGAGCGAGGAGCCGATGAGGCAGGCGATGAAGATGTTGACCAGTGGCTGGATCGTGCGGGCCAGAGCCTGGGGCAGGACGATGCCGCGAATGATGAGCCCGAAGGGCATGCCCAGTGCACGGGCGGCCTCGATCTGCCCCTTGGGCACCGAGTTGATCCCGCTGCGGACCGTCTCACACACGAATCCCGATGAGGAGAAGACCAGCGCCACGATCACCGACCAGAACAGTGGGATGGTGATACCAACATGAGGCAGCGCCAGCCCGACAAGCACCATGAGGCACAGATTGGGGATATTGCAGGCCACTGTCACCCACGCCGCACCCAGCGCACGCAGCGGAGGGATGGGACCGACCCGGAAGATGGCCATAAGCGACCCCAGGAGCAGCCCACCCAGGTAGGACAGGACGGAGATCACCAGCGTGACCAGCAGCCCCCAACCGATAGCAGGGAGATTGTCGGTGATGGCACTCACGGTCGCCTCCTTGAAGGATTCGGTTCGTCAATCATGACGTGAACGCTGTGGGCTGTCGCGTCGGCGGCCCTGCGGAGGATCCGCTCGGGCCGCGACGACGCAACGAGCCTGACTGGTCAACGAGCTCCGTTCAGGACTCCTGCGGGACCTCGTCACCGCCACCACCCTGCTCAGGCGCCGGCTCGGAGCCGTCCTCAGAAGCGGGAGTGTCCTCGGGAGCGGGAGTCTGCTCTGCGCCACCCGCACCCTCGGCACCGGCGGTCGACGATCCGGGAACCGAGCCGATGACCGGCGGCTGGGGCGCATCGCCACCGAGTGATTTGCCGATCGTCGCTTCCCAGATGGTCTTCCAGGTGCCGTCCGACTCGATCGTCTGCAGGAAAGTGTTGACGAAGGCCTGGGCACCGGAATCCTTGGGGAGTCCGATGCCGTAGGGGTCCTCGGCGAAGGTGTTGCCGACGATCTTGACCTTGTCATTGGACAGGACCTCGCTCTTGAGCAGGGACTGGTCCACGACATAGGCCTTGACCTGCCCGCTCTCGACGGCGGCGACGCACTTGGCCTGGGTGTCGAAGGGCTTGGCGGTGGCCTTGGGGGCGTACTTCTTCAGGGCGGCGGCCGACGAGGAGTTGGACTGGACCGCGACGTCCCCGGTGAGGGTGTCGACGCCGGTGATGTCCTTGTTATCGGCCTTGACCAGGATGGCCTGGCTGGAGGCGTAGTAGGGGCCTGCGAAGTCGATCTTCTTGGCCCGCTCCGGGGTGATCGTGTAGGTGGCGATGACGGCCTTGACCGTGCCGTTGGTCAGGACGGTCTCGCGCGTCTCGGAGGTGACCTGCTGGACCTCGAGGAGGGAGCGGGCGTCGTCTCCGCCGATGATGTAGCGGGCCAGCGCCTGGGCGATGGCCGCATCGAAGCCGGAGATCTTCTTCGTCTTGGAGTCCTCCCAGGAGAAGACCTCGGAGGTTTTGGTCCCGCCGGTGACGAGCTTTTTCGCCTGCTTCACGGAGGCGGCCCAGGGGGAGGCGGCCACGACGTCGTCGGCGGCCACCGGACCGGAGTTGATGGCCTTGTCGTAGTCGGCATCGGAGGCCGACGACGAGGCGACGGCCTTACCGTCGGCGCCCGTGTCTGCGCAGGCGGCCAGGACGCCTGCCAGGGAGAGGGCGCCGGTCGTGGCCAGGAGTCCGCGGCGGGAGAGGGTGGTCATGGTGTTCCTTTCGTTCGGACGGGGAGGGGCCGTCCCAGGCGCTGGGCCTGCGGTGGTCGCCGCACTCGGGAGAGGATGCGGTTCGGGGCTCAGTGGCTGAGCACCTTGGAGAGGAAGTCGCGGGCGCGCTCGGTGCGCGGGGAGGAGAAGAACTCGGCGGGCCGGCCGGACTCAACGATCTGGCCGCCGTCCATGAAGACGACCCGGTCGGCGACCGAGCGGGCGAAGCCCATCTCGTGGGTGACGACGAGCATGGTCATGCCCGAGGCCGCCAGGTCCTTGATGACGTCGAGGACCTCGTTAATCATCTCCGGGTCCAGGGCGCTGGTGGGCTCATCGAAGAGCATGAGCTTGGGGTCCATGGCCAGCGCTCGGGCGATGGCGACGCGCTGCTGCTGACCTCCGGAGAGCTGAGAGGGACGCTTGTCGGCCTGGTCCTCCAGGCCGACTCGGGCCAGCAGCTCACGGGCACGTTCCTCAGCCCGCCCCCGGGGGATGCCGCGCACCTTGATGGGCGCCAGGGTGATGTTGTCCAGGACCGTGCGGTGCGGGAAGAGGTTGAAGGACTGGAAGACCATTCCCACCTCGGCGCGCAGCTGAGCCAGGGCCCGGCCCTCCTGAGGCAGCGGGATTCCGTCGATCTCGATCTGCCCTTCCTGGATCGGCTCGAGGCGGTTGACGGTACGGCACAGGGTCGACTTGCCCGATCCGGAGGCGCCGATGACGGCGACAACCTCACCACGGTGGATGTCGAGGGAGACGTCGTCGAGAGCCTTGAAACGGCCGTAGTACTTGGTGACGTTGCTGATCCGGACCAGGACGTCATCGTCCCGGTCTGCGGCGGTCTGGTCAGGAGAGGGTGCGGATGCGGTCACGAGTACCTCGTCTCAACATGGGTATGGGAGCGTCATCTGTCTCATCGACAGCAACAGCAACACATCCGCATGCGCACTGCATTCCTCCTTGGCTTGTGTCGGCCTACACATATCAGAGAGTTCCAACCTCTCGTCAGGAAGAGTAGCACCGTCTCCAACCGGAGCGTCAATCGTCTCACAACTCCCCCGAACCTGGGACGATGCTCACACGCCATACAGAGCGCCTAACCGCGTACGCGGACCACGCGGTCGTAGTCTCATCTGCATGAGCCCCGCGAATACCACCGATCCGCGCCGCCGCCTCCAGCCCGAGCAGCGTCGGGAGGAGCTGGTGAGAGTCGGCGTCGAGCTGTTCGCGGAGGGGACGCTCGACCGCACTCACGTCAACGAGATCATCAAGCGGGCCGGTGTCTCACGCACGCTCTTCTATCACTACTTCCCCTCCAAGATGGCCTTCGCCCGAGCCATCGTGGAGTACGAGATCCTTCACCTTCACGGCCTGGTCGAGCAGCAGACGGCACTGACCCTGGAAGGGGCGATCTCCACGTTCGCGGGCTACGTGAAGGCCAGGCCAGACAGCCTTCGAGCGCTTCACACCGGAGGTCTTGACCAGGACCCTGAGATCGCGGCCGCGCTGGCCACCAGCTTCGAGCGTTACGAACGCCTCGTCCTCATGCTCATGGGCATCCCCGAGCCTGACGCGCGCGCCATGTTCGCCGCCCAGGTGTGGATCAGCACCATGATCTCCCTTTGCCTGGCCTGGCTGGATCACCCCGAGATCAGCCAGGAGACCATCACGAACATGTCCGCCCAGACACTGCGGAGCCTGGTGTCCCAGGTCAGCCAGGGCGCCGAGCACACCTCCGAGCCGGCCGCGACACCGGTCACCGCCCACGAGCCGGTGAGCAACCGCTGAGGGCGAGCACTGAGGGCGAACCGAGCCGCATCGAGACTCAGACCTCCCCCGGTGCCGCTCCCACTTTCTTCCAGTATTTCGAACCTGTCGTAAAAAAGGCGTTCACGTAGGCGCGAACGTGCTACCCTCTCCCCCGGTTGTACAAGACGTACAATAGAACAACGATGAGGGCTCACCCGCACTGTGGCACCCCTCGCTCTCAGAAGGAGAGCCGATCATGCCTCAAGGCACCACTGGAGATGTGGTGGCTGTACGCCGCAGGACGTCGCGTGTCCTCTTCGCTCCGGAGACATTCAACTTCGCCGAGGTGACCCGTGCGATCGAGGTGGCCCGCCGGATGCCTTCGCACGTTGAGTGCGTCTTCGCCGGCTTCTCGCCACGTAACACTGAGTACATCAGGGCCGCGGGCTTCGAGTTCCGTCTGCTGACCCCCTACCTCAGTGAGGAGGAGGGAAGGCTGGCGCTGGACTTCGACCAGGGCCACAGCCTGCGTCACCCGTTCACGGAGAAGATGCTCGCCCAGCGGGTGACGAGTGAGCGCGTCCTGCTGCGTTCCTTGCGTCCGGACGCCGTTGTCATCGGAGTAACTCCCAGCCAGTTTATTTCTGCGCGGGCGGAGTGCGTGCCGCTGGTTTTCGTACGGCCCTTCGCCTACTCCCTGGCGCATCTGGAAGCAGCGCGCGCCGCCGGGGCCACCGGCTTCCTGCCCCGTACCTCCCCGGAGGAGTGCCTGGTCGACAACGTGGCCGCTCACGCGCTCCATGCGCTCGGGACTCGGCTCCCCCTGCCTCGTTCCTTCCATTCTGTGGCCAGGGCCAATGGCGTCTCGCTGCCCCAGGGAGTGCTCAACGGGCTCACTGCCGACCTCAACCTCATCGCCACTGCCCCGCACCTGCTGCCCGGGTGGCTGAGGATGCCTCAGGGGCACCGGGTGGTGGGGCCGGTATACGCCCGCCTACCCGGGGAGCTCCCCGAGTTCCTGGCCGACCTGGCCGCCGGCCCCCAGCCCCTGGTGTACTTCGCCGTGGGCTCATCGGGGAACCGTGACCTCGTCCTTCACGTGCTGGCAGGCCTGGGCCGGGCGGACTGCCAGGTGCTGGCTCCGGTGCGTTCCCACCTTCGCCAGGAGGACCTGGAGACTCTTCCACGCAATGTCCACGTCACTGACTGGCTTCCGGCCCACCAGCTGGGCAATGCCGTCGACCTGGCCATCACTCACGGCGGGGAGGGAACGGTGCAGACCAGCTGTGTCCAGGGGTGGCCCTTCATCGGGATTCCGTTGCAGTTCGAGCAGCGTTTCAACGTGCAGCGTTGTGTGGCCTTCGGCTCGGCCAGGCTCGTGTCGCAGCGGGAGGCTCGCAGGACCGACTGGGCGGAGCTGGTGCGCCAGGCCCTGGCCGACGACGGCATGCGTTCACGCGCCAGGCGGATGGCCGGGCTCATGGAGGGACTCGACGGACCGGGCCGGGCCGCTGAGGCGATCTGCGAGCTGCTGTGAGTCAGCTGCGGCCAGAGTTCTGGGCCTGTGCCCGGGCACTGGCGTAGAGGCAGACGGCTGCGGCCGCGGCGACGTTGAGGGACTCCGCCTTGCCGTAGATGGGGATGGAGACGACGGCGTCGGCTCGGCTCAGCGCCTCTGAGGGCAGTCCGTGGGCCTCGTTGCCGAGCAGCCAGGCGCTGGGGGCCTCCAGGAGGGACTCGGCCTCGAAGAGGTCGAAGTCCCCATGTCCGTCGGCGGCGAGGACGGTGAGTCCGGCGTTGTGGAGGGCGGTGACGGCGTCGTCGAGGGCCACGCCGGTGACCACGGGCAGGTGGAAGAGGCTTCCGGCGGTGGAGCGCACGACCTTCGGTGCGGTGGGGTCCACGCTGCCGCGCACGAGGACGACGGCGTCGGCGCCGGCGGCGTCGGCGGCCCGGATGATGGTGCCGGCGTTCCCGGGGTCCTGGGCCTGGGTGAGGACGGCGACGAGCCTGGCCCCCTCCAGGGCGGAGGCCAGCGCCTCGGAGCCGGTGGCCTCCTCGGTGGCCACGACGGCGAGGAGGCCCTGGGCGTCGGGGCTCATGGCGTCCATGACCTGCTGGGTGGTGACGTGCACATAGAGCCCGGCTGCCACGGCCTCGTCCCAGATCTCGCTGTGGCGCTCGAGGGCCGCCTCGGTGAGGTAGACGTCGAGCACGCGGCCGGGGGCGTGCCGGACGGCCTCGCGCACGCCCTGGGGTCCTTCGACGAGGAAGCGCCGATGCTTGGTCCGCGAGTTGCGGCGGGACAGGCTCGCCACCCGGGAGGTTCGGGCCGAGGTCGGATTGCTCAGCACCTCGTGGCCGGCGGCCGGCCCCTCGCTGACGGTGCGCCGCCGCGGCCCGCGGGCCTGAGGACGCTCGGCAGCGGCATCTAGAAGTTCGTCAGGGTCAACGGCCGAAACACAAATCATGTCACCAGAGTACGGGACTCCCGCACTGACAAGCCAACGACCGCGCAATAGCCAGAACTTGCTCAATAAACAACTGACAACACATAGACCGAAGCGTATTATACATCACATGAATCATCAGCATTCCATACAATCAACGACAAAAACAGCACCACTCCCAACGACGTTAGACATATTCGTGGTCTGGCACCCGGATGACAAAGTAGGGAAACAGATATGCGAAAAGCTGTTTAACCACTACCATTCCGACGCATTCTCCGGTCTCGCAGGTGGCGCGATCGAAGTATATGCACGTTCAGTATCTGCTCCCCCAACGCACGGGCATCCTCTACCCATACCAACCCCCGATGGAACAATCAGCACCAACAATTCATTCGCAGCATCTCCGGCTCGATTCGCCGTGATTCTAATCTACGTCGAAAAAAATCTAATCAGGGATTCCATCACCACCGATTCACCTTGGGCGAACTACTTAAATCAAATCCTCCACTACAGCAGAACAGAACCCGCAAGAACGCTGATCTTGCCGATATTTCCAAAACGAACAGTCGACTACTCAAACGCTCCACTTATCAACGAACTTGCGAACATCCAAGGAACGTCAGACAGCGATATTGTCTCTGTATCGCGACCTGAATCGTACTACTCACCCGCCAACTATGACAAATTACCTAGGGATGTCAGCAAAGCTATTGTGCAAAAACTACTCCGCAAAGCGCCTTTAAATGATAGACTAGAGATATTTGTAAGTCACGCCCGCCAGGACATACCCGAGTCCGATCAAGCCACCATAAACACATACGGCGTCGTTTCTAAAATCGCTTCTTGGGTTAAGAAAGCACAGTTGTCCAGTTTTGTCGACATACATGATCTTCAACCTGGCCAAGAATGGAATAAAAGCATCCGACAGCAGGCAAAATCAAGTGCGCTTTTGATGGTCAGGACTGATCACTACAGCATTCGAGAATGGACACAGTGGGAGGTTCTGGAAGCAAAGAAAGCAGGAATGCCAATTGTATGTTTGAGTGCCTTAGAAACAGGAGAGTCAAGAGGATCCTTCCTTCTAGATCATGTGCCCACCGTCGCCTACCGGAACCACTCAGAGATATCAGAGGGATTCTCGATCATAAAAGCACTAAATCGACTCGTTGACGAAACGCTAAAATACGCACTTTGGAAGAATCAGGAAGTATACTTAGAGCAACAACCTCACGATGCCGAAACTGGAAATAGCAACAACCGAGGATTCGATGCAGTGTCTCCTCACCCACCAGAACCATTAATGCTAACTAATTTCCTCGCAGAGCATCGAAAAAATTACCCTAACGACAACCATCTGTGGATAATGCACCCCGATCCTCCCCTACTTCCTCCAGAGCATGAGACAATGATAGAATTATGCACTCTAGCCGGATACAACAAAAATAGTGTTCATCTACTAACTCCTCGGCTATTCTTTGCTGCAGGAGGATCCTTCGGCTCTGGCGAGCCTGAGCTACAAACACCTAATCTATCGTTGGATCGACCATTGTCCGACTTTACTTTGTCCATCTCTGCATCCGCTGGTGAAGATCTTAATGGCCTAGGCATCACTAACCGCCATTTAGAATCGGTTGTTGCAGAAGTTGCGCAACTTACGTTAATTTCAGGTGGATGTATTTCGTACGCGGGATCAGTAGGCACCCATACTCCAGACCTTACCAATTCGGTCCTTCAGGTCATCAAAAAATACATAGAGGACGCCAAACTAGATCAGCATAGAGTTTACGGCCAAGAGCGTTACGGGCTAACGCCCATACATCCAGGAACCATGTTCAATCTCACAGTACCATGTACAAACATAACCTCAGAGGAGTCCCTACAAAGGTTAGTTCGTTTGAAGAACGACTTTGCATCCACAGGACAGATCTGCGTAATAAATGAACACGGAAATGAAGTAGCTCTTGAAGACGCACAAGTGTGGGATACATCATCAGCTGTCCGCACATCTGATGCTCTATCTCGTATACGAAGCTCCTTGCATGCTTTCACCCATGCCCGTCTCGTCATCGGAGGAAAAACAGTACCCAGATCTGAACAACACCCTAACGGATACCTAGGACGCATTCCGGGCATTATTGAAGAAACACTGGAAGCACTTAATAATCAGCAGCCCGTTTACATTGCAGGAGGTTTCGGCGGAGCTGCGGCAGTTCTGGCGTACGAAATTGGGCTGACTGACAAACTCCCCATATCACAACATGCATTGGATGCGATAACAAATAACAGTGCGTGCTGCGATGCAATCTGTAGGATAAAGGAACTCTACACTGCGACCAGTCTATATCTCGAAGACGATGACATAGAAAAACTCACTACGACCCAAAGAGCCTCGGAACTTGCTGGTCTTGTCATAAAAGGTCTAGTGAATCGTAATAATTCACGTGACGTCACAACGTCAGAACCACACCTAAACTAGGCACACCTTCGGCGACTTCTGGATCATTCCAAAGGAGTTCGTTTATTTAAGTAAGGCGATGGCTCACTTTGTGCACGTCAGCTCAGCTGAGATTAAACTGTCGTCGTGAATGATAGCAACGTGATCCTCGCAGCCAATGGCGTCTTGGTTCTGAACGAGTTCTTGCGAGCTCAACTTCATCTGTCAACCGCTTAGCCTGGATATGTTCCTATCGCTTTGCTTATCTGCATTCCGTTAAAGGACGGCGCATTTAAGCCCTGTTCGCCGCAGTCTACTAGTAACCAAGAGATGAATTCTCAGGTTGTAAGATCCGCCGGCGAGTCCATCGAGCGCTCAGTTGCGCCAGGAGTGACCGCGAATCTAAGGATCCTGATATCTCAACTGTTCATAGGCCATCGTGAATGGTGAATCGCTTCCACGTTGGTCTTAGAAAACAGTTGCAGGTCCTATTCCAGTTAGCGTCAGACGAGTGGGATAAACGTCCAGGTTGTCGGCACGCAGGATCCGAAAGAACCCTACACACATATACATGAGCCATCGTCTCACGGAGATTCATAATTAGTGTCATCTATAAACGACTATAACGCTTGAGTCACGTCTAGCGATTGTGTGGCTTGATATTCATCAACATAGTAGACGCCTCACTCTTCTATTTCTGGCAACACTAACCACAAGGATCGTCATGATTTCTTCTTCCCCTTCAGTTCTTGACATATTTGTGTTATGGCACCCCTTAGATAGAGTTGGGAAACAAATCTTTGAAAGGCTTCTGAAGCATTATCGCTCAGACTCATTCTCTGGATTAGCCAGTGGAGTAATTGATGTGTATTCCAGATCAGCTTCGTATAATGATGAGCCTAATCAACCTCCATTGGATATTAAACTCAATGCTTCTAAGTTTACAGTAGTAATCCCTGTAATCGGACCTGCTCTGCGTGACGCCTATATTGACGACGACAATTGGAGAAAGTACATTACTGACACTCTCGGGGCGGCAACGGGAGATCTTTCATTCGCGGTTATCCCTCTTCCTTTAGCTGGGATAGATTTGTCTTTCTTCACCTCAGATACACTAGGTAACCTGCAAGACTGTCAACACTTGAATCCATACTCGGATCACTCATCCATGGATATTGAACGCATTCGAGAGAATGATACCAGTATACTGGCAGTCGGGAGCCTGGAACGTGAATTAAACCAGGCTATTATTGAAATAGCTTTGTCTTCCGATTCAGTTCGGCCATCGCTTCGAATTTTTATCAGTTATGCCCGAAAAGACAACGCAAACACATCTGATGTTGCCGGAAACACATCTTTACATAGAAAGGCTTCTGAGATACTACAGGAAATTGGTGTCACTAAATTCTTAGATATTTCAGATTTGAAGCCGTTGCATAATTGGAGGTCATCTGTAGATCGTGCACTTATTTCAAGTTCGCGTTATGTTTCTGCGCTTCTAGTGTTAAAAACAGACAATTATGCTGCTAGTCCTAACACCCAGCACGAAGTGCTGCTTGCCAAGCAGAACGAAGTGCCTATTGTTGCACTTTCCGCAATTAAACAAAGGGAGCATAGGGGGTCATTTCTACTAGACAACATCCCAACGGTTCAGTATCGCCATAATCAGCCGAAGGTTTCGATAGTTCTGGCAATCAATCGGTTAATCGATGAGGTTCTTAAGTTCGTTCTTTGGCACGAGTCCATGTCGAGAGTGGCAGAACGCTCATTCGATTGGTATTCGGCCACAACTCCCGAGTTGGTCACATTGAATACGAACATTATGAAACTCGCCAGATCGGGGAAACTGAATCGCGACTCGTTTTGGATCATTCATCCTGATCCTGTAGTTCAGGAACCTGAACGTGAAGCAATTATGCAAGCGTGTGCTTTAGCGGGGATTAGTGATGAATCGCTGCATATTCGGACTCCTAGGACAGTCGTCATCCGCGGCGAAAACTCCTCGAGTAGTTCCTTTCATAATTCTGATGTGGAGCAGAATGAACTACTTTCACCTGATACAATCGTCGGGTTGTCGATGGCACGAAGTAATAACCTTGCTAGCCTAGGTCTTCATGATTCTCATCTCGAACGCGTAGTAGCGGAGATCTCTCAGCTTGTCTCTGTGTGCGGAGGCGCTTCACTTTACGGAGGAATGATTGGAACCTATTCACCTGACCTTTCAAATACCATGATGGATGCAGTTTCTAGATACTTTAGGAACTTATCCACTGCCGTAGACAGTAAAAGAACTTGTTCAATACGTAGGTACTTTTATCTCTGGGTTCCACTGCACAAGATCTATGAATGCTGGAATATGCGGAGTGTCCTTTTACGGAATTTACGTGAAGCTCACGAAAAGTTTGGAGACAAAGGACAGATTCGGGTTGTTGATTGGAACTCGAATCTGTACTCGCCCAACTGCGTCCCTTCGCCAGAACACGACTACACGGCGTCGGTAAGTGGTAGCGAACTGTTTACGGGCTTCAGGAAGGCGCTCGTGGATAAGTCTACGGTTCGTTTAGCATTAGGAGGGAAGATCCACCCAAAACATGAGTCCAGTAGACCCAACGAAGGTTACAGTGGGAGTATTCCGGGAGTTGTCGAAGAAACTCTATTGTCGTTACGTGCTCACAAGCATGTATATATTTCGGCAGGGTACGGTGGGGCGGCTTCGGCTATCGCAGCATATTTGGGTATTCCGGGTGCTGAACATGGCAAAGTTGCTTTGGCGCCACTGCTAATGAATCCTGCATGCGCTGAGGCGCTACAAGAAATCCATTCGCTGTATGATGTAGACAACAATCATTTGAGTAGCGACGACCTTGCGACATTCACATCGTCATATCGCCCCACTGAGCTCGCAACGCTCCTGGTGAAAGGGCTTGCTAGTGACTGCCGTTAGTTACCTATTCTGCGTTTCAATTTGCTAGGTGTACTGATAGGATAAATTGGTTAGGCATTCGATGGGCCAAGATCGGCAAATTCTGCTTAGGTGGCTGGTCGGCTGAGTGTCAAGCCTCGGGTTTTGTGGTGGCTGGTTTATCTGATGCGGGTGGTTGCTGGTTGTGATTGTTTCTGGCAGTTCTGGCTGACGTCGGGGCCCAGGCGGCTTCGTGCTCGGCGGGGGTACGCATGCCGACGGCGGAGTGAGGGCGAACGGTGCCCGCCCAGTGGACCCACTCGGCAGTGGCGACCACGGGCGGCGTCGATGTCCTCCCAAGGGCCCTGGTTGCGGATCAGCTCGGCCTTGTACAGCGAGTTGAGTGGCTCGGCCAGAGCATTGTCTTAGGAATCCCCCTTAGAGCCTACAGAGGCGACTGCCTCGCAGTCGGACAGAGCCTGCCCATCGCGAATGGACCGGTACTGCACCCCACGGTCGCAAGTGGTGCAGAGCCTGTTCAATGGTTTGTGTAGGCCCTTGTGGAAGGACTGACACTGATGACTGCTACTGATGATGACAACAGGGCTCCTGCTGGTGGGCGGGATGTGGTCGACCAGCTGCGCTCGGCTGGGGCTCTGGATGGCTTGTTTGAGCAGATTGATTCCGGGCAGGTGAGCATGACCGGGGCTGATGGTCTGCTGCCGGCCCTGGTCAAGGAGGCCCTGGAGAGGGGCCTGGCCGCTGAGCTGACCGAGCACCTGGGCTACGACAGGGGCGAGCCGACCTCCCAGGCGCGTGGTAACGCCAGGAACGGAACCAGGTCCAAGACGGTGGACTCTGAGGTGGGTCCCTTTGAGACCTGTGGTGCCCCGGGACCGGGCCGGGACCTTCACCCCGCGCCCGGGTAGCGCCATGGGTCAGCGCCGTCTGGACGGCCTGGATGCGTGTGAATCACCAGGCCTGATGCGCCGGTGGAATTGAGAAGTGCGGGATATCCAGCACCACCTGGCCTCCACGCTCAGCGCGGGTGCTCAGCTCGGGGACCATTTCGAAGATCACCGACGCGGTAGCCGAGGCTGTCCTGGAGTGGCAGCGCCGCCCGCTGGAGGAGTCCTCTTCCCGGTGGTCTACCACAGGCGCGATCCGGGTCAAGGTCCGCGTTGATCACCGGGTCGCCTCCCGCTCAGCCCACATCGCGGTCGGGGTGGACATGGACGGAATCAAGCACGTGGCTTAAGTATCTGGGTCCAGGCCGGGGAGGGAGCCTCCTTGAAGGGCGGCTCGTGTGCGCCGAGCTGGCCAACAGGGGCGTCAAGGACGTCCTGATCGTAGAGGGGGCACCTCCCGCACGGGAGCGAAGCGCGCGGGGGAATGTGACGGGCTCACCGGCCTGCCTGAGGCGATCGAGGCGACCTGGCCCCAGGCGACGGTCCAGACCTGTGTGGTCCACCCGGTTCCGTGCCCCTGGATGCGGTTCGTCTCCTACGGGGACCGCCGGAAGGTCGCGGCCGCTCTCAAGGCCGTTTACACCGCTCCCAACGAGGAGGCCGCCTGGCAGGCCCTGACCGACTTCTCTGCCTCCGACCTGGGGGGCAAGTACCCCGAGACGGCGGCGACCTGGGCGCGGGCCTGGGAGCGATTCACCCCTCTTCCTGGACTCACCGGCCGATGCTCAGGCGTGTCATCTCTCCCCCACTTCGTGGGAGGTACCCCCCTCCACCAACGCATCGAGACTGCGAGCTACCAGCCGCGCTAAGGATCACCGATGAACCGCGGCCACTTCCCCAGTGATGAGGCGGTGACCTGAGCTGGCGAAAGCCGGCAGGTCTGCGACACCTGTGGACAAACGAGCCCGAGAACGCGACAAGGACAAAGGACTGCCAGCATCCAAGCGCAGGGCCAAGGGCAGACTCGTCGAAGGACAGATCACCACCGACCAGATACAAGGGCCCTGGCCCAGCCCCGCCACCGCCTACCCCGACCGAATCAACCCCTACCTATAGACCCCGCTTACACAGAAAACTGGACGCTGATGATGGTGTAGGAGCCTGCGTGGCGGTGACCCGCAACTTGACTGACACCCCCGTCTGCCCCGGTGCAGGAGGGGATGTCCTGAGCCTGATCTGTCCTGTCCCGCAGACGCCGCCACAGGCACGGGTGGTGCATGACCTCATAGGAGCATGACCACACCGCAGTGCGCCAGTCGCCACAGGTGTGGTCCCGTCAGCGTCCTGTCTGCCTGGCCCGAGCCGGTGGCACTCCCGACCAAGGAAACACCAACACAGGAGGCACGCTCCATGGATCTGACGGACCTTACCAGCACAGACACGGAGCCAGCGTCCCCGGCCCCACCTCCGGGACTGGTCGCTGGAGTCGACACCCACCAGGACACTCACACCCTGGCGGTACTCACCGCCCAGGGCGCCGTGATCGCAACCAGATCCTTCCCCGCCGACCAGCAGGGCTACGACGACCTGACAGCACACCTCGACCGCATCGGTCCCCTCACGGCCGTCGGCGTAGAGAGCACCAGCTCCTACGGAGCAGGACTGACCCGTACCCTGCGCCAGGCCGGCTACAACACCGTCGAGGTGCTGCGCCCCAGCCGCCGGGTCAGACGCCACCACGGCAAGTCCGACCCGATCGACGCCATCGCCGCGGCTCGCACCGTCCTGTCCGGAGACGGTGTCAGCCAGGCCAAGGACACCACCGGCCCAGCCGAGCAGCTCCGGCTCCTGCTGGCAGCCCGCACCCGCCTGATCTCAGCCGCCACCGCGATCACCAACAGCATCCACTCCCTGCTGACCACCGCCCCCGAGCCCCTGCGCGAGCGCTACCGCAGGCTCGACACCCCGGCCCTGATCACCCGCCTGGCTCGAACCCGCCCCACCAGAACCATCACCACACCCCAGCAGGCCGCCACCAGCGCCCTGCACCACATGGCCCGCACCCACCAGGACCTGCACCACCGAGCCGAACGACTCAACCAGCAGATGCATCACATCCTGACCACCCACTACCCCGGCCTGCTAGCCGTCTACGGCGCCGGCACCACCGTCGCCGCACAGCTCGCCGTCACCGCCGGAGGCAACCCCGGACGCATCCACAACGAAGCCGCCTTCGCCCACCTGTGCGCCACCGCCCCCATTCCCGCATCCAGCGGTAAAACCACCCGTCACCGCCTCAACCCAGGCGGCGACAGACGAGCCAACGCCGCCCTGCACCGCATAGCCCTGGTACGCCTACGCCACGACCCCACCACCAAGAACTACGCCGACCGACGCACCCAAGAAGGCAAAACCACCAAAGAAATCATCCGCTGCCTCAAACGAGCCATCGCCCGCGAGGTCTACCGCGCCCTGACCCAACCCCCACCAACCGACACCACCAGCACCCTGGCAGCACACCGCAAACGGCACCACCTAACCCAAACCGACGTAGCCCACGCACTGAACACCTACCCCGCCAGAATCTCCGACATCGAAAACCACCGACGCCCACTACCCCAGCTCACACACCGCTACCACCAATACCTCACCACCCTTGACACACAATAGGAGCATCAGGCCTGCGCTCCCACCAGCCGGCCGCGGCCTGGCTGCGTGCCCACCCGGCCAGCACCCTTGAGGAGCTCAACGCCGAGCTGGACCGCTTCACCAGCTACTACAACACCGAGCGCCAGCACCAGGGCCACGGCATCGCACTGACCCCGCTGAGGGTATGGGCGCAGACCCCCAGGGCGCTGGCCAGCCCAGCCCCCATCGACCTGGAGCGCCTACCAGCCGGTGGCGGCCCCATCAGCCTGCCCGACCCCGCCGACCCCGACGAGGCCGTGGACAGCGCCCGACGCACCGTGATGTCCAACGGGTGCCTGAACTACAAGAATCGGGTCCTGTCACTGGGCGCGACCATGCGCGGCATCGAGGTCACCGTGGTCGAGTACCCCACGCGCCTGGACCTCTACGACCCTGACGAGCGCCGCTTTGTGTCCCTGCCCTGGCCCCAGCCCACCCAGAGCGAGCAAGGCAGCCGCGCCGCCATCGACACCAAGAAACCGCCCTACCGACTCATCCCGCTACCACCCAGACGCCGACCGTCTCACAGGTCATAACCCCCACCGGTGTCTCAGAAGTCATGACACTCAAACGTCTCAGAAGTCATGACACTCAAACGTCTCAGAAGTCATGACACTCAAATGTCTCAGAAGTGAGGAGACAAGACAGAGCCCCGGCCCTTCGTGGAGTACACCCGACTGTCGGCCAGTAGCACCCAGGCCTCGTGGAGTACACCCACGTGCTGGCGAGTCGCACCCAAGGTTCGTGCAGTAGGCACTGGGTGTCACCAAGGCGACTGTGCAGGCTCCTTCGGCGACACGGTCTCACCGGACGTCGGCCTGGACGTCGGCGACGAGCCGGGCGGCGCGGGTTGGGGACGTACTTTCCGCATGAGGACTGCGTTTCTTCACAGATGACTGAGATCAGGACGTCGCCATCTTTGACAAAAGGACGTCCTCACGACACAACGCAGTCCCCAACCCGAGCACGCAACCGCCCCGCGCGCTCACGCCAGCCGGCCAGGACCGGCACACTCCGCGACGCCGCCCAGTATCAGTGCCCAGAGTAGGCGCCCAGAGTCGTTACGGGCCGAGTCCGCCCGGCAGACCTGATCGCAGACTCCCCGCTCAGTGGTCGTACTCGCGGTGGACGCCGCCACCGGTGCTGGCCACCAAGTGGCCGGAATCAGTCGCCAGAGCCGGTGGCCGACGCCGTCACGGGCCGAGTCCGCCCGGCAGACCTGATCGCAGACTCCCCGCTCGGTAGTCGTACTCGCGGTGGACGCCGGCACCGGTGCTGGCTGCCAAGTGTCCGGAATCAGTCGCCGGAGCCGGTGG
>ERZ773213.781-NODE-781-length-17951-cov-63.671547_pt1 | contig 17951 bp, 11 predicted proteins | sample MGYA00580996_ERZ773213 | MGnify/ENA primary metagenome ERZ773213 (study PRJEB29015, sample SAMEA2738152) | human oral metagenome | biome: human oral; feature: human-associated habitat; material: saliva | place: China | collected 2197 ...
TGTTACGACGGCTGGATACGGGTCACCTCGGGCATGATAAGGCGCAAATACTCAGCCTACCTTGACTCCCATCGCGAGTCAAGGCTGAATGTGATATGTGCAGGGATTCACGACGACGAGGCCGTGGTCGGCTTGCCCGTCAGGCGCGGCGGGCGCAGCTCCCAGTTGTGGCTGGCGGTACCCCAAGTCGGGCGTGAACCGACGACCGACATCAGGGCAACTGACGACCAATCGCTACGCTTGCAACTGGTCGCGGATCACTATGTTAACGACGGACTACAGGTGCCGCCACCACGCGAGACAGGCTGGACAATCGTTTCACGGTTTATGGACAACGCTGATAGGGTCACTCAGCTATCGCTGCGGTTCATTGCCGCTCACACCGCGACGGTAGTAAACTGCTCACGGCGAATGACCAGCAGCCACGCAACCCTCAATCAGAGCGGCTGCGCAGAGATGTGGAGACGATTCCCGGTCGCACGCGCAAATTTGAGGACAGTGTTGTAGGTCGGGATGCGCGCACCTCGTTCAACAGCCGAGATAAATGGCTGAGAGCTACCTGCTTTTTCCGCAAGTTCACGCTGGGTCATGCCAGCACCCGTGCGCATAGCGTAGACGAGCTCAGCAAGTTCAAGCTGTTCCTCAGCACGCTCCTCCAACTCACATTCCCGCGCCAGTTCCTCGGGCGTGTATTTGGCACGTGCTTCGCGCACCACCTCGTCAAAGTCATAGAAACCATCGGGAATTTCGTAGCTCATGAGCCGTTCCTCCGCTCATAGTCTTTCTGAGCGTCACGCGCACGCTGCACTTGTCGACGCTCATTGTTGCGAGTCTTAGAAAAGGTGGTCAACGTAATGACACGCCGCTCCACATCGAAAACATAGGTGATGCGCTGATCGACCCGACCAGCATTCACCGAAAAACGTAGCTCATACAGCCCTCCACCTAGCGACTTCGAATGGGGCATGCGCAGACGATTCCCCTGAGTGCGCAGCCTCTCGATCACCTTGCGCACAATAATCTGATCCGCCTGGGCTTGCTGATCAAACCACTGGCGAACCTCGCGCGAGACGATAACCGTCCACTCAGCTGTCACACAGCCAGGATAGTCTCAGGTAGATATATACGCAACTAGATATACACGTGCTCGCACCCGCGTCCACAGGTCACTGCTTTGACGGCCAACTACAGACCCTCCCCTACGCGAGGCAAGAGGCTCGTCAATATGCTGACCAAGACAGCGCAACAAGGATCATTAGTGCTATACCACACAATGGTCACAGATCAGCACCTTGACATCGCGCTTGTCATCGCACACCTTGGCGCACTCCACTCAGCACCGCCCTCATTTCCACGCTGGATGCAAATGGGTGCGACATTTGCGACAATACTTTGGAGCATTGCTCACCATTCCGAGAACAACTTCAGCCGAACGATTAGAGGACTAATCATGCTGATTGCGCGAAACCCCGTCAACAACACTTTTGTCAACGCTTTTGACTATAAACAAATGCTCCCTCAGGAGCGCCCCGATGGACTCTTGTGCCCCGGAGTGAACTTCGTCGGGATACCTTGTCTAGCACCTGTGACGCCGGCCGCAATGTCATCCAAGCACAAGCACCCCTATTTCCGTGTCGGCCGCATCGACAATCACATTGACGGATGCACCGAAGGGGCCACTCGCATCGACCCGCCCGACACAGCCATCATTACTGACGACCATAAAGGGCAGGAAGCACCCCGCGGCCCCGATCGGCTAGTGCACATCACACTTCGACGCCCGAAGAGTGCAGCAGCTCGGACAGTTCAAGAAAGCACACGCACAGTCGATCAGCCTCTCGCCTACCACCGATCCCCGGCAACAACGACTGGAGACCGTCCACTCACCTTTCAGTGCGGGATTCGCAAAGCTGTCTTGGACTATGCACGCGGCATCATCAATGATGATGACACCGTGAAACTGGGAGACCTGAAAGGACCCGCAAGCCGGTTTATCTTCTCCGCTGATCGACTCATTAACGCCCCTTTCAAGGGACACGCGATCATAACCTTCGGCCGTATTCTGAGCCTCAGCGCAGGAAACGTACGGAACACACATTTCATCAGGCTGTGTCGGTCAAACGGCGGCCCCACCAAAGTGACGATCATGATCAGCCCGGACCGCTATGCACAGCTGCGCACACACATCGAACAGGTAAAGCTCGAGCCATCGGAATGGATGGTCATCGCATGTGGCACGATCACCGGCCGCAACGAGAAAAAACCATACCTCGACCCCCTTGACGGAGGCTCGCTCTATTTTCAGCGCATACATCCCCCAGGAGGGCGCGCATGAACCGCGCGGCGGGTGCGGCTCCCAGTTGTGGCTGATAGTGCCCCAAGTCGGGCTTGAACCGACGACCCACGGATTATGAGTCCGCTGCTCTGACCGACTGAGCTATTGGGGCGTGGCCATCTTAGCGGAGGAAGACGCTACCCTTCCACCGACACCCTCCCTGATCCGTCGGTCACGCCGCAGCGACATAGGACCTTAGTCATGCCTATGGTGGTTTTACAAGGTCACAGCCAATAATTTTAAGGAGATGGCATGAACGTCGCGGAACAGATCGTGGCCCAGCTTGTTGACGCGGGAGTCCATCGGATCTACGGCATTGTCGGCGATTCGCTCAACCCCATCGTCGACGCCGTGCGCAAGACCGGCGGCTCGAAGAAGGGCGGCATCGACTGGATTCACGTCCGCCACGAGGAGGCGGCGGCGTTCGCTGCTTCGGCCGAGGCTCAGCTGACCGGCAAGCTCGCCGTGTGCGCGGGTTCATGCGGCCCGGGCAACCTGCACCTCATCAACGGCCTGTACGACGCGAACCGCACGGGCGCACCTGTCCTGGCCATTGCCTCGCACATCCCGAGCGTCCAGATCGGCTCCACCTACTTCCAGGAAACGCACCCGGACCGCATCTTCGAGGAGTGCTCGGTTTACAACGAACTCATCTCCTCCGCGGCACAGTCGCCGCGCACCGTGAACTCGGCGATCCGTCACGCGGTCGGTCTGGGCGGCGTGTCGGTCATCACTCTGCCCGGCGACGTCTCCGACCTCAAGGCCGTCGAGCACGTTCCCACCTATGCGCCCGCGCGCCCGGCGACGCTGGCTCCGAACCCGGCGGACATCGACGAGGCCGCAGCCCTCCTGAACAAGGCGGACAAGGTCGCGATCTTCGCCGGCGCAGGCGTCGAGGGCGCCCACGACGAGGTCATCGCCCTGGCGGATGCGCTCAAGGCCCCGATCGGCCACTCGCTGCGCGGCAAGCACTTTATCCAATACGACAACCCCTTCGACGTGGGCATGACGGGCCTGCTGGGCTACGGTGCGGCCGCGGAGGGCATGAACGACGCCGATGTGTTGATTTTGCTGGGCACTGACTTCCCCTACGACCAGTTCCTGCCCGATACCCCGACCATTCAGGTGGACACGCACGCGGAGAAGCTGGGCCGCCGCACGGACGTTGGCCTCGCGATTCACGCTCAGGTCAAGCCCTTCATCGAAGCGCTTCTCCCCCACCTGCGCGCAGGTCGCTCCGATTCTTTCCTGAAGTCCAAGATCAAGAAGCACTCGGAGATCATGCACGCTCCCGTGGGCGCCTACACGCGCAACGTGGAGAAGATGCGTCCGATCCACCCCGAGTACGCCGCACATCTGCTCAACGAGACGGCCGCGAAGGACGCGATTTTCACCGCGGATACGGGCATGTGCAACGTGTGGACCGCCCGCTACATCGATCCGCTCGGCACGCGCCGTCTCATCGGTTCGCTCCTGCACGGCTCGATGGCGAACGCCCTGCCGATGGCCCTGGGTGCCCAGGTCGCCTACCCGGATCGCCAGGTCGTGTCGGTATCGGGTGACGGTGGCCTGTCGATGCTGCTCGGCGAGCTGATCTCCGCGAAGATGTACAACCTGCCCATCAAGGTGGTTGTCTTCAACAACTCTACGCTGGGCATGGTGAAGCTGGAGATGCTGGTCAACGGCCTCCCGGACTTCCAGACGGATGTCCCGGATACGAATTACGCCGAGATCGCGCGCGCAATTGGCTTCCACGCGGAGCGTGTCGAAGACGCGTCTCGCCTGGAGGCCGCGTACCGCGAGGCCTTCGCTGCGCCCGGCCCGGCCCTCGTCGAGGTCATCACGGACCCGAACGCCCTCTCCCTCCCGCCGGCCATCACGGGCGGCCAGGTCGTCGGTTTTGCGACCGCGATGAGCAAGATCGTCCTCAACCGCGGCATCGCCGAGGCTTTCTCGATGGCGACCTCCAACATGCGTAACATCCCGCGCCTGTAGGACCCTCCCCTCGGGAGGCTCTCAGGGGACGAGGCCGGGGCTGAGTCGCGCGACGCGACCTGGCCCCGACCTCGTGCTTAGGCGTACCGCCGGGCGATTGCCACCGCGTCGGGCACGTAGGCGCGCCCGAAGATGGCGCAGTGGATCATGATGATGTGCGCCTGGTGCAGGGGGAGGCGCTCGCGCCAGCCGTCTTCCAGCGGCGAGGCCTCGTTGTAGGCGGCGAGGATGCGCTCATAGTAGGGGCAGCCGAAGACGGCGAGGGCAGCAAGGTCCTCCTCGGCGTGCCCGCCCTGCGCGGCGGGGTCGATGAGGACGGCTCCGCCGGGCGTCCACATGACGTTGCCGTTCCACAGGTCGCCGTGGGTGCGCGCGGCACCGACGTCCTCGCACCGAGCGATTGCGTCGGCAACCAAGCGCGGCTGGCCGTGGTCGAGGTCGCCGGAGTCGAGGCGCTCGCACAGCCGCTCGATAAGACTCCGCTCGGAGGCAGTGAAGACACGCGCGTCCAGGTACGGCGCAATCCGCTCGCGCGCATAGAACGCTCCCCACGACTCGCGAGGGGACGAGGCCGAGGTAGCCTCGGCACAATCCGCGCGGTTCGCGCTATCCGCTTCGCCGCGAGCGCTTGGACGTTCGGGGAGGGAGAGGTGAGCCTCCCCCATCCAGCCGTCACCCGCGTACCCGTCGGGGGCGGCACCCAGGTGCGTGGCACCGGCAGCGTGCGTGTAGGCAAGGGCGCGGCCAAATGCTTCGGCATCCTGAGCCGATGGCGGCACCGAGACCACACGAGGTTCTTCCAGCCACGTCTCTCCGTGATCAAGCACGGGCACGACCGCCGCCCCGGGGTCCGAGGCCTCGGCGAGCCAGGCGAGGCCCGCGACCTCGTAGGTGATCCGCCCACGACGGCTATCCGTCTTTCTTATCGTCTCCATCGACGCGTCCCCGTTCCGTTCCACTGCCACCGCGCGAGAGGCTCCCGCTACGTACGCACCCATGCTATCCCCACCCGACCACGCACAGGGCGCGCGGAGGAGCGAGAGTGCCCAGGCCTCGGCCCGCTTAGACACATACCAAATAAACATCGTTATACTTCCGATTAGAGTAAAGTCCCCCGACGAGGATGTAGGCCTCCATGACCCTCACGACGACACAGAAGTCCATCGACGCCCTGCTGACCGGAGATAGGCAGTACCAGATCCCCGACTTCCAGCGCCCCTACGTGTGGGAGGAGCCGCAGGCGATCGCCCTGGTCAATGACCTGCTGGGCGCGTGGCGCACGAACGACGGCGACTACTTTCTGGGTTCGGTTGTGCTCGTGCAGCACCCCAGCGGCGACGACGTGGATATCATCGACGGGCAGCAGCGCATGACGACGCTGTGCATCCTCTTGGCGCTCCTGCGTCACCTGGCGGGCGTCGGTTCCGGGCTGCACGGCGACCTCAGTAAACGCCTGAGTATTGCTGAGTCGACCTTCAAGGGCTTGGACGAGCGTCCGCGCCTGCTCGTGCGCGAATGCGACCGCGAGTTCTTTGATACGTTCATCGTCGACGACAATATCGATTCTCTACTTGACGTCGACGCGAGTGCGCTGACCCCGGCCTCGGTGCGCCGCATCAACGACAACGCGCGGGCAATGCTCGACGTACTGAGCGACCCGGATGTGCTGGCACCGGACGAGGTCCAGAGTTTCGTCCAGTACCTCATGCTGCAGGTCTCCCTCATCGAGGTGTCGACCGACTCCTACCAGGCTGCGCACCGCATTTTCGCGGTGCTCAACACGCGCGGAGTCCCCCTGTCGGCCGCCGACATCTTCAAGGCGCGCGTCCTCGCCCACGTCGAGTCCGACGCCCGGGCGCGCTACGCGGCCCTGTGGGAGCAGAGCATCGACTCGCTGGGCACAGAGAACCCGGACGCCTTCTTCGGGCACCTGCTGACGCTCGCGTTGCGCTCGCCCGCCAAGCGCGCCCTCATCGACGCGTTTGGCGAGCAGGTCCTCACTCCCTTCCTCGCGTCCAAGAGCGGCGAGGAGTTCATCGACGAGGTCGTGGTTCCCAACGCTCGCGCGTACTCTCTGGCGACGCTGGAGTCCCTCGCCGGGCACCCGGCCGCCACGTCCCTGCAGCTGCTGCGCCTGTACGAGGCGTCCGACTGGAAGCCCGCGGCCATGGCGATTTTAAGCGTGGAGCGCAGTGACGAGGAGGCTGCCTCTCTCATGTCCTCGCTTGAGCGCCTGTACGGCACGGCAGTCGCCGCGCGCTTGGTCCCAAGTTCCCGCGAGTCGATCATCGCCAAGTTCATCGCCGCCGTCGAGGACGGCGAGTCCATCACTGCCGCCTGCGCGGTCTCGGACGATACTCGCCACCGGGCGGCCAAGACGCTGTCGAGTGCCCTGCCTCAGTCCTCTCTCCGCAAGGTGTTGCTCTACCACGCGATGGTCGCCGACCAGGGTGGATTCCCGGCACGTCTGCCACGCAGCCTAGGAGTCCTGGCGGGGCTGCCCGCCACTGCGATCCGCGGCGTCGCCGCGGACGTGGATCCTCGCATATGGAACAGGCGTCTGGGAGGCCTGGTTCTGACGACCATCAAATCACGCACCGTCAACCAGGCACCCGACTGGGACACTGTGTCGCGCGCACTCCACGAAGCACCGACGGTCGGCGCGCTCATCGTCGGCACGCTGCCCTCCGACGGGGGCGAGATCAGCACCGCCGCCCTCGAGCTGCGTCAGACCCACCTGACGCGCAGCATCCTGGACTATTGGGACATTCGCCGCGATTCCGATGGCGTGGATCTGTCTCTCTTGTCCAGCTCCGAGCTGGAGGCCGCCGTCGACAAGCGTTCCGCCGCGCGCGGCCGCCAAGTGCGCCTGGCCGACGTCGTCGCAACCGGCATCATCTCCCCCGGTGACACTTTCGTGTGGCGACGCCGCAACCTCGGCAACGTCTACGTCGTGACCATCTCAGCCGAAGGCACTATCATCCTGCCCGACGGCACAGACGTTGCCTCTCCTTCCGCGGCCATCAAGGAGTTGACCGGCAACAGCTCTGCCGCCGCCCTCGACGTCTTCGTGCGCGAGTCCGACGGCAAGAAGCTGCGCGACCTGTGGGACAAATACAGGAGCCGCTTCGCCTCGTGAATTGTGACGGCTGGGGCTGCCCGCGCGACGCGTGGGCGGCCTGATACTCCCCTCGATCACAACAGCACCGTCACCTCGTGGCGTCAGCACTTTGCTCCCCTTAACAGATAGTCGACGTCTGCCTCGCTCCGTATTCCTCTCATGAGTCCGGCTCTGCAACGGCGGAGGCTCTAGGGAACGGGTCCATGCACGCTCGAAGCGCCCGAATCTCCTTCAGCACACAGCACTGGCACACCCACACCAGCCTTGCGGTGCACGGAACCAGGTCGATACCAGGCCCGCACATACGAAAAACCGACATCCACTATCGGATGCCGGTCTGTGGTGGAGCTAGGGGGATTCGAACCCCCGACCTTCTCATTGCGAACGAGACGCGCTACCAACTGCGCCATAGCCCCAAGGACTCGAACAGCTTAGCACCATCACAATCAGCCACGCAAGCCGACCACCGCCGCGTGCGGCATGACACGGAGCCCACACATGCGACCGCGCCGCGAGCCCGAAGGCCCGCGGCGCGGCATCAGCAGCTGAGAGGTCCCCTATTGGGCGCGTCGCGCGTCCAGGACGGCATCCAGGTCGAGGGCGACGGCCTGATCGGCGACGACCTCGGCGGTGGAGCGGGCGCCCACCTGGGCGGTCTGGGCGATCGGGCGGGCCGGGACTGCGGCGGCGATGCGTGGGATGCCGCGCAGGTCGGTGTCGGCATGAACAATGCGGCCGCGCACGCGCTCGCGCGAGGCGTAGGTGGGCGCGGGGATCGGCGCGACGGTCCAGGCGCGGGCCGGGGTGTCAGCGACCTCGACGACCTCGGGCACCTCGACGTTGAAGACGAGGGAGGGGACGGAGCCGGTCTGGGGTTCCGAGGCCTCGACTGCCTCGGAAACCTCCTCCGAAGATGAAGACACGACCTGAGGCTCCGCAGGGGCTGCAGCAGTAGCGCGCCCGGCGCCACGTACGTCGCCACGAAGCTTGGTCAGCAGCTCGAGTTCGCGTTCGGAGGCACGCTGGGAGCGCACGGCGGCGACGCGGGAGGTAGCCAGGGAAGCGACGAGTGCGGCGGCCGGAATGGCGATCCACGCCCACGCGATGGAGGTCGCCGCGATGACGACACCGAGCGCGACGGTTGCGAGCGCACACACGCCGGTAACGACCATGCGGCGACGGCCGGCGGCGCTTTCGGCGGCGAGACGGGCGGCGCGGCGGGCGCGCAGCTTCGCGATCTCACGGACCGCCTTGTTGTTGCGACGGTCGATAACGGGACGCGTGCGCCCCGTGGTGCCCTGGTGCATGCTGCCTCCGCTCGTCAATGCGCACCGCGCCAGGATGGTTCCGCTGGCGTGGTCGCACGTGTCTAATTCTGACTCATTCGTATGGATCATGCGCAGCCTCGGAGAGAAACGGTCAATTTCTCGAGACTGAACGATTGCTGTCCTGCGTGCAACGAGCGACGGTACCGTCGCGATGAGCGCGACGAATATCGCTGCAATGACGAGTCCACCAATCTCCACCCTCACAAAGTACGGGCGTTTGTGCCGCTGCGCTTTGTGCGATGGGCGCGTGTCGAGCTCTCAAACCTTTCGGTAAAAAGAGAAGTAACCACAGGTGTCACACCTGTAACACATGCCCCACGCGCATCACCTGGCAGCCGCAAAAACCGGCTGGCTCAGTCGATCGCGGATCGACCCCACCGACGCTGCACGAGTCCACCCTCGGGCAGAGACTCAGAATCGATGAAAAACGCGATGTGATCCGCCCACTGCCCACCGATGTGCATGAAACGCGGACGCAACCCCTCCTCCACGAGGCCGAGGCCTCGGCACACGCCCAACGACCGCTCGTTCTCGGGGCGCACGCACACCTCGACGCGGTGCAGGCCGAGCTCACCGACGACGAGGTCAAGGACCAGCGCCGCGACCAGGGACCCCAGGCCTCGACCCGACCATTCCGAGACGATCCAGTAGCCGAGCATGCCCGTCGACATCGCACCCCAGTGCACGTTGGAGATGGAGAACTGGCCGACGAAGCGCCCGTCGATCTGGACGCCGAAGATCAGGCCGGTACCCTCGCGATGGTCTCGATCGGCGCGACGCATGTACTGCGAGAACGTCGGGATGTGTTCGAGCGTATCCGGGGGCAGGGTCGCCTCCCAGGGTCGCAGCCAGTGCCCGTCGGTGCGACGCACGGCGTCGAGCGTGCGGTGCTCCTCGCCGCGCACGGGGCGCACGACGAGCTCGCGCGGGCGCGGATTCGACTCGGTGCCGCTGCGCAGGAAGCCGCGGCCGACCGGGTCGGCCACGCGCAGCGTGAGCATCTCGATGTCGCGGCCCCACACGCACCGGGAACGACGGAGGAAACACTTCATTCGAGGACCAGGCACTGCAGGCGGTCGCCCGCACGCACCGTCGTCACGTCCTCGGGGACGACCGCGAGGGCGTTGGAGTCCGCGAGCGCAGACAGCAGCAACGAGGCCGGGGTGCCCATCACGGCGGCGTTGTATCCGGAGCGGGGGGAGCCGGTCAGGCGCACGCGCACGAACTCGCGGCGGCCGCGCGGGGAGTACCAGGAGCGGTCGATGGCGGCGCGCACGACGGGACGGTTGACGGCGGTCCAGCCCTGCATGTGGCGCAGCGCGGGACGGACGAACACCTCGAAGCACACCTGGGCGGAGACGGGGTCGCCGGGCAGGCAGACGATGGGGGTGCCGGGCTGGCCATCCTCGGCGCCGACGGTGCCCACGCCCATGATGTGGCCGGGCCAGGCGGCGACGTTGTCGAAGCGGACGGTGCCGAGCGCACCGAGGACCTCGCGCACGGTGTCGCCACTGCCGTAGGAGATGCCGCCGGTCGTCAGGATCAGGTCCGCGCGCACCAGCTGATCCTCGATGGTCTCGCGCAGGCGAGCGCGCTCATCCGGGACGGCGGCGACGCGGAAGGTCTGTGCGCCGGCGTCAGCAACGGCCGTCGACAGGGCGTGACCGTTCGCGTCGAAGACAGTGCCGGGGCGGGCCTCGCCACCGGGCTCGACGATCTCGTCGCCGATCGAGATGATGACGACGCGCGGGCGCGGGTGAACCAGGACGCGGTCACGACCCACGCCGGCGAGGAGGGCCATCTGGCGGGCACCGATACGCGTGCCGGAGCGCAGCACCGTGTCACCCTGCGCAACGTCCTCCGCGCGGCGGCGAATGTTCTCGCCATTGGCGGGGGCGGTACGCAGGGCGACCTGGGCGATGCCGTGGTCCGTGAACTCGAGGGAGACGACGGCCTCGGCGCCCGAAGGCATGGGCGCGCCGGACGCGATGCGGATCGCGGTGCCGGGCACGAGGGCGGCCGGATCGACAGCTCCGGCGCGGATCTCCTCGGTGACGGGAAGCGTCACCGGCGACTCCAGGGTGGCTCCCTCACAGTCGCGGATGCGAACGGCGTATCCGTCGCACGCCGACAGGTCGGCGACCGGGAGGTTGAAGGGGGCCTGCACGTCCTCTGCGAGCACGCAGCTGACCGCGTCAGCGAGCTGAACGTCGAGCGGCGGCAGCGCGTGGGCAACGGCCATGCAGTCCTGGTAGAAGTCGGCAACGCTTCGCATAGTTGTTAGTCCTCGAGCTTGGAGCGCAGGAACTCCTTGAGTTCCGCTCCAAGCGCCGGGTCCTCAAGGGCGAGCGTGACGTTAGCTTCGAGGTAGCCGAGTTTGTCCCCGGTGTCGAAGCGTCGCTCGTCGATGACTACACCGTACAACCCTCCACCCTCTTCTTCGGGGAGGTCGATCATGCGCGCGTACCCATCTGTGAGCTGATACTCACCGCCGGCGCCCGGTTCGATGTTCTCGAGGGCCGTGAACACGGCCGGGTCGAGCAGGTAGCGGCCGACGACCGCGTACTCGGACTTGACCTCTTCGAGCGGGGGCTTCTCAGTGACGTCGGTGATGCGCATGAGCTGGCCTTCTTCGAGGTCGACACCCTCGGGGATCGGCAGAACCTCGACGGCGGTCGACGCGTAGGCGGTGGCCTGCTCGGGGGTGACCTTCAGCAGGGCGACGACGGTGCCGCCCAGGGCGGCGCGCACCTGGATCATCTTGCGCAGCAGCTGCGAGCCGGGCTCCATGAGGTCGTCGGGCAGCAGGACGGCGCAGGGGGCGTCGCCCACGTGGGACTTGGCCTGCAGGATCGCGTGGCCGAGGCCGAGGGGGTGGCCCTGGCGCACGGAGTGGACGCGCGCGTACTTCTTGTACTCGTTGACGTACTCGAGGGCCTTTTCCTTGCCGGCCTTCTCCAGGTCGGCCTCGAGGCCGGGTTCGGCGTCGAAGTAGTCTTCGATCGACTGCTTGCCGGCGCGGGTCACGAAGAGGATGTCTTCGATGCCGGCATCCGTGGCCTCGCGCACGATGTACTCGATCGAGGGACGGTCGACGACGGGCAACATTTCCTTGGGCACGGACTTCGTGATGGGCAGGAAGCGGGTTCCGCGACCGGCCGAGGGAACGACGGCGTGCACTACTGGCTGGTTTTTATCTGACATACTTCACAGAGTAGCGAAGAAACCGCCCGAGAGGGAGACGATGGCCACAAAAACAACTCTCCGCGCGGAGGTGCGTCGCAGGCGCCGCGCCCGGCGCGCCGGCATGCCCACACTCGAGGCCCCTTTCACCCCGGAATTCACCCCCTCCCCCATTCCCGTGCGTGACCGCGCCGAAGCCGAAGGAATTGCTCGCCAGATCCGCGCCCTGGCCTCGTCGATGGGCGGAGTCGCCCTGCCCGCGCTGTTCGTCTCCACCCCCCTAGAACCCGACATGTCCCTCACGCTCAGGCTGTTTGAACGCGCCCTCCTCCCGGTCCTCCTCGACGAGGCCGGGGATGCCCTCGGCGAGCCGCGTTGGGGACTGTGGGAGGCGGGACGGGCGTTGGTGAGGCTTGGGCGGCCTCCCGCTCAGCCGGGAGGCGAGGCGCGGGGCGCGGAGTCGCTCAAGGAGGCGGATCTGATCATCATTCCGGCGCTCGCCGCATCGGCGGACGGGACCCGTCTCGGCCAGGGCGGAGGATGGTACGACCGCGCGCTCATGTACCGCTCCCCCGGCGTACCAGTCGTTGCGGCGATTTTCGACGACGAGGTACTGGAGGCCGGAGTAATTCTTGCGGAGCCTCACGACGTTCCCGTCGACGCGATTGTGACGCCGACACGCACGATTGCAACAAGCGTCCGATAGGCCTTTTTCCAAGGTTTTTCCTGTTCACCGCAACGCCAACAGCCGTTTGTCACCCACCTCTCACACCGGACTTTTCAGCTCAAAATCGCAGGTCGCTGACCGAATTGCAGAAAGTGCGACGAACATTACCCTCTAATCACTGTTCGTAAGACGAAAGTCCCCACTAGTGTTTTCAACGGTAAACGAGCGCCGACGCGGCGCGCGCTCCCCGGCGGCACAGAGCCGCCACGCCGAGGCACTTCGGCGATCCAGACTTGCCGGCCCGGCCGGCCTCATTCAACACAGGAGAAGCCATGCTCAAGGGATTCAAGGAATTCATCTCTCGCGGTAACGTCGTTGAGCTCGCCGTCGGTGTCATCATCGGTGCCGCCTTCAAGAACATCGTCGACGCCCTGGTCGACGGCATCATCAACCCGCTGATCGCGGCCGTCATCGGCAAGCCCGATTTCTCGGACGCCTTCATCCTCACCCTGAACGGTACCGACGTGAAGTTCGGCCTGCTGATCACCGCCGTCATCAACTTCATCCTCATGGCCTTCGCGATCTACTTCTGCATCGTTGTGCCCATGAACGCCCTCAACGCCCGCCGCAAGAAGGATGCGGACGAGACCCCCAAGGAGGTCTCGGAAGAGGTCCAGCTCCTCACCGAGATCCGCGACGCCCTCGCCAAGGGCGACCGCGCCTGATTCTCCTGCCCTCTTCGCGAGGGAATGCGGGGCCGATGAACGATCGGCCCCGCATTTTTGTATCCACCGACGTGCCCCGGCAACTGGGTTATAGGACACTACTCCACCTGGTTCTGCACGCGGGCCGCCGCCACCGGGCACCGACACCCGGACAGGCCCGGGGGAAGCCGCCGAGCGGGCGACCTCGCTCCTACGCGCGGGCCTGGGCGTGCGGGGGCACGTTTTCGAGCAGGCGCGCGTCGTTGGCACCGTCGCCCCGGTCGGGGGCGTCGGCCATGGAGCCGGGGCGTGTGTCTTCGGGGCGCACGCGGTCTTCCCAGGAGGGCGGCAGGCCCTCGGCGATGAGGTGTTGGTCCACCTCGGACACGAAGCGCGCGACGCGGCGGCGCTTGCGCGGGGTGGGAGCCTCACTCACCGGAGGGATCCTGATCGCCAGGCTCGGCCTCGTCACCGGGAGCAGCGTCCTCCGAGGAAGCGGCAGGGGCCTCCGGCTTGGTGCGGCGCACGACGTTGCCGAGCACCGCGTCGGACTGGAAGCCGCGGCGCGTGATGCCCAGGGCTTGGCGCAGTTCTTCTGCGGTCTCCAGGTCGGTGCGTTCGACGCCGTCGGAGCGAACCCAGGCGGCCATTTCATCGAGCTGATCGTCGGAGTAGGCGGCCAGCGGCAGGCCCTTGGCAATCGCGGGACGCGGGCCGCGGTTCTCCTCGGAGGCGCGTTCCTTTCGCTTGATTTCCAGCAGCATGCCGGTCGTGTCTTCGTCGGCTTTCTTGCGGCGTTTGGATTCTTCGTCGAGGCCATCGTCCAGCATGGGCGGGCGCGGTTTAGCGGGCGCAGACGGGGTATCGTCGCCAGACTCGGAGGCGGGTTCCGTCGCAGATGCCTGAGCGTCCTTCGCGGCGACGGGGGTCGAGGCCTCAGCGGAGCCAGCACTCACCGCCGAGTCGTCCGCACCACCGGTTGCGGACGAGGTGTCGGCCTCGTCGTCGTCAACGTGCGCAGGCACGGCGACGGCGGGCGTGTCGGAGCTGACGTTGAGTTCGTCGAGGGCGTCGAGGACGGCGTCGACGATTGTGTTGGTTTCCTTTTCCGGGTCAATGAACAGGGCCATGGACAGGGCAGTGTAGACGTGCCAGCCTTGGGCTTCGAGCCAGCGGGGGCGGGCGCGGTCGCGCACGCGCTGGCTGGGCTCGGACAGGTATTCCTCGTCGTCGGTGAGGATGGCGAGTAGGAGGCGGCCGGGCGAGGCGGGGTGTCCGATGGCCAGTGGGACACGCATGCCGCCGGGAATGCCGACGTTGGCGACGACTTCGAGGCCTCGGGAGTAGAGGTGGTCCGCGAGGTCGACGAGGAGTCGGTCGGGTTCGCCGGCGAGGACCGGCCAGGCGTCCATTCCTTCGCCCGCGTGCCCCTCGGCGATCTCGAGGAGGTCGACGAGCATCCGGGAACCCTCGTGGTGCAACCGGTCGCGGTCGATTTCGTCGGAGCGCAGTGAGGACACGAGCGTAAGGTCGCCGCGCACGATGCGGAGGACCTCAGCGAGCGCGTCGGCTCCCTTCTCGGTGGAGAGGATCCCGAAGTCGTGGATGACGCGACGGTGCGGAGTTTTCGCGAAGCCGACGGACAGGATCAGGGACTCGCGCGTCAGGCCGAGGGCCTGCTGCGGGCCGATGACGACGAAAGGTTCGGGCGTTGCTGGGTCAAAGAACGAGGCCAGCCCGGGTTCCTTCGAGCGCACGGCTGCCAGGGCCTCGGAGATACGCTGGGCGTGGCGGTCGGACAGGGCGACAACGGCGAGGGACCGTTCGGGGGATTCGACGGCGTGCTCGATGACGGCGTCGACGACGGCTCGGACCTCCGCGGACGTCGATTCGATGGCGTGGGCACCGGGGGCGGGCATGCCGGTGGCCTCGACCCAGCGCGCGGATACGGGAGCGTTCGCGGCGGTCCACGGCACGGGGATGCCGGCGTGCTCGTAGCCGTAGCGAGCGAGGAGCAGCGCGACCTGGTCGTTGAGGCGGCGCGGGCCGGGGTCGACGCGCAGGGTAGGCAGGACGTCGGCGAGCGCGCGAGTGGCACCGCCTTCGGAGGCGGCGGCGAGGTCGTCGATGACGATCAGCTGGTGGCCGCGCGCGATGATGGGCGCGAGTTCGGCGAGGGGCAGGCCGTCTGCGCCGTCGAGCACGACGATGTCGACGGTACGCCCGGTGGGTGCGAGCATGGGCACCATGGCGGGGACCGTCATGAGGACGGGCAGGAGGTGGCGCACGAGCGGGTAGGCGATGAGCAGCTCGAGGTCGGAGGGGGCGCGCCCGTCTTCGAGGAGTTCGCGCAGTGCCTCGTACTGTCTGGGCCTCGCGGCGAGGGCGTTGGCGCGGATTCTGCGCACGCCGGTGATGGCCTGCGGGATGAGCGACGCGACCTGGGCTTCGTCGAGCTCACGGCCTTCGCGGGCGAGGTCTTCAAGGGAGGCAGGGTCGAGGCCGCCGAGGGCGGGCTGGGAGGCCAGCATGGAGCGCAGCAGGGAGGCCCACCAGGCCAGGTCGAGTTCGGTGTCGATCTGGGATTCGTCGACACGTCGGTCGGCGAGGTCCTGGGCAAGGGCGTCGAGGCCGTGGGCTGCCAGGCGCGAACGCATCTCCAGGCGGGCGGGGATCTCGCGGGCGGTGCTCGTGTCGCCGGCCCAGCGTTCAATGAGGGTGGACAGGCGCTGCACGTGGGTGGCGACCAGGTCCGGTTCTTCGTCCACGAACACGGGGGCGATGGCGTCGAGGTCGTCGCGCACGGAGTCGGTCAGGGCTGAGATTTCGCCGATTTTAGCGGGCAGGATCGGCCAGGAGTCATCGCCGCACACGGCGCACCAGGCGTCACGGCGTTCTTGAACGCGGATGAGAGCACGGTGCAGGTCGGGCACGTGGACGCCGGGGCGGACGAGGTCTTGGGCCTGTTTGACCAGGCGGGTGCGCTTGGCTCGGCTCATGGCAATGCCGTGGTCCTTGCGCCACTGCTTGGGGGCGGTAGCGATCACCATGTCAGCGGCGCTGCGTTCGAACACGCGGGGCTTGAAGACGTCGAGGACGTCGGCGATTCCGTCGAACATGGCGAGCTGGCGGTCCCACTGGGCGAGGGTGCCCGCGGGCTTGATACCGGCCTCGCCAGCGACGGAGGAAATGTAGACGCGCAGCTCGGGCAGCGTTTGGGACAGGCGCTTGACGCGCGTAAGAGCATCGGAGGCCTGTTCGTCGGAGGTCAGGATGGCCTTTGCCCAGGCGGAGGATGCGCCCCCGGCCAGGCGTCCGGAGGCGATGGCCTCGCGGAGGAGGGCGCGGGCGGACTTGCCCTGGTCCATGGCGATCTCGAAGAGGGTCTGATCAGACAGGCGGACGCGGGTCGTGGGCGCGCCCTCGCTGCTGGTGAGGTCGGTGAGCGCACGCAGGGCATCGGCCGCGCATACGCCGTAGCGTCCGTAGGGTTCGTGCAGGGCCTTCGCGTAGGAACTCAGCGAGGAACGCACGTGGCGCAGGCGGGCGCGCATCGCGTCGACGCTCACCTGGTCGACGACGGGAGCCATGTCGTCCATTGCTTCCTTGACGCGCGGGGCAAGGCTGCGCCGCGCGTCGGAGTATCCGTCGATGTTGGCGATGATGTCGGACAGGCCCAGGTCGGCTAGGCGCGAGTAGGCGGCAATCGAGCGCGAGGGTGCGGTGGACACGTGCAGGACGGAGTGCCCGGTGGCAGCCGCGTCCGCGAGGATGGCGGCGACGATGGAGGCGTCGTCGGCGTATGCGGGCACGTCGATGAGGACGCTGCGGCCATCGGATGCGGCCTCGACCGCGTCCTGCTGAGTGGGGAGCAGGTCGCCGATCCCCTTTTCGGCCCACGGGTCGCGGTCGCCGGGATTGCGCGTGAGCGGCGTGGCGGTCAGCTCTCGGCGAGCGTCCTGGTCGCCCGCGAGCGCGCGGATAACCGCGGAGTCAGCCAGGGCCTCGACGTCGGTGTCGAGGCTGGCGGCGAGGGGGCCGGCGGGGTGGATGAAGAGACCGATGACTAATTCGTCGCGCAGCTCAAAGCGGTTGAGGACGCTGCATGCCTGGCGCAGGGCGCTCATGGCCTGCGAGGAGGAGAACCCGTGGTGTCCGCTGGCCTGGGCGAGAATATCGCGTCCGTCGATGTCTTCTCCGGCCGCGCGCAGGGCATTTTCAAGCTCGGGTGTCAGGAGGGCACCATGCCCCATGGCGATGAGGACGTCGTCGTTGCGGCGCACGAGGCGTACGGGGCGTAGCAGGGCGGGCGCGGTGATGAGTTCGGTGCCGTGGCGCCACGTGGCGGTTCCAATGGCCAGGTGGATCGGGCCGGTTCCGTGGCTAGCGGCGCGTTTCTCAGAGCGGGCGATGATCGCGCGGGCGCGGTCGAGCGCGCGGCCCAGGGCGATGGGTTCACGGATGAGCAGGCTCAGGCGGATGGGGTGCTCGGTGAAGAGCTGGGCGAGGCCGCCGGGGTGGGCCTCGGTGAGCGAGAGCGTCGGCAGTTTTTTGTTGTCAGCAGCGATGGTCTCCTCGAGTCGTGTGCGCCACGCGGAGCGCGCCTGACCGACAAGGG
>ERZ773213.782-NODE-782-length-17949-cov-3.604840_pt1 | contig 17949 bp, 30 predicted proteins | sample MGYA00580996_ERZ773213 | MGnify/ENA primary metagenome ERZ773213 (study PRJEB29015, sample SAMEA2738152) | human oral metagenome | biome: human oral; feature: human-associated habitat; material: saliva | place: China | collected 2197 ...
TAACCTTCTCACTCTCGCTCAACTCAGCGTCTGAGTAGATTTTTTGTTTTTCCAAACGAGTCTCAAGGTCGCCCATCGCCTCTTCCTCTTTTTCCATTCTTTGAATTTCTTTCTGCGGATCATCAATGATAGATAGCACGGACAACTTAGTTTCCTCTGATACTTGTCCAGATAATTGTCCGACAATCTGCGCTTCTTCCAGAAGATTTCTTGGTACATTTCTAGTAAACGTGTATGACAAGTTTGTCCATGCGTCCTCATAAACAGTAGTTAATGGAACACTGAACACGATTTGATATAAACGATTAAATGCGGATTGCATCTTTCTGTCTTTCATTCGAGCAAGATTGTCCATAGCCTGTAGCTTGAAAGCTAAAGCTGTTCCAGACGAGTTGCCAAACTCAGACTCAGACATATTGGCTACCATTGAGATAGCGAAAATAGATTCCTTAAGTAAACTAATTAAATTCTCTTGTGTTGTGTCAGAACTTGGTTTCTCAAGGAAAGCGACCTCTGGCAAAGCACCATCGCCATTCTTCCACAGATTGAAAATTCTATTCTCTCTAATCTGACTAGCGTCTTCTTCCTGTAGCTCTACTCCTAGAACTTTCAAATAAGCGTCCGCAAAGTAGTCTACATCGTTCGCTTTTTCGCTTGCTGCTTTATTTAAAGCATTAATCAATGTTTTCACACTCTCGAAAATACATTGTCGCTCTTCATTTTCAATCAATTCAACTACTGGGATTGAGTTGTAAATGTGTTGAGTGCGTTCACCGAATTTTACTGATCCGCCAGTTGAAAAAGTAGCTTCAATCACTTCGTCGTTAGTGATAACTTGTCCGACACCTGTTTGGCTATTCTCATTAAACGTGTATCTCACCGCGAACAACGGACGTTCTTCAATGCTGTTATCATGTACGATAAACATATTGATTGGACTGTTATACGTCGCTCTAGTTTGTTTGTACTCGTCTTGATAAATGTAGATGAACGCATGACCAAATACGCTAGACATCTTAGCAAGTTCAAACTCTGAGTCTTCCATGTCATTGATTTTACGGAAACTTGAGACAAACTCATTTACGTTCTCGTCCTCATGTTTGATTTTAACTGGAACACCAATTTGATAGCCTGTAAACGTATCGACAATGTACTTCGCATAATTAAACACCAATCTATTGTCGGGTTTCCAGCTATCTTTTTTTGCCATTTTCAAAACTTCGTGCTGAGAGAGATACATATCCTCGCTTTCAACATAATTCTTAACTAGCTTACTCATGTGAAGCCTAATCGCTTCAGTAACGACTTCTTCAGTCACTACATCGCTTGTTGTCGTAATGACTTTCCGTTTATTAACAAAAACTTTTGCCAATTTTTAAAAACCTCCTTTAAATAGTTTGATGTTTGATTTATATATTCTGTCTTGCAAAGCGTATCTAATCGCATCGATGCAGTGGTTATAGCTATCTACTGGCTCATTGATGTACTCATTTGTCTTTCTGTCTTTCTTCCAAGTGTAATTTTCAAGTTCTTCAATCAGCTTCACGCATCTTTCATCAACAATCCAATCGTACTGTAAGAGATACTGAATACCTTGTATGACTGACCCAGGACCTTTCTGCACATCAACAACCCTAGGAATACCAAGATTTCGCAATTCTTGATTAGATTTCTTTTCAGCGCTATCTGCTCGTATCTGCTCTTTAGCATATCCAAGCGCCTTGATCGCTTCTGCTATCTTGTCATTCGTCAATCCTTTTTTTACAAACTCCTCAACAGCGTATAAGCGCTTGTTAGCATCGTCTATCCTTACATGAAGCAAGGCTGATGGGTCATTGATAAAACCGTAGTCAAGACCAAAAAAAGCTGGCAAGTGCGCAAACTCGTCTTTATTAAGCAATCGTTTTTCATACTTAGGGAATACCAATTTATCAAGTGTCGCAAACTCACCCAAAGCGTAAATTTTGTAGTACGCTTCGTTTCTGTTGGCTAGTTCCTCGATATTCTCTTTAGTTAAGTCGTCCAAGAAACGATTATCTTTATACGTCGTTTGATAAACCACTGTATTCTTAGGATCTCTCACAAAAAAAGCATTATATACCCAGTTTGCTTTGGATACCGGGTTAAACATCAAATAGATTTGTTTCTGTTTATGCACTTTATCCCTTAAACGCAACGTTAGCTGTGTGTAATCATCAAGCGTAAACTCAGACGCTTCTTCCATGACCACGTCGGAAATACCTTTGATGGACTTAATTTTCTCTGGGTTATCCATCCCTTTGAAAATCAACTCGGCACCGTTTGGTAATTCAATACGAAAGGCACTCATGTTAACCTTGCACAAATTAAGTATCCCAAAATAAGATAATGTCGCTTGAACATCCGCAAACACTGAGTCACGTACCGTAGAAGCAACCTTACGCAGCACTAATATTTTTCGTGGTTTGTTCCATGACTTTAGCGCTTTAAGAATTATCTTTTGAAACACTCCATGACTTTTGCCAGACGAAGCCCCTCCGTAATGCACCTCTGTGAAGGTGTCGTAGTCAAATAGATGTTCATAGATATGCTTATTGAAAACACGATTAGGACGGTCGATGATGATGTTGATTTTCGGGTTAGTCTTCATCGTCATCCCAATCACCTACTTTGATGTCGATATTCTTTTGAGTGATTTCTTGCCTATCCAAGAACAAACCGTAACGCTTGCCAAGATCAACCGCTGCACTCTTTCTCGTGGACACATTCGGTTTAGCATACATGACTTTTTGATATCCGTCACCATCAAGAACTAATAAAGGCTCTGTGATTTCTCCACGCATAACTGCCGTTAAAAACTCAAGCACTTCTTGTTGGTCTGCGACACGTTCGGACTTTAACTTTTCTAGTTGTTCATCTATATATGCTTTTATGATAGCTTTTGATAGCAAGCGACTTCCATTCACTTGAGCAACTTTATCTCGTTTTACGTTTGGATAAGCCTTTTTATAAGCCTGAGTAGCATTCAAGCTGATGATGTACTCATCGGCAAATTTCTGTTGTTTTTCGGTCATCCCATTTTCCATCACCTCGTTTCATCGCATACAAAAAACCCTCGAGCTGGAGGACTCGAAGGGTAAAAAAATTAAAGGAGTTTAAACCACGAGAAAAAAGAATGTCTTTTTTTACATCTTTCCACATGATAACTATATCATAGAATCTTTAGTATTGTTTGGTACAGAAATACCTTTTTTAGTACAAATTAAATCTATTTTTTTAATAGCTTCATCATGCAGCATAAAAAGTGTTGTCTTAGATATTTTTAATTCTTCAGCGATTTCATCCCAGCCTTTAGAAGAAATATATTTCATCCAAATGATGGTTCGTTCTTTGGAATTATCTAATTGTTCAATTGCCTGGATAAGTTGATATTTCAAATCAATCAATTTATCCACTTTTTCGTTAATGTAATCGTTCAGATTGATTATTTTAACGTATGCATCGTCTTTAAGACTTACTTTTGACTCCTGTACATTTATTTCTTTTAAGGAAGGAGATTTTAAGAAAGAATTATTCAAGCGATCTAACTCTTCCATTTTTGTTTTTACTTCCAAATCGATTAACCGAATTTGTTTTAATTGATGTTTAATTCCCATTCTTCACATCCTCTCTAATCCGATTCATTAAGGTCAAACCGAATTCTTCAGTATTTGATAAATAATCAAAATATTGACTAAGAAAGAACCGTTCACAATCTGTTTTTACATTCCACGCTTCTCGATGGTGCCTATTTCTAAAATGCTTCTCTTTTAAATTCCAATCGGATTTTACAATTCCTTTAGAGAGCAAGTATCTTAAAGCTGTTTTGTAATCATCAACCGCTCTTTCAATAATTCCAGCACATATTCCGTAATAACCTCTACTGTCCATTATTCACCTCACAATAGAGCTTCTAACTTATCAATTTGAAATCCTGCCCACACTTTTGACTCATCGCTTAGTTCATCATCAATAGCAACGACTGGAAGAGTTTGCCATCCATAATGTCTCAGTAGCTCCAACGCTCCTGGATTCGCTTCGATGTCTACTGCTTCGAATGGAATCTTGTTCTGAGTTAACCATATCTTGGTCATCTCGCATTGCATACATCTAGGCTTTGAATATACTGTTATCATTTATCATTCTCCTCTTTTTGGAATCCAGCTATCGCTCCAGCGAATAATGTGACTGCAGGAACAACGATATGGATTCGAGAAAACCCTAAGACATTCAACACAAAAATCGTGTACGTCATTAGTTGCCAAAAAATTACCCATAATTGATTCGTCCTCATGCCATTAACCCTCCTTATCCTGTTTATCAATTAATTCTATCGACTTTTCAGCCATGTCTTTTACATCCCAAATTACAGATTCGCCCTTATATCCAACAATGATGCTCATACCGTTTAGACTTCTATAAATATCAATTGTTTCACCGTTAAATTGATGAGTTGCTGTTCCAATCTGTTTTTTCATAATTAATAGGTTTTTATCTAATATTCTTGGTTTAATCATTTAATCGCCCCCCAAAATCCACAAATGGATTGATGCCTTCATCAATGTCGTAGACTTTCGCACTTGGAAAATTAGAAATTTCATCAAGTAGCCCTTGCATTCGTTGTTTAAATTCTTCAGACGTGTCGTTCCATAAATGAACAAACATATCTTCGTAGCCATCTGATGATTCCATATCTTCATATATACTATCCAATACAGTTCCAGCGGATAATTTGATTGTTCTTTCTTTTAAAGTTCGCCATCCACTTCTCTCATCCTCGTTTAACGAGTTCCATTCATTCTTTAAATCGGATGCATATATTTGGGAATCGTTTCGTTCATCAAACACTAAATCATTGTCTTTTATTTCGTTAATTGTTTTCATCTACTCACACTCCACAAACAGATTTTTGATTTCATCGCCGAAAAGTTCGATAGCTTTATCGCAGTCTTCACGATTTTTAAAGTAGCCAAATTGATGAAACAAATTGCTTGAACCTAGTTCTAATGATTTTAATTTGTATTGTTCATCTATAGAATTCCAACCGTATCCTATGAAAAACTTTGAATTCTTGCATCGTTTCCCAGAAACAGGCTCCCAGCCATCATTGCACTTATCTCTAAACATTTTGAAGCGTTGCAACAGATTCCTTCTTTGTGCTTCTAATCTCGCTCCTTTTTCAGTTTTAAAAATGTGTCCTTGGATGAAAGCTACATCACTCCACGCTTGTCCTCCCCATCTACCCCACTGAATATTTCCAAATTGGTCTACAAACCAAATATCTTCTCCTTCTTCAAATACCCACTGCGCGTTTTCCAACGTTTCAATCGACTTATCTAGTTCCGACACCCTCTTATACAGTACCGCTCTTTCTTCCTTAAATTCTTCTAATTTTCCCATTAACATTCACCTTCCTAAGTCGCACTCATTAAGCCACATTGTTCGAGCGGTTTATCTAATCTCCGAGCTGCATTCTTGAGCTTGTTACTTTCTTTTAAAGTAATAGTTTCCACCGCCTTCAGCGAGGTTTCGAATCCAAGCAAGAAAGCGAATCGTTCATCATAGCTCATTTCTTCGAGCTGTCCATAATTGATATCTTCCTGGAACTGTTTCAACGCTCTGTCATACATTAACATGTCCTTGTACTTACAATGCGCAATAATTAAGTAATGTACATCGTCTTTTAATTTTTCAAATTCATCTTTAGCCAATTGACTTCACCGCCTTTTCTAGATTCACCAAGTTTTCTACAATACGATCTCGAATATGAGCTGCAACTGAATAAGGGTCTTTCATAAATTTAATCAACGTATTTGCATTCACTTTTAACGCTTTCGAAGCAGCTAACATCTTCTCACTCGAATCTTCAATCATTCCATGGATGTACGTGATAGCTTCACCGTAATTCTCACCCATGTATTTAAATGCCACCTTGCTAATTCGTTCTTGATACGGGTCCTTAACAATAGTCCCTTCGATAGAATGTTCCTTAATAAACTCTAATATCTCATTTGGCGTTTTAAAATGCATCGCTTTTTTAATGTCAGTTGTAAATTGATGCGTATATCGTGGATGATTCTTTGCAAGATACCCCATCATGCTCGAGTAATCTTCGATACGTTGGAAGTACCATTGTGGATATTTAGCATCTCTAATGACATACAATTTTATATGATTCATGAGCATCGCTCCTTTACTATTTTTTCTTCTAATTCATGACCTGTGACACGTGTGACATGTGTGACACGTTTTTTTATAAAATATAAAATATAAATATAAGAATGTTGATTTAATAGGCTTTTATACTTACTTTTTACTTTTTTATTAAAAAACATGTCACAGGTGTCACATATATATATAAAAGTATCTATAAACGTTGATATAACAACATTTTGAAGTGTGACACCATTTTAAAAAAACGTGTCACATTGATGGTACAACGAGTCACAAGTGTGACACGTTTTTTGTTTTGTGACACTAGTACGTGTCACAAAATTAGGTAATAATTCTTTGATAACCTCTTATTAATTTTCCACCAATTCTGAATCGTTCTTTTTTCCAATCTAGTAAATTATCCATAATGAAACTAATTTTTCGAGATAGTTTTTGGTCGTTCGATTCTTTATGAAATAAATTAAACATTATCTCTCGAGTAGCCACTCGATTCATCGTTTGACCCCCCGAAGTCCAGTCAGGGCTATTTGCAAAATATTTAGTCGTATAAATATACTGATCAGTTGTTGTTCTACTCTCCCAATCCTTAGGAACGGGCATTTCCAAGTATTGAAGAATCTGAAGTTCAATCTCATCTCTGAACATAAATTGTTCACGGTATTCAACTAATTCCGCTTCCGTTTCTTCATCAAACATCAAATCCACACCGCTTTTATAAAGGGTTACTGCTTCACCCCAAATTTGTTTCACGACTTCATCCGTCATCTTCATAGGATGCTTTTTCTGTTTGTCATTACTAGCTAGTACAGGCAAGAACCTGCGTTCTCCTGTTTTATCCTTGAGGTATTCAACGTGATTGCTTGTTCGTGCTAAAACGAAATTTTTTGCGAATTCCTGCGTTCTGCGCATATACGGTTTTCTGAATCGTAAACTTGTTTTGGAAATGAACGATTTTGTTTCTGCAAAACTCATGCGATCACTAGCGACCATTTCGTCGTCGTTCACAATTAAATGTTTCAACATGATGTCGTAGTTATCTTTGTTTGCAAAATCAGTTACAGCATCCGTGCACCAGTGCCCACCTAGTTTTTGTAAAAAAGAAGTTTTTCCAACACCCTGACCACCGACTAAATCCAGAACGTAGTCGAATTTGACATAAGGTTCATATACTTTGGCAACAGCACCTACCATCCACATTTCAGCGATTTTAGACACTAGAGGGTCTTGATTTGCACCAAGATAAACTTGCAGCATTTGCCCAATGCGTTTCCGTTTGTCCCAGCCTTTTTCAGCTTCTTCCATATACTCTTTTACTGGATTGTAGGACCGTTCAGATAAGAAGGTTTCCATGCCGTCTATCATCGCTTGAGATGTAAATGCTGCACCCGTGACATTCTCAAAATACACTTTTACTACCGATTCAAAATTCGAAGGCAGCTCTCCTTTTTTTAGAAGCGTGTTTCCAAGTTGGATGTTTCTTGTTAATTCGTGCTCTTGAGAGAATTCGTTATGCTTTAGATAGAGATTTAACTGATCATCAGCTCTAAATGCGTTTAATACGTTCACTGGACTGTTCGTTTTTAATGTTCCGTTGCTATTCTTAATCGGTTCATAATCCTTGTAAAAACTCACTACTTTGCCAATCACAATCACCTCCTGTCCTTGTTAATCATACTTACTACTGTTCTTTCTAGTTCTTGCATCGATAGTGGATTTGGAGTGTTGCTATTGGCTATTTTAGCTAACGACAACACATCCATTTCATCCACCTTTCTCCATAATAATCCGCCTACGAACTTAGCAAGCTTATCATTACGATTCCCTTCATCGCCTAATCCATTTGCGATGATTTCGAACAATTCCGTTGTTTTTGTTTTTCCAGATGTTCTGCCCTTACTAACCCACGACCTTAAACCATCGCTGTAATCAAATTCACGTCCATTGGTGATTTTGTACTGCCGGATGATGGCTTCAATTAAAGCTCTAGAGGGAGTAATCATCGTCCCTTTTTCAGGAGATTTTTCCAAATCCCATTCATATTGCCCTTTATCCGTAGCGGAAGGAGCAACCAGCACATAATTGTTTTCATGCGCTTTAATATCCACGCCTGGAAGGAATCCAATCATTTGACTGATGTGGATATCATCACGCTTGAAATAGAATAGGTGCTTACCTCCTGATGCCGTCTTTGCTTGAAGTGTGGGCTCGATTAGTTTTAAATGTTCCCAATTCTTCAACGAATCAAATCCACTGGTTTGTCCGTGATTGTCAATATCAATCACGAAGAAATTTGTAGTCCTTAGTGCGATGTTTGCATTCGGATATTTACTCCAAACTTCGTTAATTCCATCAGCATCAAGAGGTGGTTTATCCGCAAATTCAATTAATGGTCTTTTAGTTGTAGGACTAATCGGGATGACCGAGAACCCTTTTTGCTGATACAACAGCGCATATTCTTTCATTGACGACATCCAATTTTCTCCTATTCAAATTTTACAAATGTCATCCAGTGTGTTGTTCCTCTTTGCTGGCCAAATAATGGATTGAATGGAATAGCGTTTAAAATCTCTTTAACATTAATCTGGCAGTCGGACCATTTAAAAATCAATGTTCCCCCAACTCTCAAGACACGCATACACTCTTCAAATCCCTTTGTAAGATCTTCTTTCCAAGTATGCTTGTCCAATTGGCCGTACTGGGCTTTCATTATTGAATTAGGTCCAGCCCATTTTAAATGAGGCGGATCAAATACAACCAAGTTAAAAGAATTGTCTTCAAACGGAATGTTTCTAAAGTCGCCAACAATATCTGGTTGAACATTAACTTTCTTCCCATGAATTTCAAACTGTTCTTTTCTTATATCCATGAATGTCGTGTGTGGCTCATTTTTGTCAAACCAGAACATTCTTGAGCCACAACACACATCAAGGATTTTCACTTTAGAATGGGAGGTCATCTTCATCAATATCAAATCCATTCTGCGCTTGCGGCACTTCTTCGATATCGTAGTTTCGATATACTTTATCTTCTTTACCTTTTGTTTCTAGAATTTTTAATGTGAAGTAAGAACCAACTGCTTTACGTTCTAATGCATCGGCTAATGCTCTTCCGTCTTCGAAGTCATTCTTCATAACTTTGTCTCCAGAAAGCTCAATTGCTTTTGTAAAGAACTTAATTGTTCGTTCTACTGACCAAGAAAGGTCTTTACCATTCCACTCAGATAACGTTCCAAAAGATACATATTCAGTACGTCCGTTAAATTCACCTTCACGGACTTCAAATGTGAAACCTAAACTTTCCCATCCTTTTTCAGAAACGTTAAATTGCACTCGTTTTAGAACAACTGTATAATCACCAGCTGGTAACGCTGCAGGTCCATTTACACTATCCTTACGAGGGTCAAATCCGTCTTCTTTAATTTTCTGTGCAATACTTAATAAACTCATTTTTCATTTCTCCTTTAGTTTTAAAATAATTCTTCTTCGTTATTAGAAACTTCAACTGTTTCTTGTTTAGTTGGTTTCGTTGTTGCTGCTTGTTTTTTACGAGGTGGTTCAACAGCGCCTCTAATTGTTGTTAAGATTTTCAAAATCGCTTTATCATCAACCTGATCCGCATAATAAGTCTTACGTTTTCTGTCAACTTCACGGTTGTAGTTATTCCCGATTTTTTCTGTATGGATCATTAAATCCGAATTCCCGTTGATAAGGTTCACGTACTTATCTTTCAAGCTCGGTTTATCCTTGGTTGCATTTCCGTTATCGTCATATTCTGAAATCTGACGGCTGATGTAGATAACATTCATCGGCAATGCTTTGAGGTCAATCACCAATTCTGTAATCGCTTGGTTAAAGAAGTCATATCCTTTTCCGTATGGAATTTCAGATAATGATTTCAATCGAGGTTTCCCTGGTGGAGTTAGCTCATCACACACAGCGATTTTAATCATCTCGATAACGTCATCAATAACATCGATTACGACAGTCTCGTATGAATGTTCTTGTGTTTGTAGAGCTAGTAAGATTTCTCCGAGCTGCTTAATCACTGAATTAGTAATGCGCCCTGATTTGTCTTTATCATTTAATAGTTGGATACTTGGCACGCTGTTTGCTTCTGCGTTCCCATCCGTGTTTAAAACAATCGGGTTAGGAAACTCGTTTGCAAGGTAAGACTTTCCACTCATGGTTTCACCATAGATGAAATAATTCCGTGGCGTATCCTTTGGTACTTGTGGTTTGTTTTCTGGTAATTTAAACAATTTCATTCTCCTTTATAATAAAATTCAATCACGTTTACATCGTGTTGTTGTCTACTTCCTGTGATTCGCCAAAGTAGTTGGCGATAATCGTCATATTCTCCAGAACCTTCTTCAACTGGATCTAGAACAACGATTGTTTGATATTTGTGCTGCAATCCATCAACTCCGACTCCGAGGACCTGGTTCGTAGCAACTACTACCTTTTTATCAAGACCTTCTTGGATGTCTCCAGTCCAGATTCCTATATGTGGATGTCGTTCTTTGATGACATTTACGATTTGTTTTGACTTGCTTACAATCAGCATGTCGTGTGGTGCTCTTTCAATTAATCCATCGAGTTTTAACATCAACGGAGTATCTGCATTCACTGGTTTGATTTTTGGAAAATCAACTTCCACTCCTGCTTGGTTTAGGTATCGTTCAAACGTATTACGTCCAAAAGATTGCTTGGCCATCGCTGTTTCGTTATTTACGGTCACAAGATTCAATTTTCTAAACTTGTCCAACTTTTCTGGATTACCAGGTTCAACAGTTACTGGGTAAAATTTAATTTCGTAACCGTTATTCTCAACAGCATTTTCGATTTCTTCGATTTCTTCCCATCTAAAGAAGTTTGGAAGATTATTGACATAGCGTTCATAATCTCTAAAGTCCTCCCATTTTTCTTTCGAATAAGTGAATGGATCATAAACCATTCTTCCGTGTACTTTTTGCCAATCAAATTTATTATTTGGATTTGCAAACCCGAAAATTGTTTTTTCGAGCGGGTAGAAATTTTGCCCTTTTTTTCGAATCGGAGTAGCTGAAAGACCTATCGTGTATTTTCGCTTTATACGACGATATAGGGCCACTTGCTTCTCTGATGACATATTCTGCCACTCATCAATAATCAACACGTCACAGCTGAATTTTGAGCCTTTTTTGAGCATATTTTGAATACTTTTATCAGTTGAGATGATAAACTCAACATCCGAATCAAAATTCATCTTTTTAATAGCTTCTTTCCATCCTTCAAGAATTGAAAGACGGTTGTTTGTGATGATGATCTTCTTAGCGTTTTTCTCTTTTGCAATAGCTAGAGCACAGATAGTTTTACCGCGACCTTAACCGCCCAAAGCTTCAAGAAAAATACCGTTTGTTAATCTTGAACTTCGGGAAATAGCCTCCTTTTGCCATTTTCTTAAAATTAATTTCGTCAAACTTTATACCTCCATTTATAACCACCTGCGGTACTAGTTCTTCTATTCAAACAATTACTGATAGAAACTCTACACATTTCTAATATTTGCGCTGCAACTGTCGCAGATTGGTATTCTTGCAAGAATTCTCCATCTAAATTCAGTTGAAGAATAGGCTTACTCTTACTTTTTGAAGAGCGTTTATTATGCCCACCGTAATTATTATTTTCGGACACTGTTGCCCATTCTAAATTTTCTAATTTATTATTAGATGGATCTTCATCAATATGATTAACGGTTTCTTTATTTTCTGGATTTGGAATAAATGTTTTTGCAACCAGTCTGTGTACTTTTTCAGTTTTTGCTTTACCATTTTTAGAGAGATTTACAAGAAAATATCCATCTCTATCTATACCTGGTCTCAAAATTCTTTCACTTGTCCAGAAGTAGGTTTTTCCATTCCAAACTTTTCTAGATAAACTTTTTATACGTCCTAAGTTTGAAACTTGATAACACCCCTCATAGCCTTTAATATTTTTCCATATTTCCATTTACCACTCTCCCAATATCATCAATTACTTCCTTAATATCATTTCTCAAAGCATAGAACAATCCGAGCCTTGCTGCTGCACGTACATCTTGGTGATGACTCTTTTCAAACTTCCACAATCCAAGGCGCTTCAGTAATTCATTCGGGATATCCGTTTGATAACCTGCATTTCGCTGCAAGATAGCGTCTGGAAAGTGTAATTGTATATAAGCGATGGTTTGTAATACTGAATTGTCTTTTGATTTGTCGTTGTCCCTAGCTTCGAATTTCTCGATCACAACGACATCACATTCGATATCTTCACCGATGTCTTCCATCCATTTTCGAAAACCAGAAATGCCATAACTCACAACCCAATAGTCGACTAATTTTGCATTGTCTAATAAAACAATTCCTGTGGTTGATGTGTTCTTTTGGTTGCTAGAAGGGTCAATTGCTAGAATTCTCATGCTATCTAATTCTCAATCCTTCCGTTTGTTTTAATTCAGCTCCTGGAACTTCAATTCCGTCCTTTAATGCTTTTTTTAATGTAGTATTATTTACTTTAGGTGGTTGTGGAATTAGATAATCTTCTGGAATATTTTTTTTATTAGTAATATTCACGCTTACCGGGTTTTTCTGAATTGAGAACTTAAACACTCCGGATTTGAATTTAGTTTTTCCAGTCAATTTCATGCAATCTTTTAAATACGTTTTTAACCATTCCAATTTATTCTCTACAGCTTGACGTTTCGTTTTTAAGCGGTCCTCTTCTTCTTTGTAGGCTAATCTGTCTGATTCAAGGTTTCGAATAAGCTTTGCCATGTTTTCTGCCTTGTTCTCGAAAGTTCCACCGATACTATCTAACGTGTCTTTCATTACTTCAGGATCTAAATCCATATTTTGTACTTCTTGAAAAGCTACACTCAATTCATATAAATTCATTTATAAAACATTCCTTTCTGTGTTCCTTGTGGTTCGATGTGGAATGATTTCACGTTTGGGATGTTCTGTACTATCGCCATCGCTACATCCTCCACCGTTTTCCCATAATCCATGTATTGTTCAAAAATTAGCGGATTTACAAAGTCCGCATCAATATCTAAAATTACTTTTGACTCTGTTCTTTTAATGATTTCGATACGCTTTTTAATATCTCTTCAACCTCCTCGTAGGTTTTAACCCTTGTTTTTCTTATTTGAGGTTCGTATAGATATACCTCGTATGAATCATTCTTCATTCTGATTTGTCCGATGACTTTGTTAGCGTATAAAACGTTTTGTAATTTTGAATCCAGTAGGTCATCGTTTAAATACACATCTTCCATCTACTCACCTGCAATCTTAAGTGAAGTGGTTAAATACGTTTCTTTCAAATATTCGTCGATATCATCTTCGCAAACGTAATCCCCTTCAATTTCGTAGTAGGAATCACCTACGTATATTTCGTCACCTCTCCAATCATATCCCCAAACTTTTGGTTCTGGAGGGTCAAGGTAATTTGCATGTAAAGTTTCAAACTTATTGCTCATGTGTTATAATCTCCTTAGGGTATTTATATTTAGTCAGCGTTGCCGCGCTGGCTTTTTTTGTTCCATGTATCCTGAAAATCAGGTTCGGTATATTGACCGCTTCTAATCAAATCAACTTTTGTTTGGTGATTTTCTACCGCCTTTCCTACAAACAGCAGCACCATCAATGCCATCACTAGAAATGCACTAGCACATCCGAATGTAATTCCTAACCATTTGATATACCAAGCTAAGAACTTCTTGAATGGTACTGTGTTTTTTAATCTTCGTTCTGTTCTCATCGTTTTCTCCTTCCGTCCCATACTTTCTGTATTTCATCAATCATGCTCGCTTGATATTTGTATGGGCGTGTATCTGTTCTTCTTGCTGCAACCACCACTGGATGGTTTCTAATTTCACTCTTGTGCCACGAACTGGAACTCGTTCCAATCGCTTCACACAACTCTTCAGTCGTTATCCACCTTTGGCTACTTCTCGAATCAATAAACGGTTTTATTAATCCAACAAATTTCTCTGGGTTTCTTTTGACGACTTCAAAGAATATCGGCTCGTAATAATCAAGCGTTGTTTGTTCCATGATTTCCTCCTTCCTGTTTTGAATTGTGTCTTTAAGGACTCTTAGTCTTTAAAAAAAATATCCATAATTTCAGAATCTGATAAATTTAGGATGTTTTTACAAGCGATTATTTCTTCTCTTCGAAAAGAAACTGTTCCGTTCATTCTGCTGTGGTAGACTGTTTTAGTGAATGCTCCATTGATATTCTCGTCCATTTTATCAATAAAATCTTCTACTTTTAGTCCCCTTTCTACAATTTTTGCTTTCAATAAATTATAGTTCATTTACATCACCTCATTTCTTGTTGTGTCATTTAGGACACGTTCATAGTATCATAAGCAAATAATCGTGTCAACACATAAATGTGTCTTTTTTGAAACTTTTTTTGTTTTTTGAGTAAATTTAGTTGTTTCTAGGACACTTTAATGGTATTCTTTCATTATGAAAGGGGCGGTTAAAATGCTTAATTTAAAGGATCGAAGAGAATCATTAAAGTTAACATTAGAAGACGTCGGCAATTATGTTGGTGTCGGTAAGAGTACTGTTCGAAAATGGGAAAACGGCATGATAAATAATATGGGCAGAGATAAAATTTTAAAGTATGCGAAGATTTTACAAATCAGTCCATTAGCTTTAATTGGTGAAGTTGAGACTGAAGCTCCAGATTGGGCATCCAAAGACGATGTTATTGTTTTTGATGAGGCGTTAAAACGTAATAGTGTTGTTATGTCATATAATGGCATAGAACTATCTGAAGAAGATAAGATGCAATTAGATGGAATGATACGTGCAATGCTATGGGAACGAATAAAAAAAGGCAAGGAGGAATAATTATTGGAAGTGAATCAGTTAGTTAGTACTTACAATACGGCTAACCCGTTTGAAATAGCGGACTATCTAGGAATCGAATATGATTTCAAAGTATTACCTAATGATTTAAAAGGAATACTTGTATCTTCAGAAAAAGATACACCATTGATATTAATTAACGAAGATATACAAGACATTTCTTTTAAATATTACGTCATGGCACATGAATTAAAACATGCTATAGACCATTATGGATTGAACGGATTCTATTCCGCAACTTTTGGTGGCAAAGGAAAATTAGAACGAGAAGCAGATATGTTTGCGTGTGAACTAATGAAATATTTATATGAAGAACAATATCAAAAGCCTGTAGAAACGTTTGAAATCCTAAAGACTATATATGGAATTAAAGAGGATATGCAAAATTACATTTAAGGAGGAAAAACAATGGAATTAGAAGTGTTGTCAGAGCAATTAAAGAATTTGGGGAAACGAGTACATACATTGAAAGATAATATCAATACAGAGGAGGCTACTAAAACTTCTCTAATTTTGCCATTTTTTCAAATCTTAGGATACGATATCTTTAACCCACTAGAATTTATCCCTGAATTCACTGCAGATTTTGGAATTAAAAAAGGTGAAAAAGTAGACTATGCGATTAAAATCAGCGATGCTCCTGTAATTCTAATCGAAGCTAAATCTATATCAGAAAAACTTACAAAACACGATTCGCAATTATTTAGATATTTTGGTACTACAACTTCAAAATTTGGAATTTTAACAAACGGACAAGAATATAAATTCTACACTGATCTTGACGAGCCTAACAAAATGGACTCTACTCCGTTTTTAACAATAGACATTACTAAGATTAAGGACGTTCAAATCGCTGAGATTGCTAAATTCCACAAAGATAATTTTGACGTTGATAAAATAACTTCATCTGCTTCTGAACTAAAATACTTAAACAGCCTTAAAAACCTTTTATCTAAACAATTGACTGAACCAGATGAATCATTCGTTAAATATATCGTTGGCGAGATATATGAAGGTACTAAAACCAAAAATACACTTGAAAAATTTGAAGCAATCGTTAAGAAGGGCTTTTCTCAATTCATTAGCGAACGGGTAAACGATAAGTTGAGTGCTGCTTTAAATACTAATGTGGATACTAAAATTTCTAGTACTCCAGATACGGAAGAAGTAAAAGATGAAGTTTTAAATAAAGATTCTGAAATAGTAACGACTTCCGAAGAGTTAGAAGCTTACACTACTACCAAGATAGTGCTAAAAGATATAGTAGATCCATCACGTATATTTTATAGAGACAATAGAAGTTATTTTAATGTACTTTTAGATGATAATATTCGTAAGTGGATTATGCGTATTTATACAGTCAACAATAAATTTAAACTACAATTTAACGATGAAAAACATACGACTGTTGAAATCTCAAATCCACTCGATATCATTCAGTATTCTGATAATTTAATTTCGACTGTTAAAAGATTTTTATAAAATAAGTAGCCTGTTAAGGCTATTTATTTTATCTCAAAAAAGAACATGCGTTTGGGAATAGAGGTGAACTATGGCAAGCATAACCAAAAGAGGCAAAACATGGGCTTATCGTGTCTATTATTACGATGAAGGTAAACGTAAATACGTTTCAAAGAGTGGATTTAAGACCAAGGCAGAAGCTAAGGATGCATCGATATTAAAAGAGAATGAACTTCTAGTTGGTAAGAATGTTAGCAAAGAACAAATGCTACTAGCTGACTATATGGAGAATTGGAAGAAGCTCTATAAAGAGGACACTGTTTCTTTAAAGAGCATTTCTAGGATAAATAGTATAATTAGCTACGTTAGAGAAAACTATAATATTCCATTACGAGATATCACACACGAGAATTATCAATCGTTTTTGAATGACGTTGCCAAAACACGTTCCAAGGAAACTGTTAAAAAATACCATACTTACGTTAAGGCAGCAATAAAGCATGCTCTAAAAACACAAACTCTTCTTCATGATCCAACAACTACAGCCGTTTTAAAAGGGCTGGAAGAAAAGAATAAGAAAGTCGAAAACAAATACTTAAGTAAGCATGAATTTGACGAATTAGAGAAAGCATTATTAGAAGATATACAAATAGATTATACTTCGAGATATATCATTCTATTTAGTATGTATACAGGGGCCCGTTTCGGGGAATGCTTAGGTATGACATGGGATTGTGTGGATTTAGAAAATAAAACAATTAAAATCGAAAAGGGATTCGACTATCATTTTACAAATGATTTTACTGAAGGTAAGACTAAAAGTAGCAAACGTAAAATAACCATTCCTGATAAATTAGTTGAAATATTAAAAACGTTACCTACTCCAGGAGACCAAACACAAAGAATATTTAAAAGAGTTAGTAACAACGCAATTAATAAAGCATTACAACTAGCATTAACCAGAGCAGGAATTGATAAAGATATAACCTTTCACGCAATGAGACACACCCACGCTAGTATTCTATTAGCAAACGGTGTTCAATTGCTATCAGTAAGCAAACGACTTGGACACGCTGACCCAAATATCACATTGCACACATACGCTCATATCATTGAAGAATTAGAGCGTGAGGATAACGATAAACTTAACTCAATATTCAATTGAGTACATCGAGAGTACAAAATGCTTATAAACGTTGTTACATCAACACTATACACTCCCCTCGGCTCCATTATTTTTACGAAAAAACTCTTCTTATCTATGATGATAAGAAGAGTTTTTCTTTGTTTTACACTTTATTTTCAGCAATAAAAAAAGCCTACACAATGTAGACTTAAGGATGACCCGTACGGGACTCGAACCCGTGTTACCGCCGTGAAAGGGCGGTGTCTTAA
>ERZ773213.783-NODE-783-length-17919-cov-10.878079_pt1 | contig 17919 bp, 16 predicted proteins | sample MGYA00580996_ERZ773213 | MGnify/ENA primary metagenome ERZ773213 (study PRJEB29015, sample SAMEA2738152) | human oral metagenome | biome: human oral; feature: human-associated habitat; material: saliva | place: China | collected 2197 ...
GCGGAACGAAGTGTGTGTCACGGTCATTGTCCGTACTGTCCTTACTCATGAGGGATGAGGGTGTCAGTGCGCCGTGAGCCGATGTTCGTGATCTCCCAGGCCCAACCTTAGGAGAACCTGGAGGCGGAGGGACAGGCCTTTGGGCCGCTCTGTCAATATCGGGACACTGCCACCAAAGACGTAGGCCCTGCATTCTCAGGGTTTCTTGAGGTTCTCGGTAATTTGGTGACATAGACCACAAGCCAAGGGCTTATTGTCCGGTTAGTCTGAGCGCGTTCTCCGTGAGCTGTCTGGTCTCCCAGCCTGTCGGTTCAGGTGGTCGTCCGCTGCCGGGCGGCCCCGTGTCTAACGGAGATCCTGTGAATACTCTTCCCATCCGTCTGCGACGGTTATCCGCTTCAACAATCGCTTTGCTGGCTGCGCTCGCCCTGAGTGCGGCCGGCCCGGCGGTGGCCGCTACAGCGCCGAATACGGCGGGGCAGTCCACCACCTCCCTGCGCAACACCTCCACGGTGAGCGCCCAGTCCCTGGCCCAGATGGTCGCCGGTCCGAAGGCGACAGTCTCCAACGCCTCCGTCTCCGGCAAGGACGTCCAGATCGGCACGGTCAAGGGCCTGCCCGGTGACGGCAACGCCATCACTGAGGGTGTCGCCCTGTCCACCGGCTCCCTCGTCGACCCCGATCCCACTGCCGACTCCGACACCGACATCACCCGCTCCGCGGTCCTGGGGCCCAATGACGCCTTGGACACCACCGGTGACTTCGGCCTCGCCGAGGACCCGGCAGGACTGGCCAAGGTGGCCGGCACCGACGTCTACGACGAGGCCGTCCTGGAGTTCGACGTCACCGCCACCAGCTCAAACATCGTCCTCTACTACAGCCTCGGCTCCGAGGAGTACGCCGGCGCCACCGAGGGCACCCCGGCCTCCTGGCAGTCGCGCGGATACAAGGACCCGCTGAGCATCCAGGTCAACGGCACCGAGTGCGCCCACGTCCCCGGCACACAGACGGCCGTGAGCGCCGCCTCGATCAACGAGTCCTCCAACGCCGCCTACTACACGGCCAATGTCTCGGGACACACGCCGGGTCAGATCCCCGTGGAGTTCAACGGCTACACCTCCGCCCTGCCCTGCCAGGCCTCCGTCACCCCGGGGCAGAAGGTGCACGTGCGCGTGGCCATCGCCGACGCCCAGGACGGCCAGCTCGACTCCACGGTTCTCCTGCGCACCCAGGGACTGGGCTTCACCGACAAGCCGATCACCGACCCCTGCAACGCCAAGGCCGGCAGCTGTGACATCCCCGGCAACAGCAATGGCTCCAACGGGGCGAAGAACGGCAAGGACTCCGCCACTCCGCCCGGTCAGGGCAAGCCGGGCGTGACCGACTACAGCGCCGCCTCGCCCACCGCGAGCCCCAAGAAGACGGTGGCCGGTCTGCCCCTGACCGGAACCCAGGCGCTCTTCCTGGGAGGCATCGCCCTGCTGCTCCTGGCCGGCGGCGGTGTCGCGCTCATGCTGCGTCGTCGTCGCCTGACCGGCTCTGAGGCCGGCTGACAGCGAGACTGCGGCCAGCAGACGGCTGACGGGGCGGATGGGGCTCTCCTCATCCGCCCCGTCAGTCTGTGTCTGCGGCTCACCGCTGTTGGGCGCTCAGTCCTCCTCCGGCCGGGAGGCGCGACGCGCCGCCAGCTCCTTGGCCAGCATCGCACAGCCCAGGATGCACAGCGGCATGGAGGCCAGCCACAACAGGGTGCTGACGTGGGACAGCAGCGAGGTCTGAGCCAGCACGGGCAGGACGGCGGCGATGACGATAACCGCCATCCACACGCCGACTCGTCGGGCGCTGCGCGGCGCCCGGGCGTCGTCGGGTTCCATGGCCCGATCCTCTCACCCGGTGATCTCGAACCTGCGCTCATCCAGGCAGCCGGCGCGCAGGTCGGTGACGGTGAGCCGGCGCACCGAGGCCCACCGCGGGCCGTGCCGCAGCCACGCGATCAGCCGGCTCACGGCCTCAGGCTCGCCCTGGGCCGTGACCTCGACGTCGCCGTCGGGCAGGTTGCGGACCTGTCCCACCACCCCCAGCTCCTGGGCGGTGTAGGCGCAGTGGTAGCGGAAGCCCACCCCCTGGACCGTGCCCTGGACCAGGACGTGAACGGTTCTCACGGTGCTGGCACTCCTACCGGCGTCGCTCATGGCCCTATCGTCTCAGGCTCAGGGCCGAGCGCGTAGGCTTGCCGCCATGCGTATCGCCACTGTCAACGTCAACGGCATCCGGGCCGCCGCACGCAAGGGCATGGGGGAGTGGCTCGCCGCCTCCGCCCCCGACATCCTCCTGCTCCAGGAGGTCCGGGCCGACGAGCAGATCGCCGTCGACCTCCTGCCCGGCTACGAGGCCGCCATCTGGCCCTGCCGCATCAAGGGACGTGCGGGCGTGGGCGTCGCCGTGCGCGAGGGCGGCTCCGCCACCCTCGGCGAGCTGCGCTACGGCGTGGCCGCGCCCGGCACCGAGGAGCCCGACGTCGACTCCGGCCGCTGGCTCGAGGCCGACCTGAGCCTCACCGGCTTCGACGGTCTCGAGCGGCTCACCGTCATCTCCGCCTACCTGCACTCGGGCCAGCTGGGCACCGAGAAGATGGGCCAGAAGTACGCCCACCTCGAGCTCGTCGACGCCCGTATGGCCGAGCTCCTGGCCGCCGCCCGTGATGGTGGGCCCCAGGTCGTCATGGCCGGGGACCTCAACGTGGTGCGCTCCGAGCGTGACATCAAGAACTGGAAGCCCAACCACAACAAGATCGCCGGCGTCATGGACGAGGAGATCGCCCACCTGGAGGGCTGGTTCGCCTCCGGCTGGGTGGACGCCTCGCGTCACCTCGTGGGGGACGAGGAGCAGGGGCCCTACACGTGGTGGTCCCAGCGCGGCAAGGCCTTCGACAACAACACCGGCTGGCGGATCGACTACCAGGTCCTCACCCCCGCCCTGGCCGAGCGGGCCCACAGCGTCACCGTGGACCGGGCGCCCGACTACGCCTCGCGCTGGTCCGACCACGCCCCGCTCGTCGTCGAGTACCGCTGAAGACGCGGCTGACCTTTTCGGAGAGCACGTCGGGGTCGGGTGCCTGTTCGGCCCGACCCCGGCGGGCTCTCAGTAGCGGATCGCGTCGATCGGCCGGATGCGGGTGGCCACGATCGCCGGGATGATGCCCGCCAGCGCGCCCACGGCGGTGGCCGCGACCAGGCCGATGACAGCCGCCACCATGGGGAAGGGCGGGGTCGTGGTCACCGGGATGCCGAGGAAGGCGCTCAGCGGCATGACGCGCATCCCCACGATGGCGATCCCGATGCCGACGACGCCGGCGACCACGGTGGCCACCACCGACTCCAGCATGATGGAGAAGAAGATGCGTCGGCTCGTCGCCCCGAAGGAGCGCCGCACCCCGATCTCGTGGATGCGTTGACGCACGGTCACCAGTGAGATGTTGACCAGGCTCAGGGCCCCCAGCAGCATGACGAACACGCCGGCGGCCGTGACCACCTGGGTGAAGGTGTTCGCGCTGGAGCTGAAGCCGCCGCCCTGGAGGTTGTCCTCGGCCTGGGTCGAGCCCTGACCGAAGCGCGCGTCCAGGTCCTTCTTGGCCAGGCTGGCGACCTCCTTCGCGCCGTCCTGACCGGCCCAGATCTCCAGCGTGGGGGCGGGGCGGGCGGCGTCCTTGGGCAGCCAGTGCTCGTAGGGCGTGTTGAGGGCGAAGGCGGTCACGGGCTGGGTGCACGGCAGGCCCGCGTCCCGCTCGGGGTCGCCGCTGCAGCCCATGAGGGAGAGGTCCTCCGCCTCCAGGACGCCGACGATCGTGAAGGAGGTCTGCACCGGGGAGAAGGAGGTAATGGTGACCGGCTCGGTGAGCTGCTGGATCCCCATGGCGTCGAGGAAGCCCTGGGTGACGACCATGCTCGGGGAGAGGTCGTCCTCATCCTGCGCGGTGAACCAGCGTCCCTGGGAGACGGTCTTGTGGTGCAGGAGCCCGTAGCTCAGGCTCACGGTCTGGGTGGGCACGCTCCGAGCGCCGTCGGGGAAGGAGAAGCGCACGTTGGAGGTGTAGGTCGTCGCCCAGGACTTGACCTCGTAGCGCTCGACGAAGCTGTTCATCGCCGAGGAGATCTTCGCCGCTGTCGCAGCGCTGGTCGTGGAGCCTCCACCCGCGCTACCAGCGCCCCCTGCAGCGCCCGCACTGCCTGCGCCGCCGGTACCGCCCGCACCACCGGCACCGCTCGCACCGTCGCCGCCGGTGCCGCCTGAGTCGCCGCCGGTGCTCGACTCGGGGGCGTCGTCGGCCTGGAGGGCCTGGTCCAGGCCCTTGCCGGTGGGGCTGACGTTGATCGTCACCGTGCCCGGGCGGCCGGTGTACTTCTCGCTGACCTTGTTGATGGCGTCGACGGAGACCTGACCCAGGGCGATGACGAAGGTCATGGCCGCCACCGCCGCCGCCACGCCCACCAGCGACAGCAGGACCCTCAGCTTGCCGATGCGCAGCTGGGCCCATGCCTCGACGATGGCGCCGAAGAATCCGGTGAGAATGCCGTTCATGAGGCTCCTTCGTGGCTGGTGGGCGCGGACGGGTAGGGGGATGTCGGAGGGGTGGTGACGACCTCACCGAACTCTTCCAGGCTGCCGACCTTGCGACGCATGACGGAGATCGGGGTCAGGGCGCCGTGGTCGAGCCGGTACTGGGTGTGGGCGCGGCCGGCCACGGCGAGGTCGTGCGTGATGATGATGAGGGCGGCACCGTTCTCGGCGCACTGGCGCTCCAGGAGCGTCATGACCGAGTTGCCGGTGTCGACGTCGAGGGCGCCGGTGGGCTCGTCAGCCAGGATGACGCTGGGGCGGCGCGACAGCGCCCTGGCGATGGCCACCCGCTGCTGCTCACCTCCCGACAGGCGCGAGATGGGCGAGCCCACCTTGTCACCCAGGCCCACGGCCTCCAACAGCTCGGCGGCCCGTGCGCTGCGGGTCCAGAAGGCCCTGCCGGTGTCGTACAGGAGGGGTGCCGCCACGTTCTCGGTGGTGGTCAGTCCCGGGATGAGGTTGAAGGACTGGAAGACGAAGCCGAAGGTCTGCCCCCGCAGGTGGGCGCGGCGACTCTCCCCGAGCCGGGAGGTGTCGGTGCCTGAGAGCGTGTAGTGGCCCGATGTCGGCTTGTCGATGAGACCCAGGATGTTGAGCAGAGTCGACTTTCCCGTTCCCGAGCGTCCCACGATGGCCACGTGCTCACCGGGGGAGACGCTCAGGTTGACTCCCGTGAGGATGTGCAGGGGCTCGGAGTCGGGGACGGTGAAGGTACGGGTGATCTCCCGCAGCTCCAGCAGCCCGCTCACAGGATCTCCTTGCCTTCGGAGTCGTAGCAGGCGGAGTTGTCCGGCTCGCAGGTGTCCGGCGTCCCGGTGCGGCGCGTGTCCTTGTTGGGGACGAACTGCAGGACCTGCTGGTCGGCCTTGAGACCGGCCGTGATCTGGATGTTCGTACCGTCCGTGATCCCCAGCTTCACAGCGGTCTTGACCGCCTTGGAGGCGTCCCCGGACTCGGGTACCAGCCACACGAAGCCCGAGCCGACCTTGCCCTCCACGGCGGTGACCGGAACCATCAGGGCCTCTGAGGCGCTGCCGGCGTCAACGCTGATGGTCACCGGCATACCGGCGAAGACCTTCTGGTCGCCGGGAACCGCGCAGCGCATCTCCACGCTGGTGCCGTCACCGGAGGTGGTCGTCGTCGAGCCGTCCCCACCGGTGGTCGTGGAGGTGGAGGCCTTGGTACCGACCTTGAGGTTGTTGCACTGGAAGGGCGCCGGGCCCCCCTCCAGGGTCAGGGTCGCGGCAGTGGGCGCGTTGGTGAGCCGGTACTGCTGCGCGGCGCTGACGGTCCCAGTGGCCGAGTAGGTCGCGGGGGTGATGGTGGCCACGACGACGCCGACGCCGGTCTCCTGCTGCTTGAGGACCTTGGGGGTCACGGTGCCGCTGACGGGGGCGTAGATCGTGGACCAGGTGACCTTGTCCTCGGTCGGGGTCTGGGTGACGTTGCCGCTCTCATCGGTCTTGGTCACCGGGGGCTGGGACTCGGAGTGCTTGATGTAGAGCAGCGGGTCACCGGCACTGACCTGGGTGTCCTTCTCCACGGCGACGGAGTCCACCACGCCGGCCAGGTCGGCCTGGACCTCGACCGTGGCGTCCTGAACGATGTGACCCTTGACCGAGACCGTGTTGGAGATGCTGCCTTTGGTCACGGGGACGGTCTTGACGTCGGCGGCGTAACCCGGGGAGATGTCAGCGGTCGTCCCGTCGCCCTGCGAGGGGAAGAAAGCGATCTTCACCAGAGCGACGGCGACGATCACCGCAATGAGGGTTTTGAGGGCGGGCCAGACGAAGCGCTTCACGGCGTCCTCCATGGAAGGCGGCGGGATCAGAACCGGGTAGGGGCCCCGGGCTCCTGATGAATACGCGCAGAGACTACGGCAAGAGCGGTTGTCTGACCTCATCCTGAAGGAGGAATGCTGACAGTCCTCTCCAACCGAGGTTGGAGAGGACTGATGGCCGTCAGGCGTGGAGGCTCAGCGGTGTCCCAGGCCGCTCAGGCGAACCTGCCGGCAGGGGCGGCGGGAACCGCGTCGAGGAAGGCCGGCGGGTTGAAACCCTCGCGCTGGTAAGCCTCGGCCACGGCGCGGGCCACGTCGTGGACGGCGTCGGCGTCCACCAGGGCGATCGCCGAGCCGCCGAATCCGCCGCCGGTCATGCGCGCCCCGTGGGCGCCGGCGGCGCGGGCCGCCTCCACGGCCACGTCCAGCTCGGGGCAGGTGCACTCGTAGTCCACACGCAGTGACTCGTGCGAGGCGTCCATGAGCCTGCCCGCCTCGGCGAGCTTCTCTCCGCGCAGGGGCTGCCCGTCCTGCAGGAGCGCCACGAGCCGACGGGTGCGGTCGATCTCGGTGACGACGTGGCGAGTGCGCTTGACCAGCTCGTCGGCGTCGTCGCTGTCGGTGGCCGCGAGGCGCTCCAGGGCGCCGGGCAGGTCCTCGATCGCGATGTCCGCCAGGAGCTCCACCCCGAGGATCTCAGCGGCCCGCTCGCAGGCCGCTCGCCTGGCCCCGTACTGGCCGTCGTCCAGGGAGTGCTTGGCCTTGGTGTCGATGACCAGGAGGGCCAGGCCCTCGGCGGCCAGGTCGAAGGGCACGTGGGTCACCGAGCCGTCGCGGCAGTCCAGCTCCAGGGCGTGACCCTCGCGGCAGCGCATGGAGGCCGACTGGTCCATGCCGCCGGTGGGGGCCCCGGCCATCTCGTTCTCCGTGCGCACGCAGTTGGTCACCAGGCGGGCGCGCCCGGCGTCGTCGGGCTCCTGCGCAGTCCCGGCCAGGCCCAGGTGCGCGACCTCGTCAATGGCGACGGCGGCCGAGCACTCCAGGGCCGCCGAGGAGGACAGTCCGCCTCCCAGGGGCACGCAGGAGACGAGTGCGGCGTCGAAGCCGGGCAGGTTCTCGAAGCCGTCGCGCTCCAGGGACCAGGCGACGCCGGCGATGTAGGAGGCCCAGTGCGCCACCTCCCCGGGGGTTCCCTTCGGACCGATCGTGTCGAGGTCCATGACGTCGACCTTCTCCCGGGTCTGGGGGGAGACCAGGCGCACGACGCGGTCCTCGCGGCGCCGCAGCGCCAGGTGCGCCCGGTGTGGCAGGGCGATGGGCAGAGCCAGGCCGCCGTTGTAGTCAGTGTGCTCGCCAATGATGTTGACGCGCCCGGGGGCGTACCAGACGCCGTCGGGCTCGGCCCCGAAGACCTCCCGGAACAGGGCGGTGGCGGCCTCGGCGCCCTCCTGGGGGCTCAGCGCAGGGGCGAAGACGGGAGCATCGTTGGTCATCGTGTTCTCCTGTGGTGGGTTGTTGTGAGTGAGCGGACAGGCTGAGGAAGGGGGCGGGAGCGGTGGGGCCGGGTCAGGTGGCGATGGTCAGGCGGGTACCGGCCTGCTGCAGGGCGTCGACGCCGTCGGCGTCGGGCTCGGCCTCGGTCACCAGGACCCCGATGTCCCGGGTGGCGCAGAAGGAACGCAGCCCCAGGACCCCCCACTTGGAGGAGTCCAGCGTGGCCACCACCGTGCGTCCGGCGGCGACCAGCGCCTGGTTGGCGGAGGCCTCCTGCAGGTTGGGGGTCATGAGCCCGGCCTCGGGAGTGAAGCCGTGGGCGCCCAGGAAGACCCACTCCACGCGCATCGTGCTCAGTGCGTCGATGGCCACCAGCCCCACCAGGGCGTTCGACGGCGTGCGCTCGCCGCCGGTGATGACCACCGTGGGGGCGTCGCGGTTCTCGGCGCGGGCGGCGTCGGCGGCGTCGAAGAGTACCTGCGCGGCGGGAAGCGAGTTCGTGATGACGGTCAGGGTGGGGAAGTGCTCCAGCTCGGTCAGGGCCTGGGCGAGCGCCAGCGTGGTGGTCCCGGCTGACAGCGCCAGGGAGTCCCCGGGGCGGACCATGGCGGCCGCGGCCTGACCGATGCGGCGCTTGGCCTCCAGGTTGAGGGTCGACTTGGCGGTGAATCGCGGCTCGAGGGTGGTGGGGCCGGCCGCCACCGCGCCGCCGTGGACGCGCTCGACCAGCCCCTGGGTGACGAGCTCGGTGATGTCGCGGCGCACGGTCATCTCCGAGATGCCCAGCTCCTCGACGATATCGGCCACCCGGACCCCGCCGGTGGCCGCGACCCGTTCCAGGATGTGCTCCTGGCGCTGACGGGCGAGCATCGGGGCCGGACGGGGCGATCCGACGGCGGAGGCTGAGGGGCCGGGTTGCATGGGCCCAGTCTGCCAGACCTCGACGTCGAAAACGCCATGTCCGCACGTTCCCGCACAGAGTCGCACAGGCGGCGGCGGTGGCGGCCGTTCCACCCGTTCGGTCGGTCATGGCACACTTATCCCGCTCGTGCCGCGCTCCCGGCTGGGATAACGGGGGTGTGACACGGTAATGTGTTCGGGTCGCCCTCAGGGCATCCGTTCGTCCAGACGCCGACACCTCATCAACCCGGTCAACCAGTCATCCCGTAGGAGCCCAGGAGTCATGCAGATCCCCGCACCAGGCGCGCACCAGTGCGTCATCGGTGTGGCCATCGCCCTGCCCTCCCACTACGCCGCCCAGGTCCGTGCGGTGCGGGAGGCCGCCGGGGATCCTCTGGCCGAGGTCGTGCCGCCCCACATCACGCTGCTGCCGCCCACGGCCGTCGACCTCGACTCCCTCGACGAGGTCATGCGCCACCTGCGCAACGTGGCTGCTGGGACGAACCCCTTCGAGGTGCGGCTCGACGAGGTCGGCACCTTCCGGCCCGTCAGCCCCGTGGTCTACCTCGGGCTGCGCAGCGGCGCCGAGGAGTGCGACCGTCTTCAAGTGCGGGTGCGCGACCGCCGGGGACCCCTGGCCCGTCCGCTCAGCTTCCCCTTCCACCCGCACGTGACCCTGGCTCACGAGGTTGCTGAGGACGGCCTCGACACCGCGGCGAGGAAGGGCGAGGATCTGACCATGGACTTCACCGTTACCGAGCTTCATCTCTACCGACACCGCAGTCGGTCCGCCCGTCACGGCGGTGGCCGGTGCTCGGCTTCGGAAGGGGGCTGGGACGTGGTGGCCGCCTTCGCCTTCGGGGGCTCCCTGGCCCCTGACGCCTCCGCCGACACTGCTGTGCCCGCAGTGTCGGTGCCCCCGACGACTCCGGCGGTGTCGGTGTGATCGAGCGTGTCAAGGAACTGCTGGAGGCCGGGCGGCGCACGCGGGTCGGCCGGGCCCTGATCCGCTACGGCACGGCGCGAGGCGCGCTCATGGCCGGAGGAATCGCCTACACGGGCATGTTCTCCGTCTTCGCCGTGCTCGTCATCGGCGTGAGCATTCTCATGGCGATGCTTGGTCGGTACCCCACCGTCCGGGTGGCTGTCGTGGACTCCATCAACTCACTGCTGCCCGGTGTCATCGACACCGGCAACGGCAAGGGGCTGGTCTCGGTCGAGCAGCTGACCCTCCCCTCGGCGCTCAACTTGGGATCGGTGCTGGCGGCTGGGGCCTTCATCTACTCCGTCATCAGCCTCATGGGCACTCTCAAGATCGCCTTGCGGGCCATGTTCGGGCTGGTCAATCCCGTCATGAGGCCGGTGGTCGGGCAGCTGGCGAATCTCGCGGGCTTCCTGGTCATCGTGGCCGGAGTGCTGGTGACCGCCGTGGCCTCGGTGGTGACGACGACGCTATCGGGCAGTGTCGGTCGCTCCCTGGGGCTGCCGCAGTCGCTGACCGGAACCGGGGCGTGGGCGATGACGCTCCTGCTGTCCTTCATCATCGACACCGGTGTCCTGGCATTCCTCATCACCATGTGCGGCATCCGCCCTCCCCGACGCGACCTGCTGCAGGGCTGCATGCTGGGCGCCTTCGCCCTGGGCGTGCTGCGCCAGGTGGGGACCGGGGCGGTCGGCTCGGTGACGCGTAACCCGCTGCTGGCCTCCTTCGCGGCCATCGCCGTCCTCATTCTGTGGCTGCACCTGACCGGCCGCGTCGTGCTGCTCGTGGCGGCCTGGATGGCCAACCCGCCGCTGCCCCGGGACGTCGACCATCCCAACGAGGTCCACGCCCACGAGCGCCCCAACTACGTGACGCTCTCCGTGCCCGAGACCCTGGCCTGGCCCCGTCAGTCCATCACCGGCAGCCTCGAGGCGGACCCGACGGCGCACCCCGACTACGTCCCCCCGGTGCCGATCCCGTGAGTGCATGGAAGCACTTATGGGAGAGGCGGTAAATGGTGGTGCTGACGCCCGACGGCGAGTTTTTCACGAATCAAACGATGAGGATGATGTGTTCTTGAGGCCTCGGGTGCCTACCGAATCGATAGGGGATATATACGTCGGTGGTTCGTGAATCCTGGGTTGAGATTCTCGTCCACACGGGTAATACTGCGTATCGAACACATTCCTTGTTCTCTTCCCCTGAAAGGAGTCGTTGTGTCGGCGTCTAAACGAGTGCTCATCTTTGCGTTGGTTCTGCTGGTAGTGGGTGTGGGAGCCATGGGGGTCAGTCTTATTCCTGCGAGCGGAGAGGCCCCCAAGTACGAATGTGTCACCGATGGGTCCGTCAGTTCCGGGGTCAGCGACCCGGACCAGGAGGGCTGCCCCGTCACCATTGAGAGCTATCGGGCTCGTGCCCAGTGGAAGAGTCAAGGATGGCTTGGTGAGAGCGCCTATACGGTTCGCAAAGCAGCGGCAGGTGGAGTGGTACTCGGCATTATTGGTTTGATTGCCGCAGGTGTCATGAAAACGACTCAGCGGAAGAAGGTCTCTCGGCCCGGGATGTAGATGCTGAAACTGGGGCGGTGGTGTGTGCGAGGTTGCGGTCCGAGCGCTAGCCTGTGCCGGTGACTGAGATTTCTGGCAACCCTGGCACGTCCGATCGCGCCGTACAGCCCGACGGGTCGGCGCCGGCCATTCACGCCATCATTCCCGCAGGCGGTGCGGGCACCCGGCTGTGGCCGCTCAGCCGACGCCACCGCCCCAAGTTCCTCCTCGACCTCACCGGGGCCGGCCGCAGCCTCCTGCAGGACACCGTTGAGCGCCTGGCGCCGGTGACCGCGACGACGACGGTCGTCACCGGCGTCGCCCACATCGCCGCCGTGGCCGACCAGCTCCCGAGCATCCCGCGCGACAACCTCCTGGCTGAGCCCTCCCCGCGCGACTCCATGGCGGCCATCGGCCTGGCCGCCGCCGTCATCGCCCACCGACACGGACGAGACGCCGTCGTCGGCTCCTTCGCCGCCGACCACACCGTGGCCGACCGGGCCGCCTTCGCCGACGCCGTCCGCCAGGCCGCCCGCCTGGCCGAGCAGGGCTGGGTGGTCACCATCGGGATCGAGGCCACCGGCCCCTCGACCGCCTTCGGCTACATCCACGCCGGCGACCCCACCGACGTGCCCGGGGCCCCCGACGGACGCCGGGTCCTGGGCTTCACCGAGAAGCCCGACGCCGACACCGCCGCCGCCTACCTGGCCACCGGCGACTACCGCTGGAACGCAGGCATGTTCGTGGTCCGCGCCGGCGTCCTCCTGGACCACCTCGCCGAGCTCAGGCCCCAGCTGGCCCAGGGCATCGAGGCCATCGCCGCCGTCTGGGACGCCCCCGAGCGCGAGGAGGTCCTGGCCGAGCGCTGGCCCGCCCTGGAGAAGATCGCCATCGACCACGCCATCGCCGAGCCGGTGGCCGCCGCCGGGGGAGTGGCCACTGTGCCGGTTTCCATGGGCTGGAACGACGTCGGCGGATTCGACGCCCTGACCGACCTCGTCCCGCCGCGCACCCAGGGGCCGGCCACCGGTGCCGGAGTGCTCGACGACACCGACGGGTCTACTGGCGCCGCCGGCGACGCCGCCCCCGCGACCCTCCGTGCAGAGATCCGGGCCCTCGACTCCGACGGCGCCCTCATCGCCTCCGCCTCCGGACGCACGGTGGTGCTCCTGGGGGTGCCTGGCACCGTCGTCGTCGATACGCCCGACGCCCTCCTGGTCACCACCCCCGAGCACGCCCAGGACGTCAAGAGCGTCGTCGACGCCCTCAAGGCGGCCGGCCGAGAGGACCTGCTCTAGCCGAACCACTGCACCGGGGACCGTCTTGTCCCCTCGACTTCTGAAACGCCCACGCGGGCGTGATTCCGGGTATGGCTGGCCGCCCCGAAGGCAATGGTGGGTCGATGGAAGAGGTCCGGCGTCTCGCCAATGTCCATGGCGCTGACATTAGCTCCGCTCTGGCGCCGCACGCCGAGGGCAAACCGCGGAATTTCAACGATCCTCACCGGCCGCTTCCGTGGCGGGTTCGCTAATGTCAGCGCTGTGGACACTGGGCTGCCTTCGGCGTCGGCTCAGCGGGGTTCTCGCGGCGCAGCCCGACGCCCTCACCCCAGGTTCGACCCCACTGGCCCTGCTCGGCTCCTGATCGGGGCCTGGAGGTTGTGGTCCGACGTCGGCTCCGGCCCGGGGCTTGTGAGAGCCGCCCCTACTCCACGAGGGGCGGGAGCCATTGGCCAAGGCTTGTGCGTACTGCACGAAGGCCCTCCCTACCTGGAGTACCCCCATCCTTCCTCCAGTAGCACCCGGGCCTCGTGCATTGCGACCAGACGACGCCGGACGCCACCCGATCTGCCGCGAGCAGCCTCGCCGCCCCTGTCGGTAGGGCACGCAGCGGCAATCGGGGTCGGTCAGCCGGCCCTTTGAGGGCCCGGCGCCGGAAGAAGACAGCCCTCTGGTGCCGGGCCCCTTATTGAAACCACGACGATCACGTGCTCATCCCGGTGGAACACGTGGTGTGAGAATGGGAGGTTCTCGCCTATCCTTGACACTCGAATGTGTCCCCCGTCGCACGCGAGAACCACGGAGGTTTCCATGAAGAAGGCCTGCTCCGCGATGACGCTCGGCGCGGCCGTGGCCCTGGCCCTGGCCGCCTGCGGGACGCCACCGGCCCAGCGGCCCGCCCGCAACCTCGAGGGCGCCAAGAACTTCACCGCCTGCATGCTCTCCGACGAGGGCGGATTCGACGACCACTCCTTCAACGAGTCCGGCAAGAAGGGCCTGGACCGGGCCGGCAAGGAGCTGGGAGTCAAGACCATTGCCGTGCAGTCGGAGAACTCGGCCGACTACGCCACCAACATCTACGCGCTCATCCAGCAGAACTGCAAGCTCGTCATCGGCGTCGGCTTCAACATCGCCGCCGACCTGACCGAGTCGGCCAAGGCCAACCCCGACATCCAGTTCGCCCTCATCGACGCCTCCTTCATCGGCGCCGACGGCAAGCCCGCCACCCTGCCCAACACCAAGCCGCTGCTGTTCAAGACGGCCGAGGCCGCCTACCTGGCCGGGTATGCCGCCGCCGGTACCTCCCGCACCGGGGTCGTGGGCACCTACGGCGGCAAGCCCCTGCCCACCGTCCAGATCTTCATGGACGGCTTCGCCAAGGGCGTGGCCCGCTACAACCAGGACACCGGCGCCCAGGTCCAGGTCAAGGGCTGGGACACCACCACCGGAAAGGGCGGCTCCTTCGTCGGCAACTTCACCGATGCCGCCAAGGGCCAGGCCATCACCGAGCAGTTCATCTCCCAGGGAGCGGACATCATCATGCCGGTGGCCGGCCCCGTCGGCCAGGGCACGCTGTCCTCCGTGCGCCAGAAGAACGACGCCGGGGGCACCAACGCCGTCATCTGGGTCGACTCCGACGGCTACACCTCCTCCGGTGACGGCAGCATCATCATGACCTCCGTGGTCAAGGAGATCGGCAACTCGGTCTTCGACACCGTCAAGAACGCCTCCGAGGGCAGATTCTCCTCCGAGCCCTACATCGGAACCCTCAAGAACAACGGGGTGGCCGCCGCACCCTTCCACGACTTCGACTCCCGGGTGCCGGCGCCGGTCAAGGCCAGGCTCGAGGAGCTGCGAGGCCAGATCATCGACGGGTCCCTCGACGTCTCCACCCCCTACGACCCCTCCTGACCGCCCGGCTGGGGCCGGCGCCCCGAGCCTCCACCGCCACCCGGAAGCGAGCCTGTTGTGAAGCTTGAGCTGCGCGGGATCACGAAGGCCTTCGGGCCGCTCGTGGCCAACGACCACATCGACCTAACCGTCGAACCCGGCCAGATCCACGCCCTCCTGGGCGAGAACGGCGCGGGCAAGTCCACGCTCATGAACGTCCTCTACGGCCTCCACCAGCCCGACGCCGGAGAGATCCTCATCGACGACGAGCCCGTCACCTTCTCCGGGCCGGGCGACGCCGTGGCCGCAGGCATCGGCATGGTCCACCAGCACTTCATGCTCGTGCCCGTCTTCACCGTGGCCGAGTCCGTCGCCCTGGGCTACGAGCCGGTCGGGTCGCTGGGGCTTATCAACACCGGTGCCGCCGCGGCCAAGGTCACCGAGATCTCCCGCCGCTTCGGCTTCGACGTCGACCCCCACGCCCTCATCGAGGACCTGCCCGTGGGCGTCCAGCAGCGCGTGGAGATCATCAAGGCCCTGGCCAGAGACGCCAAGGTCCTCATCCTCGACGAGCCCACCGCCGTGCTCACCCCGCAGGAGACCGACGAGCTCATCACCATCATGCGCGAGCTCAAGGCCTCGGGCACCTCCATCGTCTTCATCACCCACAAGCTGCGCGAGATCCGCGAGGTCGCCGACACCATCACCGTCATCCGCCGCGGCCGCGTCGTGGGCACCGCCGAGCCCACCGCTCCGGCCGCCGAGCTCGCCGGCCTCATGGTCGGCCACGACGTCTCCCTGACCGTCGACAAGCCCCCGGCCGACCCCGGGGACGACGGGCTCGCCCTGGAGGGCATCAGCCTCATCGAGGACGGCACCACCCTCCTTGAGGACATCGACCTGCACGTCCGCGCCGGCGAGATCCTCGCCATCGCCGGCGTCCAGGGCAACGGCCAGACCGAGCTGAGCGAGGTCATCCTCGGGCTGCGTCCGCCCACCACCGGCTCCATCGCCTTCGACGGTCAGGACGTCACCCGCCACACGGTGCGCCGCCGCCTGCGAGCCGGACTGGGCTTCGTGCCCGAGGACCGCACCACCGACGGCATGGTCGCCGAGCTCTCCGTCGCCGAGAACATGGTCCTGGACCGCTACGACGACCCCTCCCTGGGGCGGGGCCCGTCACTGTCCCCGACGCGCGTGCGCCACGCCGCCCACCGGATGCGCGAGGAGTTCGACGTGCGCGTCACCGACGTCGACGACGCCATCTCCACCCTCTCGGGAGGCAACCAGCAGAAGGCCATCCTCGCCCGCGAGCTCTCCCGGCCCCTCAAGGTCCTCGTCGCCTCCCAGCCCACCCGCGGCCTGGACGTGGGCTCCATCGAGTTCGTCCACCAGCGCATCGTCGCCGAGCGCGACACCGGCACCGCCGTCCTCATCATCTCCTCCGAGCTCGACGAGATCTACGCCCTGGCCGACCGGATCGCCGTCATGTACCGCGGACGGATCGTCGGCACCGTCCCGGCCGACACCGCCCGCGACGCCCTGGGCCTCATGATGGCCGGCACCCCCGCCGAGCAGGCCCTCGACCCTCAGGAGCAGACACGATGAGCACCCCCACCACCGGCTCCAGCACCGAAGCGAGCCCGACGCCCCCGTCCGAGGACCACCCCGAGGAGCAGACCAAGCACGGCCCGAGCGGCCAGGCCGCCCTGCTGCGGCAGATCGCCTCCTCACCGGCCGTCGTCGGGCTGCTCGCGGTCCTGACCGCCCTGATCCTCAGCTCGATCCTCATCCTCGCGGCCGACTCCGAGGTGCGCTACACCGCCACCTACCTGCTCAACCGCCCCGGCGACTTCCTCCACGCCACCGCCTCCACCCTGAGCGAGGCCTACAGCTCCCTGCTGCGTGGTGCCCTCTTCGACTGGCGCGCCACGACGGGCGTGCGCATGATCCGCCCCATCACCGACACCCTGACCAACGCCACCCCACTCATCATCGCCGGGCTCGGCATGGCAGTGGCCTTCCGAGCCGGCCTGTTCAACATCGGCGGCCAGGGGCAGATGATCCTCGGGGCGATCACCGCCTGCTACGTGGGCATCGCCTGGAACCTGCCCCCGGTGGCCCACCTGCTGCTCGCCGTCGTCGGAGCGGCCCTGGGAGGACTGGTGTGGGGCGGCATCGCCGGCGTCCTCAAGGCCCGCACCGGCGCCAACGAGGTGATCGTGACGATCATGCTCAACTCCATCGCCGCCCACCTGCTGTCCCAGGTGCTCAGCCTCAAGGCCTTCAACGGTGAGGGGGAGACCGGCAACCGCAAGTCCCTGACCGTGGCGGATACCGCCCAGTACCCCTGGCTGGCCGGCGACTCCTTCCGCCTCCACGCCGGTTTCCTCCTGGCCCTGCTGGTCGCCGTGGCCGTGTGGTGGCTCATGGAGCGCTCCCGCCTCGGCTTCCAGCTGCGGGCCACCGGCCTCAACGCCGACGCCGCCCGCACCGCCGGCATGAGCGTTCCCTGGGTGACGAGCCTGGTCATGATGATCTCCGGCGCCCTGTGCGGGCTGGCCGCCACCGCGCCGGTCCTGGGCACCCAGAAGAGCATGGACGAGTCCGTCGTGGGCACCATCGGCTTCGACGCCATCACGGTGGCACTCCTGGGCCGCTCCCGCCCCCTGGGGACCGTGCTGGCCGGCCTGCTCTTCGGGGCGCTGCGCGCCGGGGGCACCGCCATGCAGGCCGCCCCGGGAACCCACATCAAGATCGTCCTGGTCCTGCAGTCCACGATCGTGCTGTTCATCGCCGCGCCGCCCCTGATCCGGGCCATCTTCCGGCTCCCGGAGCGCCGCGACACCCTCGGCGGCACCGCCCCGTCCCCCGCCTCAGTGCCGGCCGCAGCCCCGGCCGCTCCCGCCGCGAAGGAGGCCTGAGCCATGAGCGCATCAACCGCTTCCGCCGACTCTCACGCCGCGACCGCATCGGATGCCTCCGTGCCCGTGACGGCGGCGCCCATGGATCTGAAAATCCCGATCACCGGCGTCGTCGTGCTCCTGCTGCAGGGGCTCATGGCTCTGGGGGCCCGCGGCTCGACGACCTTCGACCTGACCGCCTCCTCCGACCTCTTCCGGCTCGGGGCCCCCGAGCTCAACGCGCGCCTGATCATCCTCACCACTGCCGTGATCGTCGCGGCGGCCACCGCCGTCGCCTTCAACCGCTCCCGGCGCCGCAGCAGGATCCCCACCTGGGCCGCCGTCCTCATCGGCGTCGGATTCGTCCTGGCCTTCCTGGCCTGGGCCGGGGCCGGAAGCCGCGGCGTCATCCCCCTGGTGACCATCCTGTCCTCCGCGCTGGGACTGAGCGTCCCCCTCGTCTACGGCTCACTGGCCGGGATCATCGGGGAGCGCTCGGGCACCATCAACATCGCCATCGAGGGCC
>ERZ773213.788-NODE-788-length-17829-cov-3.795094_pt1 | contig 17829 bp, 30 predicted proteins | sample MGYA00580996_ERZ773213 | MGnify/ENA primary metagenome ERZ773213 (study PRJEB29015, sample SAMEA2738152) | human oral metagenome | biome: human oral; feature: human-associated habitat; material: saliva | place: China | collected 2197 ...
GACTCCTCAAAGTCCATAGTTTCTAAGAACTTGTCCTGATACTTGATTAGGTTGTCCACGTTAAGAACACCCAACACTGAACCCATAACATTTTCTTGGATAAATAAAGCGCGCTGACGGATATGCTTTAGCTTGCGATACTGAACAGTTAGGTCATTTAGTGTTTCTACCTCTTCCATAACAGCTTCAACAAGTGCCAAACTCACTTTTAGTTCTTGCACTGTTGTTGCAATATCCAACAACTCATTTTTCAATTCTTTTTGCAAATTATTTAGTCTTACTTGTAATTCTATTGGCAATTTTTCAAATTTCATTTTTAACCTCTTAACAATATTTACTCAAGGAGCGAACTCCTACCATCTCCCCATTAAGGAAGAATTTTCTACCTGTAATAAAAATATCTTTGTACCCTTTTTGCTTCAGGCACTCAGCAGTGATTTTGCTCACAACAATGATACTGTAATTTCTTTGTAATTCCTTAATTTTCTCATCTGAGATATCACAGGAATGTGTGATAATATCTAATGGTGCACCTTCACAGTAGCCAAGGTTTTCAAACTGAATTGAAGCCCTGATAGGCTCTTCATATTCACAAGGTTTGATGGTCTTAATAATAGTACCTTCATAGTTTACGATTGTGATATCATGACCTGTTAAATTTGCAATTTCTTTCATGCAATACCTCGCTTTCTCAATTCTTCCTTATATTCCTGCTCTTCTGTAATCATTTTAAAGCTCAGGATAAGGAAAGCTAGGCAATAAGTCCAAATTGTGATAGCAAAGCTATAATCAAGCTCAAAGCTTCCTACCATCATAGTTACAATATGGAAATACCATAAAAATAACTTTTTTAAATTAATCTTACGTTTACGTTTTTTCATTTTCAACTCCTTCAACATGTTCATACAGAAAGTTACTTTGAATAACAGGCTCTAAATACTTGTGACACCAACTTTCCAACCACCAACAGCGATTTCTCAGTAAATCTAGTAATTCCTTATTTTTATCCTCAAGATATCTAACATCAATAAAATCATTGTGTTGTCTCATGTACCTGTTTAAGATAATTGCCCTTGTTCTTTCTAATGGATAGTCTACCATATAGAGGATATCTCCTACTTCATAATATTTACCATCAACTTCAAACCTTCTAGTGACCTTCATAAACTTATAGTCCGTGTGAGGCTTTCCATAGGTTTTGAAAATTTCACTAAGTTGCTTCTTTGTGTAGATTTTCAGCAAATTTCTTTTCATTTACTTCTCCTTATAGAGAAAATCATAAATAGATGATAAGTTTATTTCTTTGAGATTATCACTAAACTTTCTATAGATATTCCAAGCCTTAATACCTGCTTTATTAGCACTAATTGAAAGAAATTCTCCATTATGACCTATATCTACCCATCTACCAGTTAGTTCATACAATACAGGATAACCATTAATATTTGTGATACCGTAGATACAACCTTTTTCAATAGTCAAACCATCTTGATTAAAAGACTCAGTACACATACAGACTTTTAAGAATTTTAGATAGTTTTCACGACCTGCTCTGACATAAGGGCTACCCTTAGCTTTTATAGCTTTAAGATTTTCCCTGAATAGTTTTAAATCTGTTTTCATTTACACCTCACTATATAAAAATGGGTATATTAAGTTAGGACCAGTAATTTTGAAATAGTCCTTATAACGACTTGGGATATCCCAACCTCTAATACCTTTATTTACCGCTTTAATAGTAAGCATGTTACCTTGATGCCCTTTAGGTCTCCAAAGTCCTGTTAATTCATAAAGGACATAACCAAATTCTTTCTTTCTTAACAGGTAGATATTGTCTTTTTCTATCTGTAAATCATCATGGGAGAATGGTACAATACATTTACAAATCTTTACATTTTCTTTGAAATTATTATGATAACTACTCTTTATATAGTCGTTTCCATATTCACACATGATTTTATAATTCTTTATGAATAATTTTAAATTTGTCTTCATTCGTCCCCCCAATATAGGAATGAGGTTAATTGGTTAGCATTAATCACTTTAAAGCATTTCCTATACTTTGGTGGGATATTCCACCCCTTAATTCCATTTTCTAATGATCTATCATTTAGCAATCCTGCCTGGTGACCCATGAATACCCAAAGACCTGTTAATTCATATATAGAATATCCATGAGGTTTTTTTCTTATGAGATATGTGTTACCCTTTTTTATAAGTAAGTCATCATAAGTAAAAGACTCAGTACATATACAAATTTCTATAGTTTTTCTTATTCCCCAATATTCAAAATGTACATATTCACTTCTATCAGCCATAATAAGCTTATAGTTTTCAAGGAATTTCTTGATATTAGTCGTCATTATCCTCTCCTTTCCACAAAAAGTTACTGGATGCAATTAAAGGCTTAAATTCTTTCATTTCTTCAAAGTCTACTAGTCTAATTCGCCAACAACTGAACCCTTTTTCATAGGTGATTTGGTTGATATCCATCCTGTGACCTCTCATTGTATTTTCAAGGCAAACTATCGTTACAATCTTATTTCCTGTGAAACTAATGAAAGGTTCACTAACTAAGTAGATACCCTTATATATTTTAAGGTCATCATACTCTATATCCTCTGTGAGACTTAGCACTTTGTCTATTTCAAACCTAGGCTCTAGTATTTTAAATAATTCTAATCTTTCACAATTCAAACTATACCTCCTTATATAAGAAGCTGATACCCATAATAGAGTTTTTAACCTCTTGTATACCATTAAAGAAACTCAGTTTCAAATTCCAACAACTGAAACCTTCGTCATAGGCTTCCTCAGAAATATGTTCACTATGACCTGACATTGTATCTTCTAGATTAACAATAGCTACTATGTAGTTACCTGATACAGGACTCACAAAGGGTTTACTTACTAAATAGACATCAGGTAATATGTTATGAAAGTCATAGGAAAACCCTTTTGTAAAAGTAACTATTTTATCAATCTCAAAGTTAGGGTCTAGCTTTTTGAACAGTTTATATCTTTTTAATACCTCCATGATTACCTCCTAATACTTATCATATAGAAAAGTGCTTACAGGTTTCAGATATCTTTCCATATATTTTAGGTCAGATGCACCTATCCACCAATTAGAAAATCTTGATATGGAAGATTGCATGGTCAAGTCATTTACATTTCTTACTAGTCCTTTTGGGTCAAGGGTTATTATTATGCTGTATATTCCCCACTTATCCTCTAAACAGTTCCTTACTAATAAATAATAGTTAGGTGCAAAACGCCAATTATTAATCTCTAGTGAGGTATCAAGAAACACAAGTTCAGCGTTCTGGTATCTTGGTTCTAGCTCCTTCAGAAGCCTTTCTCTTTCTTTAGCTTCTAAATAGTTCATCATTATCCTCCTTAGTATAAAGAATAGGTACTAAAGGCTTCAGTGATTGCCTCATCTGCTGTAAATCTTCTGTATTAATCCACCAATTTGTGAACCCTAATCTTTCTGCCTTAAATGATAAAGCATTTTTATTGTTAGTAGGTTCTATAGGGTCAAGAGTGATGATTAAGTGAAAAACTTCCCCATCATAATCAACCTCAGCACATTCAACCACAAGATAATAATTAGACTTAAAGGTACGCCTATTTATATAAGTTTCTTTACCAAGGAGGACAAGCTTTACTGTTTTCCACTTTTCATCTAACTCTTTAAACAGCTTTTTTCTTTTTAAAGCTTCTCTTAAGGTCAGCATTTTACCAAACCTCACCAACTTTCATTAGTTCCCACTCATCAAAGTCAACAGTATAGGCTCTCAAAGTCTTGAATTGTGAGTCCCATACTTCCACAAGACAATCATCATCTACCATATACTTTTTGGTAATTTCACCATCTTGCAAAGGCTGTTTTGAACTTGGTAGTTCTGCTGTATTCTTCTGTAGTGTTTCAATTCGACTCTCAAGGCTTTTAATTCGCTCCTGGTTATCTTTTACAAGCATCATAAGGGTACAAACCACAAACAACAAAATAGCTCCTAAAACGGCTCCTATAGCCTTGTACATTGTCTTATTTTCCATTTTTCATTACCCTGATAAGAGGGTTTTTCATTGCTTCCTCCTTATCAGCCTTTCTAAAAGTTTTAAAATTCTTTCTATCAATTTCTATAAAGTCTTCCACAATAGGGATGACCTTTTTATAGTTCAATCTTACATAGTCTGTTATGAGTGTAAAGGGGGGTGACCCCTCTACCTCAATGATATAGTAATTTTCCATCAGATGACAAGTTCCTCTAATTTGTCTTTCCCAACAAATTGCACCTGTGCAAGAAACTGACCTGTAGAAGGGCGATAACTTACGTAAAAATCATTACGTCCACAATAATTGAACAGTTTAACCAAGGCATCACGGTCACTCTTACTTTGACCATAGATGTGTGAGACCAAGGCTTTTGTGCTGAAATTTGTCAATGACACAATGCAAGTTCCCCAATGGTAGAGGCAAAATGTATCAATATCTTTATTATAGTGAGCTTGCCATTTACTTTCTAACGGTCCTGTGTATCCGTACCATTTAACACGACCATTTACATTTGCATATCCTTTTTCAAGTGCTTTTTCAATAATTTTTTCTAATTGTTTTGACATGTTTATTTCTCCTTAATCAATTCTTTAATTTTTAATGCTGTTTCATATGGTGTTTTAATACTATAGAGTTTACCTTTATAGTACATACCTTCATATCTATCCCAAAAGTATTCACTTAATGTAAAACATAGTCTACTAGCTATGATGAATGCTTGTTCATTTTTGCTAAAAGTTATTACAGGCTCTTCTGTACCTCCCACAAGGTAGATACAAGCCTTTTTCTTATATACTACTAATTTCAACATGTTTAATTCTCCTATCAGGGAAGGGACAAAGCCCTTCCTGTTAGTTGCTCAAAAAGTTTTCTAATTCCTTGATAAAGGCTTTTTTATCAGCACTCTCAAGGACTTTGTGACCTTCAATGTAAACTTTGTAAGCCTTACCTTCTGAGCTTTTGAGTGTATCCATTAATTTATGATATGAATGGATGTTATTGATAGTTCTTAGGAGTACTTCTCCCCCTTTCATTACAGTGATTTTATCTGTAATGAATACTTTTACTTGTTCAGATAACAATGTTTTCATGTTATCCCTCCTATGATTTTGATAAGTGTTTAGATGGTTTTGGCTTGTCTCACTAGCTCTATATTCCTTGCTCTAGAAGAAAGTAGTTACTAGATTTTTGATAGCTCCTAGGTTGCTATTCCTCAACCTTATGCCCCCTAACCCCTTGCAAGGTTAGAGAATAGCTTAACTATTAGGGGCTTATTTTGCGTTTTCACGTTTCCAATCAAGGTAACGGTAGTAATCTTCTGAACTCATTCGGTGGTATCCTCTAGCTTCCATGTTTGAAAGGATATGCTTCACGTCACGTTGTAACATGCTATCTGAATTGATATAACCAGCACTATAGATATTTACAACAGTGCTATGAGATTGCCCATATACGAAAGTTTCGTTTTCATGGTCAATCATGATGAATAAACGATAACCGTTAGTTGTCATCTTTGAAGCGAATAATTCCGCTTTTCCTGTTTCAAATTTGTAGACCATTTTGTCTACCTCCTTAGATTTTGATTTTCTTTAATAGGTCTTTCATAACCTATCCTTACTATAGTTCTATTATAAACTATTGTAGGTTGTTTGTCAAGCTTTTTTGTAAAGTTTTTATAAATTATTTTAATTTATTTTAGGCTTTACGCTTTCATTTGATTATGTATTAATTATATAAAAGTGTAATTTATTTGTCAAGTGTTTTTGTAAATAAAATATAAATTATTTAAATTTATTTTTATCAGTCAATCGCTTTTCAATCTATACTATCAAGCCTATAAATCACAGAATGGATAATCAGATAAGTTAGACTAAATGGTCAGTAATGGTCAGTAGTGACAATGATACAAGGGTTAAAGGTCAGTATTAGTCAGACTTTTGTACTCTTTTATAAGTGCTATAGTTTTAAGGGTTAATAGTGTAGTATAGTGTAAGAGTATAGTGTATAGGTAAAGTGTAATGATATGTAAATAGTAATCTATCTATGCTTAAGCCTTGCTATTATAGTAATACATGATAGTCTGATATAGTGGTATAGATGCTATGATAGAGTGGTATAGTGTAGTGGTATAGTGTCATGGTAATGTATGATAGGATAGGAGAGGATAGAGGGAAGAAAGGAGGGAGAGGGGAGGATAGAATGATAGAATAGTATAGATAAAAGTATGTTCACTCCCCTCTATCAACACCCCTCAGCCCTATCAAAATAATGAATATTTATGCAATAAAAATGAATAATTATACAGGTCGATTAAAAAACGGAAATGGAGGAAGGAGGGTGAGATTTCCCCATTCACCAATGAGATAGTATATGTAAAAATGGGTTAAGCCTTACAGCCTCTAAGGACTAGCTCGCTTAATGTCGATTAAAAAGCAAACTAAAAAAGACCCTCTCTGAATTTCTGTATTCAGTAGTGAAGGTCTTAAGGATAAATTAGGTTATATATAATTATTGATATGCAAAATTCTGCATAAGTGTCTAATCGCTTAGAAAGAGTAATAGAATAGTATCAGTAGGGCTGTAAAGACCTGATTGTCAGAATGAGTGACTTTCAGGAAGTGATTTGGAGTAACGGTGATAGCGGATGAACTCTCTAAGCCTATTAGACTGCTCTCTAACGGACTTAGGGTTGTTGTAAAGACTATCTAGCTTACTGAGGATTGTGTTGAAGAAAAAGTCGATAGGGTGCGTATGAGAGCGTTCTAAGATGAGCTCAATACGTTCTGTGAGAATTGGCTTGCTGTTTTTGAAGGATATGTAATAGGCTTGTTCTGAAGGGAAGTTATCCCTGATGAAGTTCTTAAGGTATTTGTATCTTGTGTATTTAAGGATACGTGCTGTGATTACCATCTGATAATCAGGATACTCTCTCACTACTGTGGTATTGTGATTGTAGTGTTCTAAGAGCCAACGCTTAAGGTATTTCTTATATGCTTCTCTCTTTTCCTCCATTGCTGTGGACTGTGTAAGAAGATAAGCTGAATACATCTCAGGTGTGATGAACTCCTCACCTATTGCAAGTCTGATGACCTTAGGGGTTAATACACTACTGCCTGATTTGAAGGAGAAGAAGTCCACAGGAAGCTTTGTGATTGTTTTGAAGTCTGTTATGGTTAAGTCGTTATAGCTGTTATACACAGTGGAATAGACAAAGCTGATGACCTCCTGTGCTGTGTAGTCCTCTGCTAGGCTTTTGATGAAGTCCATGACCTTACCCCTACCTAAGCTGTTATAGAGTCTCACATAGCTGAAGGCATAAAGCTTTGTGATGAAGGTATTTCTTCCCACAAGGTTGTATAATGGTCTACGGTTGTAGATTATTTCATCAATATCCACTTCTGTGTCCAAATGATAGCACAAAAACTGTCTGATATTCTCCTTAAGGGTGTAATCAGCTACTTTACCCTCCATCCGCTTAGCTAACTGGTAAAAATGTCCAGGAACTACAGAAAATCTATCAATTCCTTGGTTATTAAAGGCTAAATTACATATCTTGCTAATCTTCATGACTACTCCTTTGTGTTTTTCTATAGACTAACATAACTTTACTCTTTAGTCAATACACTGTGACATATTTCTACTGATTTTCTATTGGGGGTAATTACTATTAGATATAAGATACTTACTTAACTATATAATCTATAAGACTATAAGTAATTATCTTATATTAGATATTATCAACCCCTAATGATTATTTCACAGGTTTATAGTCCACAATCATTGAGTCCATTAATTGGGAGCAGTTTCTATTCTATATAAGATACTTACATAACTATATAGATAATACTATAGTATTAAGTAATTATCTTATATTAGACAATAACAACCCCCAATCAAATTTGACACAGTTTCACAGGTGTGATAAACTTTAGTCATGAAGATACTAAGTTTAGACCTATCGTCTACCAGTTCAGGCTATGCTGTGTTAGAAGATGGTAAAATAATTGATTATGGAACTATCAAGAGCAATGACCCTGATTATGTCATCAGAGGTCACTACATGGCTGAGTTTGTGAGAGTGTTATTCTCTAAGTATGGTAGCTTTGATATTGTAGTTATTGAAGAGCTGAAGGTACTTAAAAATCAGAAAGTCTTAGCAATGCTAGGAGTTATCCAAGGAATGGTTATCCGTGAGTGTTTTAATTCACAGGTTGAGTTTGTTCCTCCTACCATGTGGAGAAAGCCTTATGGATTGAATGGTAAGCGAGAAGAGGCTAAAAAGAAGGCTATTCAATATTGCAAAGATAAAGGAGTAGAAGTCAACACAGATGATGAGGCTGAAGCAATCCTTTTAGGAAAATATTTCTCAAAAAGAGTTGACAGTAACCTATCTGTGTGATATACTATGTATATCTCTGAAACGAAGGGCAGTTGAGCTGTCCTCTAAGTGTGTATAGCCAAGTGGCAAGGCAGAGCTCTGCAAAAGCTTTATCGTCGGTTCAAATCCGTCTACACACTTTGGTAATTACCCATTACCTTTCCTTTCTTAATGCCCTAAAATTGTGAGAGGTCTTAGGGCTATTGCGGTGGATACCGTTGGTTGATATCTCCTTATGAGGAAAGAGGGTTTCAGCACCCTCCTCTACACCCTTAGTTCAACTGGATAGAACACATGCCTTCTAAGCTTGCAATACAGGTTCAAGCCCTGTAGGGTGTATAATAAATTTTGGAGGTACTTTGTTGTGACTAAACATAGCAAATTATACTCTGAGACTATGCGAGAGCTTAGCTTGCTTGATGAAGACTCTCTCAAACTATATCAAATGCGGTGGGGACTGATTGATGTAGATGAGGTTATCGTCAACAAGGTAGGCTTTGCTGTGTATAATAACATTCCTCCTGCTACACCTGTGGCTAAGAACGCTATGCTTCAGATCATGGCTTCTTATGAGAATAGCTTTGACCGTAAAGAGTGGGCTGACCGTATTGAAGGTAAGGCTACACAAACTACTGTCAATGTCAATCATGACACTAAAGATGGTGTTGAGGAGCTTAAAAATTATACTAAAGCTAAATTGGATGAACTTTTTGGAGATATGTAATGGCTTCACATAATCCACAAGAGCACCTGTTTAATAAGCATATCACTTCTGTGACAGATTTAATTAAGGACTATGTATCTTCTGTTGTGTATGGTGGGGATTATATTACAGCAGAGACAGAAATCATTAATTATCTCACAGATATGTACTCAGAGTCGTTTCTAGGGGAGATTGACTATATTCTAGATGTTCTAGGGTATAATGTTACTCCTCAAGACCTTATTGAAGTCAGAAACAAGGTAGACACCACAGCTTTTGTGCGAAGTAATCGTCACAGGCTTAAGGATATTTTTCGAGAACACACGAAGAAAATTCAGAAGCTTGTTGAGGATAACAAAGACACAATGAGTAAGGAGGCTATTCTTGAGACCTATTGGAGCAATATTGATAGATTAGCTATCAGTGAAGTTCAGATGGGTATTGAGAAAGCTTCAGTGCAAGGCTCTAAGCTATTTGAAGAGGTTACAGGGGTTAAGCTACTTAAAACATGGAACTCAGTAGGTGATGAGAAGACTTGTCCAATCTGTAGAGCTATGGATGGATTGACTATTCCTGTGACTGAAAGCTTTCAGGCTGTTGCTCCTTCAGCATCTATTTCTGAAGAATTAAGCTACACAGGAGGAGATATTGTATATGCACACCCAAGATGCAGATGTTGGGTCACTTATTCAGAAGCGTAAGGTTCTATCGAACAAGGAGAAGCTAAGTCTTCTTCTAGACCAAGTAACTCCTCAGGACCAACTTAAGGATGCTGTAAAAGGTAAAATACCTAAGCACTTTAAGAGGAATACCATTAGGGAGAGACATGGTTTTGAGAAAGAGCTAGAGTATTATAAATTAGGTTTTACTACAGCACTTTCTGAGTTCAACATAGAATTGTGGTGGTCCCAAGCTGTTCAGTTTGGGGCTTTCCTTAGTGGTGACTATAAAACAGGATACTGTGTAGCTACACCTCGTTATGGTAAGTCTTTCCTTTGTGGAGTAATGTCTAATCACTTTGCCTATGAAGGTGAGAACTGCTATGCTGTAGGTTCTACCCAGGAGTATTCAGGGATTATCATTCAGCATGCAAGAGAAATACTTGTGAAAGCTCACCCTGATGTTAAAGCTATGCTGTCCTTTGATGAAAAGGATGTCACTTCTGTGGATAAGAGACTTAAGCGTGGTCTATCATCATTCTCTAGTGAAGGTTTCTCCTTCAGGAATGGTGGTAAGCTAGAAGGACTATCAGCAGGTTCAAACTTTACTGACCCTTCTAAAATTCACGTCATTGGTCGTGGTGGTAACATGTTTGGAGATGAAGCTTCAGATATTTCACCAATAGCTCTTGGTCACATGGGTCGTAGAGAATTTGAGTCTGATGATGGACGAAAGCTCATCATGTACTTAATCTCAAACCCACGGTCACTTAACAGCTTCTATGACTTTATGATTAATGATGACCTAGCTGATGATGAGTTTGTTATGTGGCTAGATGTTGTCACAGCTATGGAAGAAGGTAGTATTAGGTACACCAAGGAAGAGCTGATGAGGTCACAGTTTACAATAACTGAAGACTCAATTAGGGAAAACCTTTTGTGTGAGTTTCCTACAGAAAGGTCCACATTCTTTGATGCACCTCCTGATATTCTTGAGTCATTCGATATGAAGCAAGAAGGATTAGACTTCTTCCTAGGAGTCGATAGTGCCTATAAGGGTGCTGACAGTATTCAGGTTACTATATCTTCTGTGGATAAGCATAATCACTTCACCACTATTGACACTAAGGATATTAAGCCTGCTGAGTGGATAGATGGTATCACAGCTATTGAGATTGTAGATAAGATAGTGACTATAGCCAACACACTTAAGGTAAAAGCTATTGGGATTGACTCAGGTGGTGGAGCTCACATAGTACAACCATTGAAAATGAGAAGACTATCAGGACAGCTTAAGTGCCCTGTGTATGATATTAACTTTGGTGGTAAGCCTACTGAGATTAAGGTTATTGCCAAGGACCCTAGTGCTGAATATGCCTTTAACCGAAGAGCTGAGATGCACTTGATGTTAAGAGGTATGATGGAGGCTAAGAGAGTTTCCTTTGTACGTAAAGTTTGGGATGCTATATCAAGACAGATGTCCTTTGTGTCTGAAATTCAGAAACCTGAGGATAGAAAAGTCAAGATTAGACCTAAGGCTGAAATTAAGAAATTGTTAAGACAATCTCCTGACGAACTGGATAGTGTATTACTCTCTCTCCATGTTGCTGAGTTGTTTTACTTAGGAGGTACCTAATGGTATGTGGAAAATGTCGGAAAGATGAGTGCGGTGGAGACTGTGCAATGGACCGATACTTCAAAGGTGAGTACAAAGACAGGTTAATCTATTCAAGCTCAGGCTTTAGAGGGACTTCTGTCAATGAAACCCTTGAAGATATTGAGAGACTTGCACTGGACTTACCTGATGTTGATTACATCCTAGATAATATTGTGAACTATATGTTTACTAACTCTCTGACTACAGATGACTTCACCAAGGATGAAACACTGAGAAAATTCCTCTATGCCCATAACTTTAATGGTCAGAGAAATTATGATGTACTCAAGCAAGTTGCTAAAGGGTATAGAAAATATGGATATTATGGTTTGCTAAGAACCAAGGATGGTCTTGTTGGTGTGCATCCAAAGGATATTTTAGCCTGTGTAATTGACTACCCTAAGAAGCCTGTTCTAAGACAAACTTTAGCCTATCTCATCAAGAATACTGATGTCTATCAAACACCTTATGACCGTAAGACTGGCAATCCTAGAGTAGCATCTGATTACTCTGAGGAAGACATTAAGAAAATTCTTAAGGACCCTAAGAAGTATGAAAAAGAAATTATGGTTGTCACCAGTGATGAGTTCGCTTGTGTAAGACTTGACACTTCACAGACTTTCTGTGTGAGTCCATTACTACGTGATAGAAAGCGTGTTGAGCTTATTCTTAATATTCTCAACCGTATGAACTATGATATCTCTCGTAATGGTATTGGTACTATTGCACTTCAGGCTAAGGATACTCTTGAAGAACAGGTCCAAGAGAGTGTAGAGCAAGGTTCTTCTTTCGATAGTGGAGAATTACTTGACTTAGGTCGTACAGCCAAAGAAGAGCGTAATCAGAAGATTATTGAGGATATTGAGAAGTTTGCTGAAAAGCTTTCTGAGACTGAGTTCAATGATGCTATTGTGTACACAGGAAATTTCCAAAACTTGGAACAGCTTGAGCGTGATACCAAGGCTACAGACTTCTTAGAATATCTATCTCAGTATGTACCTGCTATCATCTGTCGTATGTTTGGTGTTCCTGCTAGACTATTTGACTCAGATAAGACAGTATCCAACATTGGTACCCACAGTATCATTGATAATGCTATGAAGAATACAATCATCCCTATGCGAGACCACTTCTTAGGTCAGATTGTACACCTTCTTCAAAAAGCTACTGGACTTAAAGAGCATATCAAGTTTGATAGCTATGAGTTCACAAACAGCTATAACTATAACAACGACATTTACATCCTTGATGTATATGACAGATTAAAAGATATTGATATGGATATGGCTGAAGCCTATCTAGCTAAAAACCTAATTGTTTAAGGAGAAATCATGTCAGAAAAGATTTTGAGTATTGAAGAGCTTGCAAAGATGCAGGAGAGCTTCACAGGTGCTACACAAACAGATACACCTGTTGCAATCCAAACACCAACTAGCTCAGTTGTGAATGGAGAGCCTACTAAACTAGGGACTACAGAACCTAAAGATTATACTTTAGTATTTTACCTACCAATTCCTAAGGAAGGTGCTCCTCAGGGTGCTGAAATTGTTATGGATGGTAAAGCATATAAGCAAGTAGTTCATGCTGAGGAAAAATTTGTTTCTCCTCGTATTGCACGTAAGGTTAGACACTATGCTTCAACACTTGCACTAGCTTTTACTGACTTGAAAGAAGATGGTTCTTCTGAAATCTACACAGTAGAAGACTTAATCAAGGTTTATGAAGTATTTGATGATAATGTAATTGAAGCTTGTGAAAAACTGCTAGGAGCAGTATTAGGAGTAAGTGACTCTCTCCTACAGTACATTACAGATGAGTCATTGATTGAGAACTGCTCAAAAGTATTGGATAACAATCCTTCGTTTTTTCAAGCTGATTAGTTACTTGGTGAGGTATCAGTGGGCTTTCCTTCAAGGTTTAGTTAAACCGAGGGAGGAGTTCACTGGACTTGCCTATGAGGAGATGGTACCTGTGTCTCTAGATGAGATAACTGAGCAGGTATTATCTGTGTGCAAAGAATACAATATCAGTTATGAATATGCTATGGAGAAGATGTACTATCCTGATATAACTGTTATGTATGCTAAGATGGCTAATGAAAATGCTTTCAAGACATACAATGAGTGGTTAAATCTAGATGAGACATCTCAAGGCAAGTTTGTTACTGATTATGGACCTCCTAAGCCTTATGTGTATGAGATACTTACACCTGATAAACAAAAAGAAGGGCTTAAGAACCAAGATAAATCAAGAAATACATTGAAAGATATGTATCGTCATGGAGGACGAATAAATGACTGAAGTTATCAGTGATGTTTTAGGGTTTTTAGACACCAAGCGAAAAGAAATTTTGCCTGAGTATACACGTAATGGTAAGCCTGTGTATACATTGAGAAAATATGCAGACTTGACTGACCTAGATGCAGAAGTGCTAATCAATGGTGGTCATGAAAACGTAGCTCAAAAAATTCCTACTATTGGAGTTACAGGTAACATGCTTCGTACACCACGTACATCATACGCTGTGAATGTGGAAGTTGCTTTTGATAATCGTGTAAAAGTATCTGACCAAAAAGTAGGTCAGAAGACTGAGAAGGTCTACACCTTTGTGGTTGACCAACGTGCATTGATGGAGCAGTCCACAGGACATCTATATGCTAACTACATTGTAGGCTTTGTGGTTGGTAAAGGTAAAGATGACAAGCCTGAAGTTAGAGGAACTGTGCATATCAAAGAGGATGACTTCCTAAACAACTTTGATACAACCTTTGACCCTTTCAGAATGGAAGAAATTATGGAGCTTATCAACAGATACCGTCTAGAACATGGTACAGCCAAGGTTCTTGATGAAATCGAGTTCTAATTGACATGGAGGTAATTTGACATTACCTCCTTTTATGTTATATTATGTTTATAATTATGCAGGAAGGAGCACTTTGATGGCTAACACAATTAAAGTTCCAAAGATGAAGCTTAAAATTGTAGTTGCAGGTGAAACTAAAGAGTTTAAATCACCTTTGGCTGAAACAATTTTAGCTCAAGTTCGTAAGGTTGTAGTTGGACAAGAACAAATTCAATACTTTGATGTTGAAGAGAAGAAGTTCAAATCATTCACTTATTGCTGTGGTGATAAGTATGAGTTCAACTATGAGTTGGAAGAAGTTAAGCTCAAAGAAACTGAGTTTGATTGTTATGGCTTCCCTATCACATACGCAGGAGATAAGTAATGACAGAAACAAAAATTGTAGGTCAAACTTACAAAGAGTTTCTGCGTGAAGTTCGTGCGAGACAGTTTGGTTATGAGCTTGATGAGGTATCTAGTATTACTGAAGGTACCACAGTTAAAGCAAGTAATGAAAAAGGAAAAGAGAAAGAAGTGAATAAGAGTGAGTAAGTTTAGAGTGTCTAGGTTTTTGAAGCGTGACCTAGTTATCAGAGTCAGCTTTTTAAATGATAAGGGCATCATCCAAAACTCACGTAAGCTTTTTGAATTTTATCCTAACAGTTCTCAGGAGAATGAAGGTTGGTATGAAACTGATGATGAAGTTCTCTTGAAGAGTCTTGAAGAAATAACTGAACAGCTACCTTTCTCTACTGAAACAGAAGCAGGATTAAAACAGGATGGTGTACCTTATGAGTATGCCTACTGTGCATCCTGTGGAGGCAGGAAAGTACGTAAGTTGAAATACAACATGTTTGAGGTGGTTAGGGATGCCAATTAAGTCACAGATTGCTAAGAGAATTATTGATGAGATTAATGTGTATCTTGAACAGAAGGACTCATTAGACTCTATCATGAACCTCTCTAAGACTGGAAAAGAGTCTGAAAAGTTATCTGTTGATAGGGTTGATAATCCTAATGGTTATATGACATTACTATCTGAAGGTTCTGTCCTTTACTCTGATGGTACAATTAGACTGTACATCTGTAAAGGGACCCTTAAGAATTGGTATGATAACTTACCTGATGATTTTGAAGGTTTTGTTAGTACAGGTCACAGAGACTTAGATGCTTACCCTGTGAGAGAGGGTTACTTCAGAAAGTCTGACCTTAAGCTTGTGGTTGATGAGCGTGGTAGGTATGACCTACTTGTAAAACCTCATGTAAATTTGGAATTAAGTAATATAAAGGACTTATTAATTCAAGATGAGCCTTTTGCTATTTCTTCTGAGTTCATGTGGTACCACAAGGAGATTGGGGAAGTTGACCTAGAAGAGTTTACTAAACTTGCTGAGTATAACCTTGAACATGGTGGGACCATTGATGTACCTATCACAGATAGAGTAGAAATATTAGGCTTCTCCTTTGTGGGAAACCCTGGTAATGCAAAGAGTGGAGGATATGAACCTTCACTACTAGTAAGAAATGAGGAAGAACACTTGAAGAATAAAGAAATTCTTGATAAAGTTCTCGCTCACCTTAGTGCACAAGTTGAAGAAGAAGTTAAGGAAGCTACTGAGCTTGAAGTTGCTGAAGTAGTTGAAGCTCCTGAAACTGAAGAAACAACTGAAGCACCTGAAGTAGAAGAAGTGAAAGAAGAAGCTGAAGCTACTGAAGAAAAAGTTGAAGCAGAAGAACCAAAAACTGAAGAAGGTGAAGCTCTTGCTAAAGCTATTGAGGCTATTGAGACCCTTAAGGCTGAAGTAGAAACACTTAAATCAGAAAAAGCACAATTACAAGCTGAGCTTGAAACTAAGAAAGAAAATGAAGATGCTGTGGAAGGTCAGTTGAGCAAACTTGCTAAACTATTGGAAACTGTAAATCCCACTGTGGAGAAAGCATCTAAAGAAGAACCGAAAGAAGCTACTAACCGCTTTGGACGTGTTCGTTTTGGAGGACAATAATGACTAAAACTAACTTTGATATTTTGTTAGGTGAAGCTATTGACAACTTGTATGAGCGTACAAAAGCTAAACTAGGTAATGTTGAAAACTTCTCTAATGAAGACGGTAAAATCCCTTTTGGTATCTCACGTGACTGGTCAAAAGCACAACCTTCACTTCGTGAAGTTGGTATGGATGATGAGTTGGTAAACGATATCCTTAAGCGTTTTGAACAATCATCTTTTGGTGCACTTCGTCAAGCTAAAAATGGCGACTGGATTATGGAAGGTATCACTTGGGGAACTAAAGCTCCTGACTTTGCCAACGATACTTCAGATGCCTGCTGTTTCACTGAGAAGTTCACTATGCAAGCTACAGGTGATGCTACACCAGTTCGTTACCTCTGTTTCAAAGACTGTGAAACTCGTCTTGACCGCTTGATGAAAGACAAGATGCACTTCAAACAGGGAGACCTTCTTAACATCTTCCAACGTTTGGGTATGTCTTATGAAGAAGCTGAACAATTCATGGCATGGTATACTTTCGCCTTTATCGTTCAACGTCATATCGTTCAAGGTATGTTGAACTTCCAAGGTCAAGGTCTACGCCCATTCGCAGGTGTGGCTGAAATGATGTCTCACCCAGGGGTTACTCCTATTGATGCTTCAGGTTCAGTTATTGGTGCTTTCCGTCAGGTTGCTTGCTACCTTGATGTATTGAATAACCAATCAGCACGGTATAAAATCTATGTTCACCCACTAACTCTTCGTGGAATTAAAGCTGAAATCGTTCCAGGTAAAGATGGTAAGCTTCCTCAAGGATGGTCAGTAAATGGTGAAACAATTAGATTTAGAGGTATTCCTTTTGGAACTTCTTACCACTTGCCTTATGACCTTGAAGAAACTATGACTGGTGAAGCTTACGTTATTGACTTGGCTAGAGTAGAAGCATTGACACAATATGACTTGTTCGTACCTCAATCATCTATCTACACTCAACGTACAGAAGACACTACTAAACCAGGATGTGAGGTTATCTGTGACAAGTATGAAAACTTCGGTTTGGTACATACTAACTCACACATCTCCCACCTTCTTGTATCTAATATCCCACTTGAACAAACTTGTCCTGCTGTGGTATTTGAGCGTATCCAAGGTCTTCTTACAGGTCTTAATCCATTCCCTATGGCAACTATTCCTGCTAAATAAGGAGACAGTAAATGCAACCTGAATTGGAATTAATTAAAATCACCAATAAGCTTCAAGAGAAGTGTGGTTGCTTTGACTGTGATGATGGAGCAACAATGCAGGGGTACATGGAGAGCTTTCTTCGTGTACTCGCTCGCTTGTTCTGTTGGACTGATGGTGAGTGTGACACTATTCTGAAGAGTAGAAGACATGAAGTTATACCTATCACTGAGTTTGAACTATGTGGCTGTGATGCAATGGTTGAGATTAAGCCTTATTACTATAAGGGGTTCGACCCTAATTCACTCAAGGTCTACTTACATAAACGTAAAGGCTTGGAGAGAGAAGAGTACGAACT
>ERZ773213.793-NODE-793-length-17750-cov-2.957672_pt1 | contig 17750 bp, 12 predicted proteins | sample MGYA00580996_ERZ773213 | MGnify/ENA primary metagenome ERZ773213 (study PRJEB29015, sample SAMEA2738152) | human oral metagenome | biome: human oral; feature: human-associated habitat; material: saliva | place: China | collected 2197 ...
AATTGTCACGTTCATGACTTGCGATTGCTTCGCTTGCTACCAAGCCGAAATTACCTACATTTGAACCTTGATAGTACATTGAGTCCGTATTTAAAATTTCTTCGTATTCACCCGCTGCATTCACACCGATACGGTAGCCTTCGCGTGGCACAGGTGTAAAGTTACTGATCACGATAATGCGTTCACCCTCACTACTTTTACGTTCAAAAGCAAAGACTGAATTTTCCGCATCATCTACCACTAACCAATTAAAGCCTTCCGGTTCACCATCTAACTCAAAGAGCGGTGCATTTTTTTGATAAATTCCGTTCAAATCTTTGACTAATTGCAATACGCCTTTATGCCATGGACCGCCATGATTTTCATCAAGTAGGAACCAATCCAAGCTTTCTTCATAATTCCATTCACGACCTTGAGCAAATTCATTACCCATGAATAACAATTTCTTACCTGGATAGCCCCACATATAACCGTAGTAAGCACGCAAGTTAGCGAATTTTTGCCATGCATCGCCCGGCATTTTGCCGAGTAACGAACATTTGCCGTGTACAACTTCATCGTGAGAAAGTGGCAATACAAAGTTTTCGCTGTATTGATAAATCATCCCGAAGGTCATTTTGTCGTGATGATAACGACGATAAACTGGATCGAGTGTCATATAACTTAGGGTGTCATTCATCCAGCCCATGTTCCATTTGAAATTAAATCCAAGCCCGCCGTTTTCTGTTGGATGAGTTACGCCACCAAAGGAGGTTGATTCTTCCGCAATGGAAATAGCACCCGTCATTTCAGAATGGATTTTCCAGTTGGTATGTTTTAAGAACTCAATAGCTTCTAAGTTTTCACGACCACCATATTGATTTGGGATCCATTCCCCTTCTGCACGGCTATAATCGCGGTAAATCATTGATGCTACCGCATCCACACGAATACCATCCACACCAAAGCGTTCTAACCAATACAGTGCATTACTGGATAAGAAGTTTTTCACTTCATTACGGCCATAGTTATAAATCAAGGTATTCCAGTCTTGATGATAGCCTTCACGAGGGTCTGCATGCTCGTATAAAGCAGTACCATCAAATGCCACTAAACCGTGAGTATCACTTGGGAAGTGTCCTGGCACCCAGTCTAAAATCACATTAATGCCTGCTTTGTGTGCTTTTTCGACTAAGCGTTTAAAACCTTCAGGTGTACCGAAACGGCTAGTTGGAGAATACAAACCGATCGGTTGATAGCCCCAAGAACCATCAAATGGGAATTCAGAAATTGGTAAAAACTCAATATGGGTAAAGCCCATATGTTTTACATAAGGAATAAGCTCATCGGCAATTTGGTCGTAATCAAGCCAGAAATTATTTTCTAAATTACGACGCCATGACCCCAAATGCACTTCATAAATTGAAATTGGTTGGTTACGTTGGTTCGCCTTACGACGCTCCTCTGTCATTTCTACCACATCTGGCAACATGCTGATTTCTGATGCGGTATCTGGACGTAATTCAGAGCTAAATGCATAAGGGTCGGCTTTTAAACGAAGGTTGCCATAGCAATCAATTAATTCAAATTTATAGCGTTGACCAAGGCTAGCTTTTGGTAAGAATAATTCCCACACACCACTTGCTGGATGGAAACGCATTGGATGACGGCGACCATCCCAATAGTTGAAATCACCAACCAATGAAACACGTTTAGCATTTGGTGCCCAGACACGGAAATTTACGCCTGGTACACCATCACATTCGGTAAAGTGTGCACCTAGTACTTCATAAGGACGTAATAACGAACCTTCAGCCAATAACCATTGGTCTAAATCATTAATCATTGGATGGAAACGGTAAGGATCTTCAATAAGATGTACATCCGATCCCCAATATACTTTTAATTGATAAGCAAAAAAGTGGTTCACATCTGGCACAATAGCGGAGAAAAAGCCACGCTCATCCACTCTTTCTAAAGCAACCACCATGGATTGACTTTCTTTATCAATCACTTCCACTTTATCCGCATCAGGTAATAAAGCGCGGATCTCAATACCATTGTGGGTTTCATGCATGCCTAATACAGCAAAAGGATCGGCCTGTTTACCATCAAAAAATGAATTGATTACTGATTGGGCGACTAATTTCGTCATTACATACTCCTTTATGCTTTGCGAGCTTGATCAATTTGAGCAAAAAATGTTTTTAAGTTTTCGTCATTAAAAATCAGCTCTAAGGATTGTCCGAGTTTCTTCTGCCAGTTTGGATATTCTGTGGAAGTCCCCGGCAGATTGAATGAAATTTCTTGTCCGATTAAGTTTTCTAATTGAACACCAATTAAAGCACTTTGACTGTGGGCTAAATAACGATGGATTTGACGGTTAAGGTTATCGTGCATCGCCATACTTAAAGCGTCACCGTGATAATCTGGCGGTAAATAGCCATCGCGATGCAAGCTATCAATCATGGCTTGTTTATCAATGACCCGTTGATCATATTTTTCTTTTAGCGCATCGCCTTTTAAAATATTGAGTTCATCAAACAACGCTAAATCACGGCAATGCCAGAAACTTTGCAAAGAAGGCACATCGTGTGTACCAATCGTCGCATAAGCATTGCGTAGAAATTCATTCGCATGTGGATATTGGCGATTGCGTTGAGCAAAATACAACACAAAATACGAGAAAATTCGAAACTCGTTTAATTTCCACCGCACTTCATCTGGTACTGTACCTAAATCTTCACCGATAATTAGGCATTGATTGCGTTGGCTTTCAATGGCTAGAATTGCCATCAACTCATCAAACGGATAATGCACATAAACACCATCAGCCGCTGTTTTGCCTTCTGGAATTAACCATAAACGGAACAAGCCCATTACGTGATCGATACGTAAAATACCAAAATGCTGCATATTGGCACGAAGCATTGTAATCACTGCAGCAAAGCCTGTTGCCTTTAATTGGCTTGGATTGTAAGGAGGTAAATTCCAGTTTTGACCGACTGGACCAAGTGGATCTGGTGGTGCACCTACCGAGGCTTTCACGCAATAAAGCTCTGGTTGCGACCACACATCTACACTACCGCGTGAGCTATTCACAGCCAAATCACCATAGATACCTAAACGCATGCCTACTTTTTGGCAAAGATGTTTTAGGTCATTCAATTGTTGTTCAGTTAGCCATTGCAACCAGGCGAAAAAGTCAATTTCCGATTTATATTGTTTAATTAATGCTTTACGTTTTGCAACTGTGAGATGTTGCCATTCTTCACGCCAACCTAACCAACCAATAGTATTTTCTTCAGCTTGTTGATCAGCATGTTCAATTTTGTCTAAAACATTAAACAAGCCTTGTAAAACCAATGCCTCGCCTTGCTCTTTTTGATAAGCCTCAAACGCTTCACGACGTTTGATAATTGCGGCAGATTTACTGCGTTGACTAAAGGCAAAAAGTTGTTCAAGTGCGGTTAGTTTTAATTCAGTTACTGAACTGTAATTTACCGTATCTTGGTCGCGTAAAGATTGAATTAAGTTGGCGATATCCGCAGAGTTAACCCAATTTTGTACCGATTTTGCCAATTTAAATTCTGGCAATGCCGTTACATCAAGATAAATAAAGTTCAACCAACGGCGAGAGGATGAGCTATAAGGACTCGCCCATTCTGGTACGGATGGATAAAGTAAATGTAACGGGTTAATTCCGACAAAATCCGCTCCATGCTCAGCACTTTTCTCAATCAAATACGCTAAATCTGAAAAGTCACCAATACCCCAGTTATGTTTTGAACGTAGGCTATAAAGCTGAACATTCACACCCCAGGCTTTTTGTTGTTCTAATAAAGGTGGTTGATATGCTGTTCTTGGTGAAACCAAAATTTGAACAGAGAAAGTTTGTTGGGCGATAAAAATCACCAAACGATAATAGCCAAAAGGCAAAGCAGGCAACGAAAGTGCGGTTGAATATGGAATTGTTTTTTCAAACTGAATTTGGTTTTGCTCGTCGAGCAATTGATAACGCAAAGAAGCATCAGGAGGAGAAGAAAACGCGGTTAAATCATACTGAATCGGTTCGTTTTCAAAGGCACATATTACATCTTGGAACAGTTGATTTTGACCAGTATTCGGCGGAAATTGCAACTGCTCGATAAAATAATCAATAGAGCTTGGCGATGCATAAATTAAATGCCCGTCAATATCATAATGGGAAAGTGAAATGCCAAGTTTTTCAGCGGATTGTTTAATGGATGAGGTCATTTGCATACACCTGATAATACATCTACATAATACTTATTAAGTATTATAGGTAAGCACAGTTGAAATACAATTGCCAATCTTACAAAGTGTGACCTAAATCAAAAAACGAAGTTTGAAGAGAATAAAAAAGCACCTAAATCAGAATTATTCGGTTTCAATGACAAATTCAAACCAATCAATGACCTCTTCTTCATGCACGCCATCTTGAATTAAAATGCCTGCTTTTTTCACAGAGTCAGGATCGCCACTGACTAATGGATGCCATTCGGGCAAAGGCTTACCCTCATACAATAAACGATACGCACAGGTATTCGGCAGCCAACCAAAATCAGGCAAATTCTTTTTGGTTAATTTCGTACAATCACTCTCAATCTTGAAACGTTCAGGATAATTACGACACTTTCCTGTTTCCACATCTAATAGATTGCAAGCAATGCGTGTGTAATAGAGTTTTTCACGCTTGCCTCGCCCTTGAATGTATTTTCGATAACAGCATTTTCCGCAGCCATCACATAAGGCTTCCCATTCGGATTCCGTCATTTCAAGGAGCGATTTTTTTTGCCAAAAATAAGATTCAAATTGCATAGTGAAACCAATAAAAAAGTGCGGTCAAAATTTACGTGATTTTTGACCGCACTTTGTTGTTTAGAATTAGAAGCTTTCTTTTAAGCTTACGGTTAAGTTAAACACTAAGTGCTCTGGGCTGCTATCTTTGTTATCCGCACAGAAATAACCTTCGCGTTCAAATTGGTAACCTTTTTCTGGTTCCGCATTTGCGAGGCTTTGTTCTACAAAACCGTGTTTTACCACTAAAGAGGTTGGATTTAACACGCTTTCGATTTCTTCTGCTGCACCTGGGTTTGGTACGGTGAAGAGACGTTCATATAAACGGAACTCCGCTGGGTGATTATGTACTGCAGATACCCAGTGAATTACCCCTTTCACTTTACGACCATCCGCTGGATTTTTACCTAAAGTTTCAGGATCGTAAGTACAGAAGATCGTCGTGATTTCACCATTTGCATCTTTTTCGACACGTTCAGCTTTAATCACGTAAGCGTTACGTAAACGCACTTCTTTACCTAATACTAAACGTTTATATTGCTTGTTCGCTTCTTCACGGAAGTCTGCGCGATCAATATAAAGCTCTTTCGTAAACGGTAATTGACGCTCACCTAATTCAGGACGATTTGGGTGATTTGGTGCCGTTAAGGTTTCTTCGCCTTCAAAGTTTTCAATCACAACACGAACAGGATCAATCACCGCCATTGCACGTGGTGCGTTTTCGTTTAAATCTTCACGAATGCAGGCTTCAAGTGCAGAATACTCTACGACGTTATCTTGTTTAGTCACTCCGATACGACGACAGAATTCACGTAATGAAGCCGGTGTATAACCGCGACGGCGTAAACCTGAAATCGTTGGCATACGTGGATCATTCCACCCATCAACAATGCCATCATTCACTAATTTCAATAGTTTACGTTTAGACGTTAACGTGCCTTCTAAATTCAAACGTGAGAATTCATATTGATGCGGTAATGGACGTTCAATACTAATATTTTCCAATACCCAGTCATATAAACGACGGTTGTCTTGGAATTCTAATGTACATAGAGAGTGTGTAATACGCTCAATCGCATCAGAGATACAATGAGTGAAATCGTACATTGGGTAAATGCACCATTTATCACCGGTTTGGTGATGGCTCGCAAATTTAATACGATAAAGCACAGGATCGCGCATGACCATAAATGGCGATGCCATGTCGATTTTTGCGCGAAGACTTAATGTACCTTCAGCAAACTCACCGTTTTTCATTCTTTCAAATAACGCTAAGTTTTCTTCTACGCTACGATCACGATATGGACTGTTTTTACCTGGCTCGGTTAAGGTACCGCGATATTCGCGCATTTCGTCTGGAGAAAGTTCATCCACATAGGCTAAACCTTTTTCGATTAACTCAATGGCATAGCCATAAAGTGCATCGAAGTAATCAGACGCATAACGCGGTTCGCCTTCCCATTTAAAGCCTAACCATTGCACATCTTCTTTGATGGAATCTACATATTCCACGTCTTCTTTCACCGGATTGGTATCGTCAAAACGTAGGTTACATAAACCGTTATATTCTTTTGCTAAGCCGAAGTTTAAGCAAATCGATTTAGCGTGGCCAATATGCAAATAGCCATTTGGCTCAGGCGGGAAACGAGTATGAACACTTTTGTGTTTACCCGAAGCTAAATCTTCATCAATAATTTGAGTAATGAAATTGTGTGTGCGGGTATTTTCCGCATTTTCTAGGGTGTGTTCTGTATTGCTCATAAATTTCTCAATAAATTGAAAATAATTTCCCCATTTTATACGAAAAGTCAGGCGTTGTGAATTTGATCCCAAAACTAACCGCACTTTCATTAAATTAATACTGAATTTTTTAGGATTTTTAGGTCTAATTTGAAGATTTTTCGTGCAAACTGAAAAGTTTACCTTTAGAATACACCTTTACTGAACAAACGTTCATTTTTTATTTAGGATGACAAAGTCTTTATGAAAAAACGCTTTTTTATTTTACTCGGATTACTCATTGCTGCTGGTGCGGCTTATTATTTTTTCTCTAGCAATAGCAAACAAGAAACGACTTATCTGACCGAATCGGTTACCCGTGGCAATGTTGAAAAAACAGTTGTCGCTTCTGGTTCAGTTGAAAGCGTGAATAAAGTTGATGTCGGCGCCCAAGCTTCGGGTAAAATCACCAAACTCTATGTCAAGTTAGGGCAAGAAATCAAAAAAGGCGAAATGATCGCTGATATTGATTCCACCACCCAAATTAATACCTTAAATACCAAAAAGGCGGCATTAGTTAGCTATCAAGCACAATTAAAAGCGAAGAAAACCGCTTATGATGTTGCCCTTTCAAGCTATAACCGCCTATCAAAACTTTATACACAAAAAGCAACGTCTTTAGATAGTGTGAATACCGCAAAAAGCACACTTGATAATGCGAAAGCTGAAATGGAAGCCATTGAAGCCAATATCAAACAAGCTGAAATTGAAGTGAATACAGCAGAAACCAATGTGGGCTACACCAAAATCACCGCCCCAATGGACGGTACCGTTATTTCTGTGCCTGTTTCAGAAGGTCAAACCGTTAATGCCAACCAAACGACGCCAACAATTGTGACCATTGCCGATTTAAGCAAAATGAAAATTAAACCTGAAATTTCAGAAGGAGACATTACCAAAGTTAAAGCAGGTCAAGAAGTTAGCTTTACTATTTTATCGGATAGCCAAACCGTGTATCACTCCGTCATTGATTCTGTTGATCCAGCCAATACCACGACAAGTAATAGTTCTTCAACATCATCTTCGACAACTTCAAGTAGCAGCTCAACGACCAGTGCGATCTACTATTACGCCAATGTTTTGATTGATAACCCTGATCGTACTTTGCGTATCGGGATGACAACTGAAAATAACATCAAAATTGCCAACGCGAAAGATGTGTTATTGGTTTCCAATATGGCCATTCAAAAACGTGATGGTAAAAGATTTGTAAATGTATTGAATGACAAAAATCAGCCTGAACAGCGTGAAGTTGAAACCGGTGTTCAAAATGATTTCCAAACTGAAATTAAATCGGGTTTAAACGAAGGTGAAAAAGTCATTGTATCGCAAGTCGCGAATGGTGAACAAGTTGGCTCTATGCCTCGTGGTCCAAGAATGTTCTAAAAGTGCGGTCGAAAATTAATGAATATTATTGAAATTAAGGATCTCAACCGTTACTTCGGTGAAGGCGAAAATCGTGTTCATATTTTGAAGAATGTCTCTTTAAATATTGAAAAAGGCGATTTCGTCGCGATTATTGGGCAATCCGGTTCCGGTAAATCAACCTTGATGAACATCATCGGGTGTTTGGATACTGCCACCAGTGGTTCTTACAAAATCAATGGTAAAGAAACCATTGAATTAAGCAAAGATCAGCTTTCAGATTTACGTAGCCAAAAATTCGGCTTTATTTTCCAACGCTATAACTTATTGTCGAGCTTGACCGCAGCAGAAAACGTTGCCTTGCCTGCAATTTATGCGGGGATGTCGCAAGAAAAACGTCTTTCTCGTGCGAAACAACTTTTAGAAAAATTAGGTTTAGGCGATAAATGGCAAAATAAACCAAGCCAGCTTTCTGGTGGTCAGCAACAACGTGTGAGTATTGCGCGTGCGTTGATGAATGGCGGTGAAATTATTTTAGCCGATGAACCCACTGGTGCATTGGACTCACAAAGCGGTCAAAATGTGATGGAAATTCTGCGTCAACTACACGCAGAAGGCCACACTATTATTATGGTAACTCACGACCGAGAAATTGCCGCCAGTGCGAATCGCGTGATTGAAATTAAAGATGGCGAAATCATTGGCGATACGCAAAAAGAAGCGGTAAAAAGTGCGGTCGAAAATCCAACCAAATCTAAACCGCACTTTGGATTTAGCAAAGATCAATTTGTAGAAGCCTTTCGCATGTCTGTGAGTGCGATTATTGCCCACAAAATGCGTTCTCTTTTAACCATGCTTGGGATTATTATCGGGATTACTTCTGTGGTTTCCGTCGTAGCATTGGGAAATGGTTCACAACAAAAAATCTTGGAAAATATTCGAGGAATTGGGACGAGCACCATCACGATTTTTAATGGTACAGGCTTTGGTGATCGTCGTGCAGAACAAATGCAAAATCTTACGATTAATGATGCCACTGCCTTAAACCAACAAAGCTATGTGCAAAGCGTCACGCCAAATAGCTCATCAAGTGGCACATTAATTTATGGTAACCAGACTTTCTCCTCGACCAGTTTAAAAGGTGTAGGCGAACAATATTTTGATGTAGATGGATTAAAACTAAAATCTGGTAATTTATTTTCTGCTCAAGACGTTGCTGATAGCAATCAAGTAGCCTTAATCGATGAAAGTGCGAAAAAATCCATTTTTCCAGATGAAAATCCTATTGGCAAAATTGTAATGTTTAATAAACGTCCATTACGCATTATTGGCGTGGTATCTGATAAACAAATGGGCGGAGCAAGCAGTTCACTTAATCTCTATGCCCCTTATACCACTGTGATGAATCGTATTTCGGGCAGTAAAAAAATTGGCTCGATTACAGTAAAAGTAGATGACTCCGTGAATACGACTGTCGCTGAAAAAGGAATTACTGAATTGCTCACCATGCGTCATGGTAAAAAAGATTTCTTCATCATGAATAGCGATACCATCAAACAAACTATTGAAAGCACAACAGGCACGATGAAATTACTCATTTCCTCTATCGCCTTTATTTCATTAATCGTTGGTGGTATTGGTGTAATGAATATTATGTTGGTTTCAGTGACAGAGCGAACTAAAGAGATTGGTGTCCGTATGGCTATTGGGGCGAGACAATTTAATATTCTGCAACAATTTTTAATTGAAGCCGTGTTGATTTGTTTAATTGGCGGTGTGACGGGGATTCTGCTTTCGGGTTTAATCGGTCTGCTCTTTAACGTATTTATGACTGACTTTACGATGGCATTCTCAACCGGCTCAATTATTGCAGCGGTGGTCTTCTCTACCCTGATTGGTGTGATCTTCGGTTATATGCCGGCAAAACGTGCAGCACAATTAGATCCAATTACAGCCCTTGCTCGAGAATAAAGAAATTTTGTAAAACACAAAAGAACGGTTAAAATTCTTACTAATTTTTGACCGCACTTTAATTGAAAAAGAAAGGAAAAATCCATGTTAAAAATGAAAAAATTAACCTTAGCAATCGCGATGGCAACTGCTCTAGCTGGTTGTGCTAATATCGGCGATTCTTATAAAGCTAGCCAGCAGGATTACCAAAATTATGCGGAAATCACCAAACAATTTAATGTAAAAGAAAACTGGTGGGCACTTTACAATGATTCACAATTAAATCGTGTGGTAGAACAAGCATTAGTAAATAACAAAGATTTAGCCAAAGCGTCTGTTGCCGTAAATCGTGCTCTATATAATGCAAACCTTGCAGGCGCGAATTTAATTCCAGCATTTAGCGGTTCAACCCAATCTTCTGCAAGTAAGAACGTGAAAACAGGTGGTAACTCAACGGTAAGTCACCAAGGTGCACTAAATGTGAGTTATACATTAGATTTATGGCAACGTTTAGCAGATACTGCAGATGCCGCAGAATGGTCACACAAAGCAACGGCTGAAGATTTAGAAGCAACGAAACTTTCACTCATCAACTCTGTTGTGACAACCTATTATCAAATAGCCTACTTGAATGATGCGATTAGCACAACTGAAGAAACCATTAAATACTACAACGATATTAGCAGCATTATGCAACGTCGTTTATCACAAGGTGTTGCGGACAGCGCAAGTGTAGATCAAGCACAACAAGCGGTATTGAATGCTCGTAATAACTTGATCAACTATCAAACACAACGTAAAACAGCAGAACAAACTTTACGTAACTTACTGAACTTAAAACCAGAAGAAGAATTAAATATCAACTTCCCACACATTCTCAATGTGAAAAACGTGGGCGTAAATTTAAATGTGCCAGTTTCTGTGATTGCGAATCGTCCTGATGTGAAAGGCTATCAATATCGCTTAAGCAGTGCATTCAAAAATGCAAAAGCAACTGAAAAAGGCTGGTTCCCTGAAGTCACTTTAGGCGGAAGCTTAACATCAAGTGGCACCAAAGTTGGTAATGCATTGCACAATCCAATTGGTACAGGTTTAATCGGCATTAGCCTACCATTCCTCAACTGGAATACCGTAAAATGGAACGTGAAAATCTCTGAAGCAGATTATGAAACTGCACGTTTAAACTATGAGCAAAGCATCACTAAAGCCTTGAATGATGTAGATACCAACTACTTTGCCTACACACAAGCACAAAGTGCCTTTGCTAACTTGCAAAAAACACACAGCTATAACCAACGTATCACCAAATACTATCGAGATCGTTACAATGCTGGTGTATCTGAATTACGTGAATGGCTTGCTGCGGCAAACACAGAGAAAAGCTCTCAACTTTCTATCTTGAATGCAAAATACAACATCATTCAAGCAGAAAATGCCGTATATAGCTCAATGGCTGGTTATTACTCTCGTTAAAATTATGATTAAGGAAGTTTCGGCTTCCTTAATCTTTTTTATGGATATGTAAAATGAAAAAACAACTGACTTTTTATTTCATTCGCCACGGTAAAACCGTTTGGAATACAGAAGGTTTAATGCAAGGTCATGGCGATTCCCCTTTAACCGAAGAAGGCATTAATGGCGCGAAAAAAACAGGTGTGGCACTTAATCATATTCCTTTCATTGCCACTTATTCCAGCGTATTAAACCGCACTATCGCGACCGCTTCTCACATTATTGGTGAACGTGATATTCCCCTTTTCCATCATCAAGGTTTAAATGAACAGTATTTTGGTTCTTGGGAAGGCAAAGTTGTTGATACACTAAGAGAGCACCCTGAATTTAAACAACTCATTAAAGATCCAGCCAATTACAAAGCCCAAGTAAATGGTGGCGAAACGTTTGAGCAATTAGGCGAACGTGCCATGAAAGCATTGCACGATATTATTAAGATTCATAATCAAGGTAATATTCTTATTGTGTCGCATGGTCATACTCTACGTTTATTGCTTGCCTTATTAAACGGCGCAACCTGGCAAAATCACCGCGATGAAGATAAATCGGTATCGCTCATTAATACATCAATTAGTGTTGTACATTATGACGATGAGAACGGTTTTCGCGTTGAGAAAATGAATGATGCGGATCATTTAAAATAAGCAAATTTTGCTAAAAAAATAACCGCACTTTGGATGACCTAAAGTGCGGTTAATTTTTATGATGTTTTTGTGATTATTTCACTTCGCGGAATAAAATCTCGCTTGGAATCACAGAACCTTGCCAGTAAAGCTCAGTTGATACTTTCTCTGCTAAATCTAAGAAAGATTTCGCAATTTCACTATCTGGTGCAGCAACCACAGTTGGTTTACCGGCATCCAAATCTTGACGAACTTGGATATTCAACGGTAGCTGACCTAATACTTTCACATTGTATTTTTGTGCCATTTTTTCTGCACCACCAGTACCAAAAATCGCTTCATGATGGCCGCAATTGCTACAAATATGCATAGACATATTTTCCACAATACCTAACACTGGCACAGATACACGTTCAAACATCGATACACCTTTCACCGCATCTAATAACGCGATGTCTTGTGGTGTTGTAACCACTACCGCACCCGTTACAGGGATTTGTTGTGAAAGCGTTAATTGGATATCACCCGTACCCGGTGGCATATCGATCACTAAGTAATCTAAGCTATCCCATAAGGTTTCATTTAAAAGCTGACTTAATGCACTACTTGCCATTGGACCACGCCAAATAGTTGCATTATCTTCATCCATTAAGAAACCAATCGAGTTTGCAGATAAACCGTGTGCTTTAATCGGGGTGATATGTTGGTTATCTGGTGAGGTTGGGCGTTGATGTGGTGCACCTAACATATGCGGAACAGATGGACCGTAAATATCCGCATCTAAAATACCCACACGAGCACCTTGAGCTTGTAAAGCAAGGGCAAGGTTAACCGAAACGGAGGATTTCCCTGCCTTTACCCGAAGTCACTGCGATGATATTCTTCACGCCTTTTACAGCAGGTTGATTATTCGCACGTTTTAAAGTAGCGATTTGATAATTCACCACCCATTTGATTTCTTTGCTATCTGTTGCTTTTAATAACGCATCAGAAAGCTGTTGTTTCACTTGCTCCACGCCAGTGTTCCATGCAAAAGGCAGTTGTAATTCAATGCGTAATACGTCACCGCCTTTTTCAACTTTCTTCAAAGTATTTAATGCGATTAAGTCTTTTTGCAAACTTGGATGTTGAAATTGTTGGAAAACTTGCAGAACTTGAGATTGTTGTTCTGCCGTTAAATTTTCAGAAAAAGCAGTTGCCATAATATTCCTTTAATAGTAGTAGGTAGTAGAGTAAATTTGTCAGGGATATTTTACCCTTTTTACACCTCAAATGTTAAGCTAAAAGTATAACTAAACTAGAAAAAATCGCACTAATCGGGTAACATACTCGCAATTTTTGCAAAAAGAATAAGAGAAAAATAATGACAACTCAACCTCGTAAAATTTTAGTCACTTGTGCATTACCTTATGCAAATGGCGCCATTCATTTAGGCCATATGTTAGAACATATTCAAGCGGATATTTGGGTGCGTTTCCAACGTATGCGTGGCAATAAAATTCATTTTGTCTGTGCTGATGATGCGCACGGCACACCAATTATGCTTAATGCCGATAAATTAGGCATTACACCAGAAGAATTAATTGCAAAAGCAAAAGCGGAGCACGTACGTGATTTTGCAGGCTTTAATATCAGTTTCGATAACTATCACTCTACTCACAGTGAAGAAAATAAACAAATCACTGCTGACATTTACAATAAATTAAAAGCAAAAGGCTTCATTAAAACTAAAGTCATTTCTCAGTTATTCGATCCCGAAAAGAATATGTTCTTGCCGGATCGTTTCGTCAAAGGGACTTGTCCAAAATGTAAAGCAGAAGATCAATATGGCGATAACTGTGAGGTTTGTGCCTCTACTTATAGCCCAATGGATTTAATTAATCCACGTTCTGCAGTGTCAGGCGCAACACCAATTGTTAAAGAGTCTGAACATTTCTTCTTTGACTTACCCGCTTTTGAAGGCATGTTAAAAGAATGGACTCGCTCTGGCTCACTTCAACCGGAAATTGCAAACAAAATGCAAGAATGGTTTGAAAGCGGCTTACAACAATGGGATATCTCTCGTGATGCACCTTATTTTGGTTTTGAAATTCCAGGTGCAAAAGATAAATTCTTCTATGTTTGGTTGGATGCGCCAATCGGCTACATGGCCTCTTTCAAAAATCTCTGCGATCGTGAAGGCATTGATTTTAATGAATTCTGGGGAGAAAACAGCGATGCAGAACTTTATCACTTTATCGGTAAAGATATCGTGTATTTCCACAGCCTATTCTGGCCGGCGATGTTAGAAGGAAGCGAATACCGCAAACCAACCAATGTGTTTGCTCACGGTTATGTCACCGTAGATGGCGCCAAAATGTCGAAATCACGCGGTACATTTATCCAAGCTAGCACCTATTTAAATCACATTGATCCTGAATGTTTGCGTTATTACTACGCAGCGAAGTTAAACGATCGTATCGAAGATCTTGATTTCAATTTGGAAGATTTCGTTCAACGTGTCAATACGGATATCGTTAATAAATTAGTCAATTTGGCTTCTCGTAATGCTGGATTTATCGCTAAACGTTTTGAAGGTAAATTAGCAGATAAATTAGAAGACGAAGCGCTTTTTGCTGAATTCACTGCTCAAGCTGAACAAATTGCTGCTTATTATGAAAGCCGCGAATACAACAAAGCGATTCGTGAAATTATGGCATTAACCGATAAAGCTAATAAATATATTGATGAAAAAGCACCTTGGGTGATTGCGAAAGAAGAAGGTAAAGATGCCGAATTACAAGCAGTTTGCTCAATGGGTATCGAGCTTTTCCGTGTATTAATGTCTTACTTAAAACCAGTTCTTCCAAAACTAGCTGAACGTGCAGAAGCGTTCTTACAAACAGAACTAACATGGGATAATATTGCACAGCCACTATTAGGTCATCAACTAACTCCATTTAAAGCGCTTTTCTCTCGTTTAGAGAAAAAACAAATTGATGCTGTTGTAGAAGAAACTAAAGCACTTTTCGCTGAAGCAAACAAAGCGACAGAAAAAACAACGGCAAAAGCGACCGCACTTTCAAATGTCGAACCAATTGCTGACACTATTACCATTGATGATTTTGCTAAAATCGATATGCGTGTGGCAAAAGTACTGAAATGCGAAGCTGTGCCTGAATCAAATAAACTCTTACGTTTTGAATTAGACTTAGGCGATCATACTCGCCAAGTGTTCTCTGGCATTAAAGCGGCTTACAACAAACCTGAAGAATTAGAAGGTCGTTTTGTTATTGTGGTTGCAAATCTTGCACCGCGTAAAATGAAATTCGGCGTATCGGAGGGGATGATTCTTTCTGCTGGTACTGGCGGAAGTGATTTATTCTTACTTTCAGCTGATAGCGGTGTCACTGCAGGTATGCAAGTAAAATAATTTAATATTTAGGCGACTTCGGTCGCCTTTTTTATTGCCAAATAGAGTTAAATACCCTACTATATCAATCAGCTATTTATCATGCAAATTAAAAGGAATTCATTATGACAAACGAACTTATCTGCTATAAACAAATGCCGGTTTGGACAAAAGATAAATTACCTAAAATGTTCCAAGAAAAACACAATACTAAAGTGGGGACTTGGGGCAAGCTTACGGTGTTGGAAGGTAAGCTTAAGTTTTATGAGCTAACCGAAGATGGCGATGTCATTGCTGAGCATATTTTCACGCCGGAAAGCAACATTCCGTTTGTTGAACCACAAGCCTGGCACCGAGTTGAAGCCCTTTCTGATGACTTAGAATGTACGCTTGGTTTCTATTGCAAAAAAGAAGACTACTTCAGCAAAAAATACAATATGACCGCAACGCACGGTGATGTGGTTGATGCGGCTAAAATTATCAAACCTTGTAAAGTTTTAGATTTAGGCTGTGGACAAGGTCGTAACTCACTTTATTTAAGCTTAAAAGGCTACGATGTGACCTCTTGGGATCACAACGAAAATAGCATCGCCTTCTTGAACGAAACCAAAGACAAAGAAAACTTGAATATTAAGACCGCTGTTTATGATATTAACACCGCCAATATTCAAGAAAACTACGACTTCATTTTATCTACCGTGGTATTTATGTTCTTAAATCGTGAGCGAATTCCAGCCATTATTAAGAATATGCAAGAACACACCAACCCAGGTGGTTATAACTTAATTGTAGCAGCCATGTCCACGCCTGAAGTGCCTTGTCCATTAGCCTTCTCATTTACGTTCTCTGAAGGTGAATTAAAAGAATACTACAAAGATTGGGAATTCTTAGAATATAACGAAAATATGGGCGAATTACATAAAACTGATGAAAACGGCAATCGCATTAAATTAAAATTTGCGACAATGCTAGCAAGAAAAAAATAATTCGCTAATTTAGAAAAGAAAATGACCGCACTTTGTTAGATAAAGTGCGGTCATTTTTTATGGTATTTTAATTACTCTTCAATAGAACGTAATAATTCGTTGATACCTACTTTACCTAAAGTTTTTGCATCAACTTTTTTCACGATCACTGCACAGTATAAGCTGTATTTACCACATTTAGATGGAAGGCTACCTGAAACAACCACAGAACCCGCAGGAACGCGACCATAGAATACTTCACCAGTTTCACGATCGTAGATCTTCGTTGATTGATGAATACGCCCATAGAGATCACGCAACCATCTTCCACAATCACGCCTTCAACGACTTCAGAACGTGCACCGATAAAACAGTTATCACCGATAATGGTTGGGTTTGCTTGTAATGGCTCTAACACACCACCAATCCCTACACCACCAGATAAGTGAACGTTTTTACCAATTTGCGCACATGAACCAACAGTTGCCCATGTATCAACCATGGTACCTTCACCCACATATGCACCAATATTTACATAAGATGGCATTAATACACAGTTTTTAGAAATGTATGCCCCTTTACGTACTGTTGCAGAAGGTACGACACGGAAACCTTCTTGAGCAAAACGCTCTTCGGTATAGTCAGCAAACTTCAATGCCACTTTGTCATAGTATTTAGTTTCAGCCCCATCAATAATTTGGTTATCATTGATACGGAAAGATAATAATACTGCTTTTTTCAACCATTGGTGAGTAACCCATTCACCATCAATTTTTTCTGCAACACGGTATTTACCGCTATCTAATCCTTCGATCACTTCTTCGATTGCTGCACGAGTTTGTGCATCAACAGTTTTAGGCGTGATTTCTGCACGTTTTTCAAATGCAGCTTCAATAATTTGTTGTAAATTTGACATTTTGCTTCCTATTGTCGATGTGAAATAACGATTGATAGTTTTATCATATTTTTGACTTTCAAGCAAAAAACAACCGCACTTTCTTTTGATTTTAAGCATAAAAAAAAGCGAACCTAATGGCTCGCTTTTTCTATTTTTCGTTTAGTTAGTTAATAACAGAAACATTTAATGATGAACCGCCAACGATTCTTACGCGACGACCCGCTTGGAAGCTTGGATCTGCTTTTTGAACCACAACGATCTCTTCTCTGTTATCTTTTCTGATAACAATCTCTGCACCATTAACCTGGCTCATTTTTTCTTCAATTTTGCTACCTACAATGGCACCACCAATTGCACCAACAACGGTTGCAATAGCTTGACCTGTACCACCGCCAATTGTGCCACCAGCAATACCACCTAAAGCACCGCCACCAACAGAACCAATTACACCATTGTTATCAGCTTGG
>ERZ773213.799-NODE-799-length-17695-cov-9.272676_pt1 | contig 17695 bp, 14 predicted proteins | sample MGYA00580996_ERZ773213 | MGnify/ENA primary metagenome ERZ773213 (study PRJEB29015, sample SAMEA2738152) | human oral metagenome | biome: human oral; feature: human-associated habitat; material: saliva | place: China | collected 2197 ...
GGAGAAATATCAAAGAAAACGTTATGAATTACTTTTAGACATTAATTCAATAGTGAAAATTCCTGTGAAGAATAAAGCTTCCCTTAATAAGATATTGCAAAGTGGTAAAGAAATAAAAGAATTTAATAGAGTATACGAAATATTAGTAGATACTATTAAACCTGAAAACTTCGAAGTTGAAAATGTTAGTGGATCTGATGGAAATGAGAAACGTTACATAGGGAACTTTGAAAACACTACTGGTTATGACATTAGACATATATATTTTTTAATTCAATGTTATGATGAAAAGGACATTGTTTATTATTCGAAAAGATTTGAACCAGAAGATATATGGCGAAATGGAACAAAAAAAAGTTTCGAATTTGCAATTCCAGATTCAGATAAGGAGTTTAAATACTTTAAGGTTTCCATAGGTGAAAAAAGTCTCAGACTTAATAGAAAAAGTTATTCTTTAGAATATTAATAAACATACTAGTTTGCCTTATACAAATATAAGTCCCCCCTGATATAATAATATTATTATATCAAGGGGGGTATATATCTTACTATGTTAGCAGTTAGAACTAATAATCTTTTCCTCGCATTGCTCGTTATGATTAAAGTTCTTGTTGCGTACGCTGTATCTAAGAATTATGTCGTCATTATACTCCTAATAATTCTAAGTTACACCGTTTATTCCCATTCAATAGAGGAAGAATCTATCCTGAGTAGTTGATATCATAGGGAGTGTCTACTTTATTTTTTATATCGGCAGGGTATAAATTTGTATTTATCTTGTATTTAGTTTTTAAAAGTAAACTATATCAAGTTTCTTGTGAATATACTACTTTTATTTTTACTCATCAAGCTTTTAGATACTAAAATATTTTATTTATAAATAAAATATTATTGAAGTATTATTCCCCTAAATATTTAATATATATTTGACATGGATTCCATTCGTCCCATAAGGTAGGAAAACATTCTAATTCTTTATATCCCATTGCGATGTAGAATTCATTAGTAATATCATATTCTTTGTAGTGTCCCATTTTTACAGTTTTTACCTGTGAGTAGGAATATCCAAGATTTTTTGCCATATTTTCGAATTCTGTATTTAGTTTTGTTCCAATTCCCATTCTATGAAATTTTTTCTTTATACCCATTACAAAAATATCTGCAGTATCCTTACTTGTTGCGTTTAATACGATAAAACCTGCAACTTCATTATCTGCATAGCAAGCCAAAAACGGTTTATCTTGTGAATCTTTAATATACTCTTTTGTACTTTCAGGTAGACCAAACCATTCAGGAAGGTCGTAAAGGACCTCTTTTGATATTATTTCTTTTTCTTTTTTATCTATTATTTCTTTAATTACTGTATTCATATTATCCTCTTCTGTATATTGTTTTTTTTGTTTAATTATATCATAAATGATAAGTATCACACTAAAAAATTAAAAAACTGCAAGGAAAGAAATTATATTCAATCTTGTAGTTTTTAATTTAAGAATATTTGTTGTTGAGTATATTATTCTTCACTATCTTTTGTTATAGTATCTTCGCTATGTTCATCTTTTGGCTTTATTTTGCTAAATAGTAAACCTAACATTAGACCTAAGAATGGTCCAATAGCAACACCAACTTTGATATCTCCGATTATACTTCCAATAATAATGCCTATAAGAGGTCCGAATATAAATACAAAAAGCGCAAAGTTAGTAGTTTGTTTTTTCATTATTTCACTCCTTGATAAATATTATCTAGTTTAATTTAGAATCTTTTATAAAATGTGATAAAGTTTTTTATTAGTTGCAAAATGGTTGCAACTATAAGAAAAACCCTTAAAAATATAAGGGTTTTATATATCTTACTATGTTAGCAGTTAGAACTAATAATCTTTTTCTCGCGTTGCTCGTTAAGATTAAAGTTCTTGTTGCATACGCTGTATCTTAGAATTATGTCGTCGTTATACTCCTAATAATTCTAAGTTACACTGCATTATTCCCACTCAATAGGGGAAGAATCTATCCTGAGTGGTTGGTATCATAGGAAGTATCGACTTTATTTTTTATATTGGCAGGGGAAATGGCAGGGTATAAAAAGTATAATTATTTAGTAAAAAGTGTTGATATATTAGTATTTACAAGAAAAATTTATATTAAATTTTAAAATAGATCATCAGCTGTAGATGCATTTATTAGTTTAGTAAATTCAGTATATCTACTTCTTTGAAAAGCTCTTTTATCGCTTCCTAATATAATAGGTTGTGGGAGTAGTTTTGGTGAATTTTTAAAATAGATAATTTTCTTTTTTTCATCATAAGGAGAAGTTTCTATTCTATCAATTTCTGCATAGTGTGAGATGTGTTGTTTTGTTTGAGATATATAAGCAGCTATGTATTTTAGTGAACTAATTCTATTTTCATATATTGCAACACTATACCACTCATTACTTTCTAAAAATACTTTTTTAAATCCGTCAGGTTTTGCAGGTACAATTATTGTGTCATATTCGTAGTTAGAAGAGAAGATTGCATCTAAATCTTCTGATAAATTTTCATCTTCGAAGATTGGATCAGAATTTTTCGATTCAATTATCTCGGTTAATTTTTGTGTAGCTTGTAGTATTATTTCACAATCTTTATTAAATTCAATAAAATCCGTTTCTATGAATTCATTGCAATGAGCAATTTGATTTCTCTTTTTATATATTTTTTCTAGAGTTTTTTCGAATTGCTCACCGCTAATTGATTGCTTATTTGCATCTTTCGCAATTAATTTATCCCAGTTAGGTTTGGGAATACGATCGCTTAATTCTTTGACTAGTTTTAGTTTTTCTTCATCAGAATTTACTGCAAGTATTTCCTCGATTAAATCTTTGTGAGTAGTATCACTATAGTCTTCGAATAAAAAAGTACGTAATTGATCAAAATTAGTACTATAAAGTATTTTGATTCCTGTATTTGAATTACGTGATTGATTTTTATTGATTTGTTTATGCCAACCTTCTTTCCCGTGAAAAACCATTAATTCAGTTATAAAAGCTCGTAGGGAAGTTTCAACCTTATGTAATATTTTATATGCTTGAATACTGTAATATCTAGATATTCCATCATGTAATAATTCTATATTAATGTATAATATATTATTTTTAATACTATTGAATTCACTGTCAAATTCTCTAGCAATTTTAACATCATCAAGTAATAAGGATACTATAAAATGATTTGTTTTATTTTTACTTTTCAATTCTATTTTTTTTACACGGATATCAGTAGAATAATTATTTTTATTTAGAGTTATAGTGTGACCTTTATTATTAGTTTTAAAATCAAGTGTACTATTACACCTTAATAAATTAAAAAGAGCTTCTTTATCATTTAAATTTTCAGGTAAAATCATTAAATATTTTAATTCAATTTGTTCTTTTATTTCTATCATTAGATATTTTCCTTTCTATAATAAAATCTATTGTATAAAATCTTAAAGTATGATTTGAATTATCTCCACCAAAAATTTTTGGTGGGGTTAAACTTTTTTTTATTCTATGGCAGTTAGAACTAATAATCTTCTCTTCACTTTGTTCATTAAGATTAAAGTTCTTGTTGCATGCGTTGTATCTGTTAATTATGCCGTCGTCATACTTCTAATCATTACTAGTTACACCGTATCGTTTCCACTCGGTAGAAGTAGTTTTATTGAGGTAATGATATTATAGGTTCATGGTTCATAGCTTTTCTTTTCTACGCTTGTAGGCTAAAAGGGAGGGGAGTGATAGTATTTTAATATAAATATCTATTTATTTTATAAATTTATATTGTAATATTTAAAATATAAACTATAATTTACTCAATATTTTATCTTATATACAAAATTCATCACACTTTTTTAAAGCAAGATTAGTAATTGAAGTTATTTGAAAAAATCGAATCCTTTATAAACCGAAAAATCTAACCACTCCTTATTTCCCATAAATTCTAAAAGTCTTTTCAATTCACTAGATTTATTTAATTCTTTGAATAGATTGGGATGAATTACAGTATTACATGTTGATTTTAGAACTATATTTTGTATAAACACCTTACCGCACTCAAGGGCAACCTCTTTTATCGCATTAAATATTTCAATATCTTGTTCATGAGCAACGATATAGAAGATACTAGGGATATCGAGAGTTGCAGGCAGTATACCTAAAGAAATAGGATATTTAGAATAAGATATTTCTTTACAAGCCAAACTAGCGAATAATAATTTACAATCTAAGGGATAAATGAAAATGCGAAAATCTTTTTTAACTTGTGAATTTATTTGGCCATTATCTTGAATATACTTTTCAAAAATAACCTTCAATTCTTCGAGTTCTTTAATTTCATGATTTAGAGGTCTAAATGAAGTTTTCATTTTCTGCTGGAGTTCCGGTAACTTTTCTTTAATGACAGGATTTTTAGGTGGGGTATCCCAACTATCTTTGTTATCCATAGCATAAGATTCATGCAAATAATGACATAAATTTCTATATGCATTTAAAAATACATAGTCTTTTAAATCTATATCTTTATTAGAATTTTTATCTTCAAATGCTGAGAACAAGTTATAATCATGATCTTCGCAAAAACCAGGGAAAGTACTTAAAGTATTTACATGGGTAGGTATAAAATTAGTTTGTTTATTATTGCGTATTCCATCAGTAAAGCTACGGTAGCTCCAGTAATAAGCCATATTATCTGAAGAAAGCTTCTCTTCTAGCATAGCTTTTTGAAAACAATGAGAATTAATGGGCTTTTTTTGACATCCATTAAACATGCATTTAGAATTTTTAAAATTTTTATTAAAAGTATCTGCTATATAGACTCCGGCTACTTTTTTTTTACTTCATTGGTATAGTTATTTTTCATAAATTAAACCCTCCTTCTAGTTTAAATTTCTAATAATAATTTCATTGTATTACTATGGTACCATAGTAATACAATAAAAACAAGATTATTTACTAGTATTTTGTATTTTAATATCAACATATTGGTTACCTATAAAGTTAGTTTTTCGTAGAGTTTTATCGAAATGAATTTTAATATTTCCAGTAATCATATCGGCGATATTTCTATCGTTATTACCCCAAAGATGAGAGTAATGTTTTAGTGTTATCTCTGGACTTGAGTGACCTAATCTTTTAGATATTACTAGTATATCAGCGTTATGTTCATTAATTAAATAGCTAGCGTGACTATGCCTAAGTCCTTTAGCTTGGATTTTGTGAACACCAGCTAGTTTTGAATGTTTATTAATTATTCTACCAACAATACATCTATGCAAGGGAGTACCATCATAACTCATTATAAAATGGCTGTTTACTAATTTTTTTTGTTGTTGTTTCCACTCCTTTAATATGCTTATAGTGTCATCATCTAGTGATATGATACGTTTGCTATTTTCAGTTTTAAGAGTAAGACTTCTAGTATAATCTTTCTTAGAGTTCATAATTAAATTATGATGAATTCTCAATGTTTTCTTAGAAAAATCTATATCCGACCAATATAATGCTAATCCTTCTGAGACTCGAATACCAGTTACATAATATAACCAAATCATAATAAAGTGAAGATGTTCTAGATAATCACTTTTATTAAAGGTAGAGATTACTTTCTCAAACTCATTTTTAGTCCAGTAAGGAATGTTAGACTTTCCCTTAGGAATTGCTGATGTTTTTTTTGATACGTTTTCCGGGAGGAATTGTCTAAAAACAGCATAATCTAAAGACTTTCTAAATGCTCCGTATAAAAGTGAAGAGTAGGCTTGAGAAAAGCCGCTATTGTTTAGTAAGTATATTCTAAAATTCTCACAATCAGCAATACTGATCTCACGTAGTTTCTTAGCCTTGAATCTATTTATAAAGATAGGGAAAACAGTCTTTCTATTATTCCAAGTATTTTTACTTACTGATGCTTTATAGTATGGTAGGTAGACACTATTCATGAATTGTTCATAGGTCATGTTATAATTATGTGCACCACCTCTTGTTTTTTTAAATTTAGCTTTTACTGCTACCAACATATCATGACACGATTTAGCTGATTTGAAAGGTAAGCCGTGAGAGTCACGACTTCCTTTCTTCTGAATTCTTTTACCAGTTATTTGATCAATGCCAAGTTCAACATTATAGTAAAAATATCCTGTTTTTTCGTTCTTATAAACTCCTGGATATTTAGTAGTAGTCATTTATACAACCTCCTTCTTAATAGGGAATTGTATACCTAATATTTCCTCTACAATTTCTCTTGGTACTGTACCGATACGATTATTTGCATATAACGTTAAACCTCTGTTAACTAATTGTATTTTTGCCTGTTTTATTATTGAACGAGCAGTGTGTTTTGGAAATCCTAGATTCATAATATCTTTGTAGTTAATGGTTGTCATTGTTATTCCTCCTTATATTATTCCATAAACTTTGCTTTTTATTATTTTTTAAGATAGATCTAAGTCATCAGCTGACTCAAGTGGCATATTTTTGATTGAAGTTGTGTATGTCCTATTATCATCATTTTGTCGGATATCTGAAGGAAAGAAGAAATTTCTATACTCCTTAGGGATTTTAATGGTATATCCTATCAAACTTTCCTTGTTTTCTTGCTTTCTGGTTAGTTGTCTATCATTTTCGCATCTTATAAAGAAGTCTCGATTTTGCCAGTCCTTAATTATGATAGAAGCGTCTTCAAACTTTAACTCCTTAAATATTTCAGTTAGTTGATCTTTTATAATAAAGACAGAATTGTCTTTGAGGAAACCAAGTTGTTTATATGAGTTGTAACTTAGTTTCGCTATGTTTGCTAAGAGGTATTGAAGTAGTTTTTCATACGCAATTAACCCAATATCTCTATTTGGCATAGTGTTTACTTCTTGGGCATATAATATATCAAGTATGGATGATATATCTATATCTAAAGTTATAGTTTCTTTTAGTAGCCTAGCTGTAGTGGTGAATACTGCTAGTTTTGTTACTATCCTGTCTTTTAAACGGGAATTCGGGAATTTGTCCTTAAGTGATTTTTTTTCTTCTTCAAAGACTTCAATGATTTTATTAGTACCATAAGAAAAGAGATTCTTTATAAATAATGGTAAAATGTGACCATAGCTATTGCAACAAACCTCTTTAATATTCTCAGATTGTTCTGCAGAGTTAGTCCATGTAATATTTGAAAATTCAAATACTCGTGCTTTTATTCCAGTATTATTATTAGACTTTGTAAGGATAGAAGCTTCACCATTTGATAAAATTACTGTATTCCAGCGTTTAGGTTCATTAAGACTACCATCTATTTTGGCTCTTGCTTTTCCTACACCATCTGTTAATGTATAGGCAAGAGATGTAAGATTTTCTCCTTTAAATGAAGATAGTTCATCAAATACTATTGGAATACCAGAAATATTTTCTAGTAGAGCTGTAATAGAGTTCTCGGTGCCACTCCACTTTCTCATTAGCGATCTATCAGAAAGTTGATTAGGATTACCTGCTGTAGATACTGCTAACATTGAAGCTGTAGATTTTCCGGCTGTTGAATCTCCTGAGATATGTATTAAGATATTTGTTAAGTCAGGATACATCTCGCTTAGATAGTTGATAATAGGAGCACTAAGACCGAATACAACAGCTAGTTCCAAGTATTTATTCCCTAGAACGTATTCGTTACACATATTTAACCATTCCTCAATATGTCCATGAGGAGCTAAATCTAATTTATCAGAGTTTTTTATTATATTCTCTTCCAGTGGGGTATCAGATAATATGTTATTAGTGATAAAAATTTCTTTAGTATTGTATTTTTTCCAACCATAACCATCTAAAGATAGTTTAACTGGAGCAATTTCTAGATTTGCAAATAAGTACTCGCTTATAAGAGTTTTATTCTGTTCGTTTATGTCTACACCATACTTGGACAAAGAAAGTATGTTATTTTTTTGTATATCTTCTGATCGAATTATTCTACTATTCAACTCATTGGTATTTCTTCTAAGGTATTCAAGTTCATATGTTTCAATGTCGGTATCTTTTTCAATGATGATTTTTTTTATATTAATATAATTTGAAATACGAGTTGTTAAATTCTCATGAAGAAGGTGTAGACCTTCTTCATTAAGAACAAACGATTTTCTATCGAGCATTTTAAATTCCTCCTATGATGTTTTTACTTTATAGAGACAGTTTTTGAGGGTAAGTGTAGTTTTTAGTGTCAATAAAAGTATCTGAAAAATTATTGTATTTCAATATTCGTATTAATAATTTGAGTAGCGTCTTCAATACTGATTAATCCTTTAACTAAGTAATAAGTAGTGTCATAGTATTCGTTGAATTTCAAATGGAAAATACCTATGAATTCTCTATTTAAAATTTGGTCAATTAAATACTCTCCATTTTCTGAAATCTCAAGATATGGTAAAAATATTTGATCAAAAATTTCTTGGTATTTAGCGTAATTAAAATTAAAGTTTACGTTTATTTGTTTCGGTATAGATTCCATTGTATACATATCCAGTTCATTTGTAATGAATTCTACTCTAATAATACTTCTATTTGAGTTGTTAGAATAGTTATAGTTAGGGTTAATAGCTAAATCACTAATATTTTTAATTTTAATTTTACTTGTAATGTAACGGTTTGTCATTTTCAAACACTCCTTCTTTTTTTATTATTTATATCAGGTACCTGTTAGTTTTGTAATTACAAATAATATGATAATAAATATTTAAGGAAATGAACATTTACTTTTCCAGAAAAAATTTTTAAAAAATAATTTTCGGGAAAAATCCATGAAAAAAAGAAGTAATAACAGTAATTTTAGTTAATACTTCTTTGAAAAGTTATTTAAGTTTTAAATTTGGAATTTCAGACTTGAGGAAGTTAATATAATCTGGATAAGGTAAGTTAGCAGTTTTTATAAGGGTATCATAGCAAGTTTTGATACCTTTATTGTAGTATACAATATGAAATTGATTAATATAGTCTTCGATATTGATAAGCCTTTTATAAATCTTTATTCGTGATTCTTTTGTAATCTTATTTTTGTAGTAATTTTTAAATGTTTCTTTATACTTTTTCTCTGCTTCAGCTATCATGTTTATAGTTGGCTTTAAAATATCCCAGTTCTCGTAATAGTCAGGCATATCTTTTACTCCTACTTTTGAAAACTCATTATCAAAAAGTATTACATTTTTTATATTATTATCTGATTTAAGTGCTAGTAAAGGTAAAAAGATAGCATCCAATTCTATCTTAAAATTGTTTAGTATATTAGTATATTCATCCCAATACCTTTTTAATTTTTTTATTAAATTATCAGCTTGTACTGGAATTTTTGTAAATTCTAATTGAGGAATTATTTTTTTTAGTTCATTGAGTTTCTTTTTTACTTCATTCTGTAATTCAAGAACTTGATCTATATATGGTATTAGTCTATTTAAGTTGTACAAAGAAATAGTATGAGTATAGCCGGCTAGATTAATATTATCAAAATCTGATATGTATGTATCTATATCATTAATTAATTTTTTTAGTAGTTCATATTTCGGTTTATAATTTTTTATTTCTTTTAGACTACTATTGATATTTCTTTTTAAAATTGAATAAGATTTATCTGAATAAAAGGGATTAGAGTAGCTATCTGATAAATTTTCTAAAAGTTTTAGGGATTCGTTGTTTATATTTGTAAGAGAATCACAAAATTTTTCTTTCACTATATAGTTTATATTTATCATTGATTCTATAGTATGTTGTCGGTTGATTACACTTGTCTTAGTCGTGGCAAATATACTTTTCAATGCTGTATCGTTTTCCTCATCTAGTAATTTACCAATAAATAAGAATTTTATTATATAGAGTATATTCTCGATTTCAATTTGTGATAAATTTGAAAATATAGAAGATAATTTTAGTGTTTTCACAGCATCATTCTCTTGATTATACATTATTTTAGACTCAAATAAATTATTTAATTTGTATTCTTTATCAATTGATATCAATATTTGACTATTTATATTTTCTTCAGAGCTACTTAATAATTTTTTGTATATATCTAAATTATCATTATAGATCTTTGCAATTTCATCTCTATAATCGCCTTTTTCATCACCGTTACAATCAACAATGAAATTTAAAGTAGATAGGATTGTACTTAGTAATAGATCATCAATATATCGATCATATAACTGCTGATTTTTAATTTTTAGCACATCTCCACTTGAGCTACGATATATAGGTGATATATATTCATGTAATTTATTAATATGGTAAAATGAAGTTAACATATAAATGATAAATGCAATTGAACGGTTTCTAATGGAAAATTCTGTAATTGGTAATTTTAATATAACTTTATCACCTTGAGATGGGAAAGAGTCTGTTGTTATATATTTTTCAAAGAAATCCATTGGTTTTTGAAATTCATTAGTCTTTTTAAATTCTTCTGATAAGAGTGAAAGGCACGCTTCATTAGTCGACAATGTAAATAAAGTGTGTGCTAAACGCTTAGAAATAGCTTCTATCCTTTGTTTTCCATTTCCTCTTAAGATACCCAGACTATACTCCCTTATTGGTAAATTTTTAGAACTTTTATTTGAAGTTTTATTCTCATTTACGCATAGTATTGAATTCAGTAAATCTTCTCCTGTAAATATAAAGTCTTCCATATTTAAAAACTCCTATAATTTTTTATACCAATTATATCACATAAACTCCCATTTTGCTTGTACTTTAGGTGCTAATGGATGGAAGTTATCCTGTTTATTACTATCAGTAAGGAAGAGTATTTTTTTTCTTAGTTTATGCTTTGCTAGTAATTCGATAATCGAGTTTAGTCTATTTTGTACTAGCTTGTTTGTCTTAGGGAGAGACCCGCAGGCGATGATAATATTATCTGACTTTTTAGCACATGTTAGTATATATTTATCATTCTCTGCAGTATCTTTCTTTCCAAATTCCCGTTTTCCCGTTGAAATTTTAGAATATAGGTTTACACTATAGAATCCTCCGAAACCACATTTAAATACGTTATTAGTAATAAATGTAGTTGTAGAATCATTTATAATAAGGTCACTAGTACTCGGATAAAGAGTGATAATAGTCGCTATTGGTTTCTCTGTATCCCAAACCTTTTTTAATATGTATCTTTCTTTTTTGTCATCCGACATAAGTATTTCAATTTGCATATTTGATGCTAGTATTTTTGTCATTGTTTTTTTCCTCTCTATGCTGTTGCTTTTTGATATAGTTTAATAATTATTACAGTTATTTCATATACAGCCTTTATCCAGTCTAAGATAGAAGCTTTATTTTTTTTGTTAGATTTATTCATACTTACTAAATACCAACCTTTCTTGTTTTAATATGCCTGTTAAAAATTTCTCTGTCATCTCAAGGTTATAGAAAACATATATAGTAATATCTCTATAATAAAAAAAGAGAACGCGGTATGACACAGCGTTCATTACATCATAGAAGTTTTTAGGCAATAATTTACTATCTAATTCCTCTTTTATGAGGATATAGCTTTCTGAAATTAGTTCAGATTTATTAATTTTTAAATCTAGTTTGCTATAAAGTAGATTAATAATTTCCTGATTATTTATCATAAAATACCTCCTAATTATTTATTGTATTTTTGTAGTGTGGTAAAAATTATCAATTAATAGTTGCTTCCCAATTTAATAAAAATAATAAAAAATATAATGGATTAAATTTTAATGTTATTAATTTAGCATATTTAGTATAATAAAATATTTTTTTTTATTATATTGTATTTCGTTTGAAAATAAAAAGAGAGTCAAATTTAATTTTTTGACTCTCTATATCTTGAGGGTTGTTATTGAGATAAAATTGCTTCTGTAGCAATTACATCTATAATTTCGTCAGGCGCTGGTAATTCGCGTTTATCGTAATATTCATTAATAAGGTTTTCATAAGTTTCTCTTACGAATCTCCTAGCATCATCACCTGTTGAATACATTTTTTGAAGGAATATATTGAAGTCTTTATGCAAGAAGGTTTTTTGTAGTACATCATTAAATTCCTCAGTCGTAAATCCAGCCATCATTACTGTATCAATAAATTCCTCTTTAGCGATTTGAATCATTTGAACAGCATCGTCTTCTCTTATGGAATCGACTACCTTTTTAGCGACATATGCCCCGCCAATCCCACCAAGAACTGTCCCAACAACAGGGATAAAACTGCCTAACGCCATTCCTGCTGCCATTCCTGCACCAGTCACTGAAGTGTTTTTAACTAATTGTCCCCAAGAGATTCTACCACGTAAAGCACGTACTAAATCTGGCCCAACAGTCACTGCGGCTGTAATAGTTATCATAGTTCCTTTTGTTATTGTAGATTTTGCGATTTGCTCTGGAACAGTTTTTCCAGTAGCCTTATACATACTAGTAGCGATTGATTGTCCTAGTTTACTAGCACCGAATTGGGCTGAAAGCATATAAGTAAATCCTGAAAAAAGAATAGGTTTTACAAGAGTTTTAAGAGAGTTCTTGAGAGCATCAGAATTATTAATACCACGCCATCTGTTATTGCAGTAAATCCAAACAGCAGCAACAGCAGCAGTAGGGGTTGCCATAGCCATTCCAGTAGTAAAGTCTAATCCAGCTGAGATAAATAACTTTTCTCTAAAGGAAACTGTTCTTGTTATAATATTACCATTGGTATCTTTAACTAGTTTTCCATTACTATCTCTAACTTGAATTGTAGAATTTCTATCAAAGATTGATTTAGTAGCGATTTGAGATTGTTCATATGTTAGAGCTCCTTTTTTTATGTATTTATAAGCATTATGTCCATTAGTTTTATCTTCAAAAGGAACCTCGCCTCGTTGTATACGTTTTCTCATTATATCTACAGCTTTAGCATATTGATCACGGGGAACTTCTATTTGCATCATTGATTTATCTGGGTTAAGATATACAGCTTCTCCATTTTTGAAACAACTACCAATAGACTCCCCAGCTGTTGAACAGTATTTAGTTTGAATTAACTTTCCGTTGACAATTCTATCTGCTCCATATGGTTTATGAGAGGCGCCTAGTTGTATCGCATTCTTAAATTTGAATTTATCTAAGACATGGCCAGCTTGTTCACCTACATGTCCATGCCCTTGGCCTCCACCAAAACGATCATTGATTTGGTTAATAGAGATACCAGGTATACCCTCTTTTAAAATCGTAGCAGCAGACATTGATTCTGAAAAAAGTCTATTCTTTTCTTCTACATCTAGTTGATTTTTTACAAATTCAACAGTTCTTTCTATTATTTCTTCTTGTTTGTTGTCTTCATATTGACTGCTATCACTAATGTAGCTTCTAACATATGTCGACCAACCAGAATTAATAGCAATATTAATGATTTGATATATTAAGTCACTTTCTTCGTCTGTAAGGACATTGATGTTAATAGTTGTTTTATCAGCATAAAAAACGGTGATATTTTTTTTTGAATCTTGAGTTACTTTATAGATATTATTGAAAGGTATAAATAGTTCTAAAGTATCGCTTTCGTCTTGTTTGTTAGCTGACTTATATTTTTTTATTATTATTTCAGCAGTGGTAACTAAGAAGCCGTGTTCTTCAAAGTTTAGGTTATTTTTAGCTCCAAATGCATGATAATAAATAGGGAATACTCTATCACTATCATTATTTTCTTTACTTCCAGAAGAAAAATATAGCATTCTATTATAAGGGATATCTCCTCCTTTATATTTAACAAAATTGCTATTGCAATTGTGCTCTATTATATTATAAAAGGTATAAGAGTCGAAGTGTTGAAATCTTTGATTTCTCCAATTAGCAATTTCTTCATCTTGTTTTTTATCTTCCATAACATAGAATGCATAAGCACAGCCTCCAAGTAATATTATTGTGATGAATATACCTAAAAATCCTATGGCATACCAAAGTGAAAATAATGCAATTGCACTTAGAATGATTCCTATAGCTATTTTTGCTCCTGGAAGTAGTTTGTAGTTAAATTTAAAATATAGTAATGCAAGTAGTATCCAAAATATTACTATCATAATAATCCTCCGTGTAATAAATAATTTTTTAAGATGAGGAAGAAGTTGTTATAAATTAAAATAATAAAAAATATATTATTAAAAAATAATGAAAATATTCCTCAAAATGACATATAGCAGTATTATTTTAGTTATAATTAATGTTTTAAAATCCTATTTAATTATATTATTAAAATTCTATTTTGTAAATATGTATAAAAAAAGTATTTTATATTATTTATGTATTTTTTAATAAAATATTCTTTTGATATAGAAGTATATATAAATTAGTATTAATATATTAATTATAAATAACAAAATGGACAAAATATGGGTTTATCAAAAATATAATATATAAATAAATTTCTAAGTTGTGTGAGTAAAAAAAGGTACTTTATTTATTTGAAAATGAATTTCTTCTTTTTATCTCATAAACAGTTGATTTTGCTATTCCAACATGATTAGCGATTGATTGAACAGGCAATTTATCTTGGAGCATAGAAACTACACTTTCATATATGAATCTGTCTTGGAGATTTTTGGCTTTAGCATGGTATTTGATAGGTCGGCCTTTGTATACACCGCGTAGTTTTGCTTGGTCTATACCCTGACGTTGCCTTTCTAAAATTTTTTCTCGTTCATTTTGAGAGATATATCCGAGTAGTGATAGGAATATATCAAACATAGCAGTGTCTAGTGTAGGATTATTAGTGTTGAAATTGAGGAAAGGTGCGTCGAGTATTGTTAGTGTTGCTCCTTTATCTTTTATTATTTGTATTATATCTTTTAAATCTTTGTAATTTCTGCTAAGTCTATCTAATGATACTATGACAATTTCATCATTAGTGCGAATAGAGTTTAGCATATCATTTAAAATAGGTCTATTTGTATCTTTTCCACTTTCTTGTTCACTAAATAGCAGTTCAATATTATTATCTTTCATAATTTGTTTCTGTCTATCTAGGTTTTGTCCTATGGTTGATGTTCGTATGTATCCGATTTTCATTCTATTTTGTACCTCCTTAAATTTAGTTTTTAGACATGTATAACGGACATTTTGTTTGTTGATTTAGTAAGAATGAATTTTGTTCAATATGGGTATACCCATATCAGTCGATTTTGGTAAAAAGATAGTCGCAACCTTAAATTAAAGGTTACGACTATAATAAGTGTATTAATTTTGTATAAGAGTATAAAATTTAAAAGGGATTTGGTTTAATCTTTTTTTAATTCTACCTAAATAAATTTATGATATAATATAATTGATATTACTATGTGGAGGGTATTTATGGAGCAAAAAATAATAAATTCAAGTAACCTTTTTGAAATGAAAGAAAATATTTTAAATACTGTCAAAATATTTAATGAGAACGTTGATACTTTAGATCAAATAGTGAAGCTTAATATATTACCAAAAGAAGATATTGATGAAATAAAAAGAATCATAAAAGTTTGTGATGACTGGAATAATTCAGATTTTGATATATATATAGACGTTGAAGATGAATCTACAAGCCAATATATAAATTTTATTAATAATAAATTATTAGAATTTAACGATGATTATTTGATTTCTAAATATTACCAACAACGCTTTGATGAATTATTCAAAAAAAGTAAAAATATTATATATGCTATTAAAGATTATAATCTAGACGTATTAAAGCATGAGATTCATGTTTTTCCAGAGACGATTCAAGGATATATTAATAAATTAATGGAGTTTAAAAATAATCTAGAATTGATAAATAAATTTAAAACAATTAGTAATAATATTGTTATTGTTGGAAGAAATGGCTCTGGGAAAAGTACTTTATCTAGGGAATTTAAGAAGATATTCTCTGGTGGTACAACGTCATTATCAGCACAACGTGTACTTTATTGTGAAAATATCAGTTCAATACCTATATCGGGCGATGAGTTAAGAATATTATCTGACTTTCAAAATATGGATAAAGTAAGTAGTAATTTCGGGTATATAAACCTTATAACATCTGATATGGAAAAGCTTATGACCGCTCTTATTTCTGAACATTCTAAAGTTGCACTTAAATATATAGATGATTCTAATAATCAGTCTGAAACACTTTTGATGAAAGTAAGAGACATTTGGAATAGTTTAATTAAACATAGGCAGTTAAATATTGATAAAATGCCACCGTATATTACATACAACGATATAGAATATACGTTTAATGAACTGAGTGATGGAGAAAAGGCTATTTTTTACTTTATAGGTCATATTCTTACTGCACAAGAAAACTCCTATATTATTATAGATGAACCAGAGAATCATTTACATCCAGCTATTTGTAATGAAATTTGGGATAGATTGGAAGAAGAAAGAAGAGATTGTAAATTCATTTATATTACACATAATTTAGGTTTTGCTACAGGTAAAAATGCAACTATCTTATGGAACAAAAAGTTTGTTCCACCTTATAATTGGGATGTAGAAATCTTCCCGAAAAATAGTATTGTACCAAATCAGCTTTTTTTGGAAATATTAGGCAGTAGAAAAACAGTTTGTTTTTGTGAAGGGGATTATACTGGTCTAGACTATAGATTATATTCTACTTTATTTCCAAATTTTAATATTATTCCCGTTAAGGGACATAGAGCAGTTATATCTTATGTAGATGCGATAAATAAAATAGAAAGTAAGGATTCTCTGTATGATTATTTACCAAAGGCTATAGGAATAGTAGATGGGGATTATTATAATTTAGAACAGAAAGAAGATTGGAAAAAGAGACGAGTATTTTCTCTTCCCATTAATGAGGTTGAAAATATCTTGGTAGACGAAATCCTGCTTAGTTATGCAGTTGAAACGTTCGCTGCAAAAGAAAATTCATTGGATAATTATTATGATAAATTTTGGAAAAAAGTATCAGAGGAAAAAGAAACTCTAGCAATAAATTTTGTTAAAGAATACATACATTGTAGTTTAAAAGAATCTTACCTAGAAGAAAAATCTGATATAAATAAGTTACAAGATGAATATAAAGCACTGGTGTCAAAATATGAAATTTTAAAATTATATAATAATAAATTGAATGATATTGATGATTGGATTAATAGTAAAGATTATGAATCAGCGATGAAATTTGTTAATTTTAAAAAGTGTTTAATTTATGATTTTGCCAGAGAAATAGTCAATAAATATCCAGAAAGAATGATTACAAAAATAAAAAAAGAAGAAAATCTCAGAAATATACTTATAAATAAATATTTCAATGATGATATTTTTAAAAATTAGGTAAGAGAAGATTTGAATTAGTAAATTTTATGAAAAATAGTCGTAACCTTTAATTTAAGGTTACGACTATTTTAGTAGTTGAATGGTGTTATTCGTTCTTTGTTCTGTTTACTTACATGCATTGTAAATTTTTCTCTTCGGCAGGGAAGTTGGCAGGGAACTTTATGTCAAAAAGTTTATTTTGATTAATTTTTTTGTAAGAAAAAGCCTTTGAAATCACGGCTTTTATCTATATATTTTACTATAATATTATTCCCATTCAATCGTTGCTGGTGGTTTGCTTGTAATGTCATACACTACACGGTTAACGTGAGCCACTTCGTTTACGATACGTGCAGAGATTTCTTCTAACACTTCAAATGGAAGGTGAGCCCAGCTTGCAGTCATACCGTCGATACTTGTTACGGCACGAA
>ERZ773213.803-NODE-803-length-17655-cov-10.395966_pt1 | contig 17655 bp, 15 predicted proteins | sample MGYA00580996_ERZ773213 | MGnify/ENA primary metagenome ERZ773213 (study PRJEB29015, sample SAMEA2738152) | human oral metagenome | biome: human oral; feature: human-associated habitat; material: saliva | place: China | collected 2197 ...
AAATATTATTAGCAAAAGTTAAAGAAGGTTTGTCTAATAAAGAAATCTCTTCAGAGCTATATTTATCTGAAGGAACAATAAGAAATTATATTTCTAATATATTAACAAAACTTAATTGTAAAAATAGAACAGAAGCTGTAAAAAAGGCAACTGAGGAAGGATGGATTTAAAATGGAAAAGAATAAATTACCTCTTATGTTCTCTAGAATAGCACTTATAATAACTATATTTATTTGGTTTATATTTTTAACAGTTGGTCTTATTTTCTTATACTACCTAATAATTTTATTTATTTTCTTCTTAATACCAACTATATTAAATTTTAAGATTTCTTATGAAAAACACTATGAAGATAACAATCCCTTGTGGCTGATGTTATTAACACTTTTTTCATATATTGGTTTTGGAACAATACTGATTACTTTACTCCCTTATTATATCTATATGCGCTATGTTTTTTTTATTCCCCAAACAATCTTTTTAATACTTGCTTGTTTAACATTTAAAAAACAGGACAAAATAGCTAATATAGTAAAAAAAATTAATGAGAGGAGTTTTAAAAGAAAAGAAAACACTTTACCTTTGGTTTTAACAAGAATATCGCTAGGAATAACTTTACTTTATATAGGTAAATTATTTACTATAATCAACTCATCTGGTCCAAATTCAAATGTAGATATCATGATTGAATTTCTATCTCTATATCTAGCTGCCGTAGTAACAGCTGCTATATTTAATATTTATATTTCACTAAGACAGACTATTAATGAATCATTAATAATTACAACAATAAGTATATACGTAATTACTGGAATATTAGGATTATTTATAATACCATCTTTGGCAATATTATCTATTATCCAAGTTTTACTATTAATATTTGCTTGTGTAACATTTAAAAAACCAGAAAAAAATAATTAATATAGTTAAAAAATAAAAGAGAGGAGTTTTAAAATGGAAAAGAATAAACAATCTTTACAACTATCTAAAACAGCCCTTACAATAACTTTATTTATTTGGTTTGTACTTATAACAATTGGCAGTATTTTCTTATTCTATCTACAGTCTATCTTTTCTTTATACTTAATCCCAACTATATTAAATATTATCATTTCTTTTGAAAAACTCTACAAAAAGAGCATGATATTGGTAACAATACTTTCATATATTATTTTTGGAGGAATAGCAATTTCTATGGTGCCTGAGATATTCTATATAATTGCTATATTATTTCTTCCACAAACTCTCTTTTTAATATTTGCCTATTTAACCTTTAAAAAAACAGAAGAAAATAATTAATATAGTTAAAAAATGAATGAGAGGTGTTTTAATTTGAAAAAGAATAATATTTCACTAATCCTATCCAGAATATCACTTGCAATAACATCGGTTTATGTATTCTATATTTTATTTTTAATTATTTCAACAACTTATAGAATGGATCACGGAGAAAAAGACCTTGGTGTTGGGTTTGGCATGGTATTTGCATTCCTATTGCCTCATTTATTAGCATTAGGAATTTCAACAATACTTAATATAATTATTTCATTCGAAAAAAGGCATACCTTTGTATTAGTAATTACTACATTAATTTTATATGCTGTAACTGGATTTCTGGGGGCTGTTTTCATCCCTTATACTTTAGTAACAGTTATTATTCAAATAGTTTTGTTATTAATAGCATGTATAACATATAAAAATACTAATATCACTAATTTCAACGATACTAATAATCTAAATAGTGATATAAGCTCAGATAACGTAATAGACTCTGATAATAAAGAAGTACCACAAAGTAGAAAATTTATTAAAAATAATAATCTAGCTAAAGTTTCTTTAATAATTAGTATTGTTTGGGCCTTATATTTAATAATACCAACTCTTTTATCACTAGATAAAAATTATTATTACAATCCATATTATTTTATTAGTCTTATACTGGCAATTCTTCTAAACGCTCTAGTTATCCAGAGAAATGGCAGTAATCAGATATTTAACATTATGGTTAATATTATTGCAGCCTTATATTTGTTTGTATTTTTACAAGACTTAATCGCAATATTCGTAATTGTACTTGCACTTACAATTATTGTAAATATTTATATGAATAAGCCTCTTCCTTATGAAGCTGGTATTATTATAACTTTATTTTCTAGCTTATTATATTTTATAACTTCAATACTTTTTGGCTCAATAGCTGATATACCTTATTTCACTATTGCTCCGCTGTTTCCAACATCTATACTAGCATTATCATTATTAGCAAAATAAAAAATAAAAGGAATGGTATATTCTCCATTCCTTTTATTTTTTTACAAGATTGTAACTTATATCAATTAACTGTGTTAAATAATTTAAGTCCATATTATTATCAATTACAACACTAATCCAATGCTTCTTACTCATATGGTATGAAGGAAATATATTTCTTTCATTAATAATCTTTGGAATATGATTAGTATTATGTTTTAGATTAATAATTTTAACTTTTGATTCTATTGAACTATCTTTATTTAATTTATTATATTCTACGTCGAGTATTAAAGCATACCATTTATTCTTATCTGTTACAAAAGCTTTTATATTTGGATTACCTTTAAAAGGTTTTACCATAGTGCTGCTATACTTTTTCTTAATGTACTTTATAATTTCATTATAAATAGCCTCTGAATTATCAGATAGTTCTAAAATCTCTTTTAGTATTAATTCCACTTCATTACGAACATTTGTAACTAGCTCGCCTGCTGCACTATCAACACTAAACAATGAATATATTTCATTAAAATTATTATCGAAAACTTCAATCTCAAAAGTTTCTTCTACAACTCTTATTTCAACTATAAATTCATTATTTAATATACTTTTATTGAGAATTAATCCTTTATTATCTCTCAAAAATCCAAATTTAGTTAATTTATTTTCAGTTAAGTTATATTTTTCTATATTTATTATTTTCATTTTATTAGAATCTTAATCTATCATGTGGTTCTTGCCATTTATCAACGCTTGGACCTCCAGGAACTATTTCTCTACCTCCAGATAAATAGTAACCAGCTTTTATTGCTTCAAAATTAGTTGTATCACCAAAACCAGGAGTTTGATATAAATCTTTTAGATAATTGAATATATTTGAGTAATCTTCTATTCTCTTTTTATTAGCTCCATACATACCATAATATACAACATCAAAGCGTATCATAGTCGTATAAAATCTAATATCAGTTTCAGTAATAGAATTTCCATTAATATATCGTTGGTTTGATAAGCGTTCTTCTACTTCATCTAATGTATCAAAGAATCTATTAAATGCTAAATCATATTCATCTTGAGTTTTAGCAAATCCCATTCCATATACTCCATCATTAACTGCAATAGCTAATTTTTCATTCCATTCATCTATTTGTTTTGCTAAAGATTCTGGATATAAATCTATCGCACCTTCTTTATGAAGCGGCTTAAATACAGTAGCAAATTCATGAAGTATTTCAGCTGATTCTCTTCGTACTATTTTTTCTGTTTTTAAATCTACTAGTGCAGGCACAGAATACGGACCTTCATAATTAGGTTCACTATAATTATAAACTGATTTTATTGTTGGTTTTTTTAATATTGGATCAACACCATCTGGATCTAGTGAAAATTGCCAACCGTCTTCACCTCGACGATAGTCTAGTGTTCCTAGACTAATTACTTTATCTAGACCTAATAATTTTCTAGCGATTACTGCTCGGTGAGCATATGGACAAAGTGCTGCCCATAATAATCTATATCTATCTTTTTCAATAGGTTGTTCCTCTGTGTTAAATGGTTTATTAAAATAAGTCATATCTGTTTCTCCTTAGTTAATTTGTTTTCTAGATTTATCAAAAATTTCCATAACCGCTAAACTATGTTCCTTTTGTTTTTTCATGAAATCAAAATCTTTATTATCAATTACATCAATAAATTTCTTAAACTCCGAATACATTCTATGTTTATGAATATTTTTATTAACTTTCATTTCTACTTCATCATTTTTAATAATATAGTTTGGTACTTCATTAGGGGTACCTACTACTCTTATAAGCCCTTTATCACCTTGAATGTTAGTATAACTATTATTATAGGTGTCTTTAGCTGCAATACATACTACTTTAAATTCATCATACTCTAATATTAAAATTCCTGAAGTATCTACTTCTCTAACTATATTTGGATAATACTCACTATTTCTCGGAGCTCCAAATAATCCTACTACGAAGTGAATATTGTAAATATTTAGGTCACCTAATACCCCTCCACCTTGATTTTTATCAAAGACTGGTGCAATAATACCTTTTTTAAAAGCTTCATATCGTGAAGATAATTGTGAAAAATTACATTCAACTAATCTAATATTACCTATTTGAGAGAGATTTTCTTTTATTTCTAAGTAATTAGGAAGATATTGGTTAGTTATAGCCTCTATTAGAATAAGATTTTTTCTTTTTGCTAATTGAAATAATTCAACAGTTTCATTATAATCCAACGTAAATGGCTTTTCACAAATTACATTTTTTCCAGCTTCTAGTGCTTTTTTAGCAACTGAATAATGTAAGTTATTAGGAACAGCTACGTAAATCGTATCTATACTAGGATTACTTAAACATTCATCTAAGTCTGTATATATTTGCTTTATATTATATGTATTTTGTAAATTCTTTAAATTTTCTATATTTCTCGCTACTATTGCTTCTAATTTTATTTCTGGGAGCTCATGTGTAAAAGATAAGAAATCTTTGACAATCATTCCTGCGCCAACTATACCTAAGTTCATTAAATTCACTCCTTCACTATTAAAACTACTCTAATTATATATTTATAATTAGCAATTATCAAATTTCCAATATAAAAACGAGATTCTTCATGAACCTCGTTTTACTTTTATTTTATTTTGCTTTTTTTCTTGATTTAATAACTCCAACTAAAATAGGAATTAAACTGATTAAGATAATTGCTATTACTACTACTGAGAAATTGTTTTTAACAAACTCTATGTTTCCAAAGAAGTATCCAACAGAAACAAAAAGTGTACACCAACAAAGTCCTCCAAAGAAGTCAATAGTTCTAAACTTTCTGTATTCCATTTTTCCTGCTCCGACAATAAATGGAACAATAGTACGAATAATTGGAAAGAATCTAGCTAAGAAAATAGACTTCCCACCATGTTTAGCCACAAAGTTCTCTGCATCTTGAATATTTTCATCTGAAACAAGTTTTTTAAACCATGGTTTACTCTTAAGGTATTCTGAAAAGTTTCTACCGATAAAGTAGTTACAGTTATCACCAATAACAGCCGCAGCTATACATAATAATAATAGTGCAAAGATATTATTTCCCGTTGCTGCCCATAATGCTCCACTAGCAAATAATAGTGAATCACCTGGTAGGAATGGCATAAATACCAAACCTGTTTCTATAAAGATTATTAAAAATATTATTCCATACATCCACCACGGACCATGTTGAATCATCAGTTCGCCTAGATGTTTATCTATGTGCAATACAAAATCAATTAAAAATCTTACTGTCTCCAAAATTTTCCTCCTGATATTAAATGTAACTTAGATTATAACATAGCTTATATACCTTGTCTAATAATTCTAATATAATATCATATTTTTATTATTCTTTAATAAATTTTTTCATTTCTGCTATATATTCTTTATTACTATTATGTTTTCTAAGATGATTCAACACTCCTATTGTTGGCTCACTAACATCTTCCAATTTACGTCTAGTCTGCCATAGTATTTTAACTTCATCTGGTGATAATAGTAAATCCTCTTTTCTTGTAGAGCTTTTTAGGAAATCAATAGCTGGAAATACTCTTCTCGAAGCTAATTCTGGTGAAAGAACAATTTCCATATTCCCTGTTCCTTTGAATTCTTCAAAAATTAAATCATCCATTCTTGAACCAGTGTTTATTAGTGCTGTTGCAATAATAGTTAGACTCCCTCCACCTTCAACGTTACGTGCTGCACCAAAAAATGCCTTTGGCTTATGAAGGCTTGATGGATCTACTCCACCACTTAGCACCTTACCACTACTAGGTTCTACAATATTATAGGCACGTGCAAGACGAGTTATACTATCCATTAGAATTATAACATCTTGTCCTAATTCTACACGACGTTTTGCATGTTCAATAACTAACTCCGCTACTTTAATATGGTTCTCAGAAGTTTCATCAAAAGTAGAACTTACTACATCTGCACCTTTTACAGATCTTTCCATATCTGTAACTTCTTCTGGTCTCTCATCAATCAATAAGATAATTAATTTTTTATCTGGATAGTTTTTTCTAATTGAATTTGCTATATCTTTTAATAGCGTAGTCTTACCAACTTTAGGAGGTGCCACAATTAATCCACGTTGCCCAAATCCTATTGGTGCTACTAAATCAACAAATCTTCCTGATAAATTTTCTTTTATAGTTTCTAATACTATTTTTTTATCTGGATATATTGGAGTTAACGCCTGAAAATGTGATCTTCCTTTTGCTACTTCTGCATCTACTCCATTAACTAAATCAACCTGAAGTATCCCTGCATAACGTTCCCCTTCTCTAGGTTTTCTAACTTTTCCACTTACTTCGTCACCTTTTTTTAGTTCAAAACGACGAATTTGAGAAGCCGAAATGTAAATATCAGTCTCACCTTTTTTATAGTCAACCGTTCTTAAAAAACCAAATCCATTCTCTGGGTGAATATCGTCTAGTATGCCAGTTGCATAATAGTGATCTTCACTTTTTGATTGTTTCTCTAAAATAGCTAAAACTAATTCTTTTTTGTTTAAAGTGTAATAACGAGGTACTCCTAATTCTTTTGCAAGGATAGTCAGTTCCTTAGTAGTTTTACTTTTATACATCTCTTCAAAATTTTGATTACTCATTAAATTTCCTCTTTCTTACATTATACTAGGGGTAAATTATCTAAATTCACCCCTATCTTATAATTATTTATCTTTTACTTAAAACTATAACTGCTAGTAATATAAATGCTGCACCCAATATATCAAATATACCAAATGTTGATCCTAATAATAAGAATGAAAACACTATTGCAGCAATAGGCTCAAGACAACCGATAATACTTCCTTTAACTGCCCCAATTAATCTTACTCCTTCAAGGTATAAGCTAAATGAAGCGATAGTTCCTATTAGTATTATTCCACTAATACATAAAAAGTCAATATAACTAAATCCTTGTGGTACATAATAGCTACCTGTTCCAAAATATATTACAACACCCGAGATTAATAGCCCCCAGGCAATAGTTGGCATAACTCCATATTTTGCGGTTAGGTGAAGAGAAGATATATTATAACTTGCTAAACCTATCGCAGAAAGGATTCCCCAAAACAATCCTACTGAAGAAATATTTAATTTACTAAAATCTAAGTGCGTTGCCATTAGTACAACACCAAATAGTGCTGCAGTAATAGCAATTACTTCTCTAGGTAGTGGTGCTCTTCTATTAACTATACAATAAAATGCCATTATCATTACTGGACCAGTAAATTGAATTACCGTTGCCATACCAGCATTAGTATATTTTATTGCCAAAAAATACGTTCCCTGACATATTAATAAACCAAAAAACGAAAAATTAATAAGTCTTATTATATCTTTTTTATTTTTAAAAACTCTAAATAAATCTGTTTTATCTTTAAAAAATAGCAATGTTATTAAAATTAATCCTGCATAGAACATCCTTGTAGATATTACCCACATTGAATTAATTTTTGAAACATTTAGTAGATATTCACCTAATACACCTGATATTCCCCAGCATGTTGCACCTGAAATAGTGAGTAAGGCCCCTTTTTGCACTGTAGATAACTTCATATTATTCACCTTAATGATCAAATAATCTTAATCTAGATTTCACTATTTCATTTGATCTTTCTACTACTTTATTGTATGTCTGATCTTTAGATAAAAGAATACTCGTAAATAATGTAATCATATTATTTTGTGAAATCATCATATTACCACATGTGTAGAACTTCGCATTTAAATCATTATTTATGTACCCAAATGGCGAGTACCAGAATCCATATCCTATATCATTCTTATCCTCAAAGAAATCATGCGTAACATCTTCAGGATAACCTTTAATTAATGGAATTGGATATAATAGGCTTAAAGCTTTTATCGCTTGTTCTTTATTTTCTATTTTTGATTGTAATACCGAGTAAAGATCTAATTTTTTACCCATCAAAACAGTATCTTCACTAACTTTAAAGTTAGTATCATAGTGTTTTTCAAAATTATCTTTATACTCGTTAATTATTTCTTCCTCATCGCACATAATCGAGAAATCATCATCAAATAAATTCTCTTGTTTTAAATATAAATACGCATTTAAATTTTCTTCTTGATAATCTAATGAGATTAGTGGATTAGTACTTAAGAACAAACTCTTCTTGGATTCAAACGCAATAAAATACCTATTTTTTATAAATAAATATCTAGTTAAAGCGGCTAGGGATATATTATTTTCTAATAATACCAAGTTCTTTCTTGATAATACTATTCTCTTCAATTCATCTTTTTCTATTTGTAACAACGCTGATCTAATATCTTCTTGCCAAAGCTCTGGATAAATATCTCTTACAACAGAAATATGTGGTTCGTTTAGCTTTTCTTTATAATTTTCAAGTTCTTCTAAGAATTGAATTCTCTCATGCCATAAAGAAGTAAAATCTTTTTCTTCTTTCATATTGAAGAATAAAGTAAAGTAAACTTCTTCTTCCTTAAATACAGCTAGTATCCCAGGTATCACAAAAGTTGTATCACTAAAATCTACCCATTCTTGACTACTCTTATTTTTACCATCTGATACACCACCATAGATACCAAAATATTCTTCGTCATGCTCATCTATATCAAGAAATGTAACTTGTGTTTTTAATTCCTCAAAACCAGAAAGAACACTACTATTATCAAAACTAGTTAGAAAATCATTTGAATCAAGTAACCAAGTTGATTCGTACCCAATACCAATAATAGCATGCTTTGTATCAGGTGTCCTTATTATAAATCTTTCTCCCCTTTTAGAAGAAAATAGACTTATAAATTGTGATTCATTAAAAGTTTTCTTTACCTTGAATTTTACTACAAGTTTGTCATCAAGAACTATATCACTGAAATTATAATCTATAATCCTCTGATAATCATTCATAACAATCTACTCCTCTATCTGATTATTTGTGTTATTTAATGCTTCTTCTCTTTCCTTTTCTAAACGAAGTTTTGCTTCTAGTTGTTTTTGTCTTTGTTTAATTAATCTATTTACTTCCTCTTCTGATTTATAACTTGCTTCTTTATCAGTGAAAATAATTAAATTTTTATGTTGATTTAAGACTGATAAAATAGTTTTATTTTCTTCATTATCATTTTCAAAAAGTTCTGCAATATACTTTCTCTTATCTGAACCCACAGCTACAACAAATAGGTTTCTTGCAGACATTAGATTTTCATACCCTATACTTACTAGTTTATTACTATTTATTTCCATACCTGAACTTTGAAGTTGGTTCTTTTCATCATCCGAAAATTCTACAAGGTGGACATTTTTATTATCTTCATCTACATAACGATAGTCTAATATTCCACCATCTGATCCTAAAACTACTATTGCAACATCAATAGGATTATCTTCTAGTACTTCTTTATACTCTTGAAGTTCGTCTACCCATTTATCACTATCTTTGCATTCCGGATAAAAAACATTTTTTAAATCTATATCTAATTTTTTTAGTAGTTCACGACGAGCAAATCGGTATAAACCAAAGTTCTCTTCAATATCGATATCAGCAAATTCTCTTTGACCTAATACTATTACATGTTTATAACGATATTTCCCCATCTTACAATCATCTATCATTCTATTTGTAAACTGAGTATTTATTATATGTTCTGGTAAAGATATCACTGCACCATCCTCTAAATTTTTCTCAAATTCATCATACATTCTATTTAGTACAGCTGTTTCACTATTACACACTATATATTTCACTCTTTCACCTCCGAGCAAACTTCTTACATTTTTATATATTATATCACATTTAGCAGTTGCTAACAACGTTAACCACCTTTAACAACTACCATTAGCACTCTACTTTAATTAACTTAGATAGTGTATACGAATATATATAAGTTTGAACATTTTCTACACAATAATATTGTTCTACCGCTTCTTTATATATTCGTAGCTGTTCTTTATGTCTTTCAATCAAAATACTTTCACCAGCACCTACTGATACATTATCTGTCTTATAGTCGATTATCATATATTCTTTTTCATTAAGAATTACTAATAAGTCTACTACCCCTTGCAATATTACTTCTTTTTCACTAATACTTTCTTTATATAGCTGTTGTGCTTGTTTAGAAATAGTAAAAGCAACCTCTGTTTCACAATTCTTTGCTGTTCTTACTGTCTCTATTAATTCATTATTTATAAAGTTATAAATTTTTAATTTATCATCTGAATTATTTATTAAGTTATATTCTTCTTCAGTTAGTATTCTTTGTTCTTTTATATTAATTAAAATACTATCTTTTTTTACTAAACTCTCCAAATAGTTATCTATATCATTTATTTCTTTATTTTTTCTAATGTCGTTTATTATTCTTTCAAACAACTTATGAACAACATTTCCTCGTAAGATTGCTTTACTAGTAGATGTTGATTTAGCTAGATTAGATAATTCCAAATATCCTTTTTTATCCTCTTTATTTTTTATAAATTCATCTTGTTTATTTATTTTTTTCAAAGCACTATATGATGTTTTAGCAGGGAAGAATTTATTTTTGGATTTAGCTCCTTCAATAATTTGTTCCCCTTTTAAAGCTTTATTACTAAATTCACTATAAAACTCTTTTAAATAATCTTCATAGTTATTTTCATCACCTGATTCTACGATTTCTCCACTAACTTCTGGAATATATTGTTCAAAACTTGCTCCATGCTCGCTTGTATATTGGTAATTATCTTCACTATAATCATTTAATACTACATTAAGAATTTTTTCAAAATCACCTTCTTCAAACAATGCTTTTGAAACATTATTCCCCATAGCTTCTTCTTTGTTTAATTCGATACCTTCAGGACTGACTAAATAAAGAACTTTTTCCGCACGAGTTAGGGCAACATATAGATTGCGGACTTCTTCTTCTCTTTCTTTAATACGAATTAAAATACTATTTAATTTATATAAATTATTAAAATAACTATTTTCAATAGTTGAAATATTATACTTTTTACATAAATTATCTATATCGATACTTAATCCAAATTCCTCAGTAAACAGTACTTCGCCACTATATCCCCTTTTACTAAATGAAGTATCCAAATCAGAAACAAAGACATATTTATACTCTAATCCTTTAGAAATATGGATGGTAGATAGAGTTACACTATTATTAGGTACTTTTTTCTTAGTTTCAAATACTTCTTCATCTTTGATATTTTTCAAATGATTAACAAAACCACTTAGTTTATTATCTAGATTTTGATAATCTATAACTAAATCTCTAAAGTTCTCATAATAATCTACTTCTTCATCACTTACACTTATTGTAACTAGATAATTAATAAAATCAATGTCTTTAGAGATTTTTTCTAATAAATCTATCAATGAATTATTTAGACTAAAATTCAACCATTTATTAAAGATGTTTAATGTTTTTTTGTCTTTTTCGGTAGCACTATTTTTTATTTTTTCAAATAAATTTTTTCCATCTTTAAGAGATAATTCTAACAATTCATCATTACTATAATCAAAAATTTCACTGTGTAATAATGCTATCAAACTAGCTTCTCTATTAGTATTATCTAAAAAGTTAAATAAGTTGAAAAGTAAATTAAAACATATCGATGTAGTAAATCCTACTTTTTCTTTAAAGAATAGTGGTATATTATATTTTGAGAAAATATTTTTATACTCTATCATCTTAGTGCTGTTTCTTACTAAAACTGCATAATCACTATATTTATTTCCTTCTTCAATACCTTTTAGAATTTCACTAGCTATATTTTCTATTGATTGTACTCTATAAAGTTTTTTATCATCTTGCTCCACCCCAGTAAAATAACTAACCTTCCCATTAATTAGTCTTGTAGGTATTACATTATTATTTTTTTTCTTAACTGTAGGATAATATAGAGCACTCTCTTCATCGTAACTTATACCAGCATTTTTATCTGCCATTAATCTATTAAAGACATAGTTACTACTCTTTAAAATATTTTCATGACTTCTAAAGTTTTCTTTTAGTAGAATACAGATACCAACACCTTCATATTCTAAACTATAGTCTTTATTTATATCATAGTTTTCAATAAATAGTTTTTTATAACTATTATATTTTTCTTCAAAAAGATCTGGATTAGAACCTCTAAAACCATAAATAGCTTGCTTTACGTCTCCAACTCTAAAGAAGTTTACATTATCACCTTTTATTATATTAAGAATATACTCTTGTAAATTATTATTATCTTGATATTCATCAACGTATATTTCAAGGAAATAATCTCTATAGTAATTTGCCGCTTCGGTATGTTCTAATTTTCCTTCATTTTTATGGCCTAAGGCTTTAATTGCAAGGTGGTTTAAGTCTGAGAAGTCTAAAAAGTTATTAGCTCTTTTTTTCTTAATAAATTGTTCATGTACGCTTATTAAAACAGTTCTAAAATTATTAGAGAAATCATACGTATGTTTTGCTATTTGAAAAATAGATAGATAGTTATTAAGTGTGATAAAAGCATTATTTAGATCTTCTGCATTAAAAACATTCCCATCTGCCTCTAACTCTCTTTCCAAAATTCCAATTAATTCATCAATTTCTTCAATTTTTTCAAGTTTACTACCTAAAAGACTTTGTTTCTCATTCTTCAAAATTTCTTTACTTATTTTTTCTTTCTTTGTATCTGAAAGTATACTGTTAGAAATAAGTTTATCAATATTATATTCTTTATAACCATCTATAAAACTTCTAAAATTTTTAGCATAGTTTACAGCAAGAGTAATTTCTTCTTTAGTAGTTAATGATTCTAATTTCTCATATTGTTCTATTAGTTCATAATCTACTAAATTAAATTGCTGTAAAGTAGTATCTAGATTTCCTAGGAAATCTTTGTCTAAATACTCTTCAAAATTAGGTATAGTTAGAAGTTTATAATATACATCAATTATAGATGACACAATGTTATTTTTATCCCCTAGTATTGTAAATAGCGAGTCAGTAATATTTTTATCTTCTTTTGCATATTGCTCAAGTACTTCATTAATTGCATCTACTAAAAGATTTTTGCTATTTGGCAGGACACTGAAGTTAGGAGATAAGTATTTATATTCCCCGTCAATCTTTTCCTCAACTAAATAATAAAATTTCTTTAAGACACTTAAACAGAAACTGTCAATAGTAGTTACCAAAGCATTATTCATTAGCATTCTCTGTTTTCTTAAAAATAGTCTGTCTTCTTCTAACTCAGTTGCTAATAATCTTTCAGTAATTTTATTTTCTATACGTACTAACATATTTTTTGCAGCAGCTGTTGTAAATGTCAGTACTAACATTTTATCTATATCCCATCTATCACATGCGACTTTTCTTGCTATTCTTTCTGATAGGACTTCTGTTTTACCACTTCCAGCTGCTGCAGCTACTAAGATGTCAGCACCTGTTATTGAAATAGCCTGCCATTGAGGTGGTGTTGGTGGATATTCTCTATTTTTAGCAAAGCTATCAATTTTTTCAATTTTAATCATAAATTTATCCTCTTAATTAAAAATTATCACTTACTATTTTAACATATATTAGGTACTAACGTATATACTTTACTACTTTAATTCACCTTTACGCTTATTCTAATAAAATTAAACATTATTTGTTTAAAAACTAAGTTTATTGAAATTTATTGACTTACTAAAGTAACCCCTATATAATTAATGAAGATTTAATAAAATTTTACTAAAGGTGAAAACATGAAATATAAATATTTGGCACTAGCTCCGATAGTTATGGCGGGAGCTTTACTAAGACAAAATAAAAAAATTAAAGTTACAAAATATACTTTACCATTTAAAAGCTTGCCTATCGACTTTAATAATTATAAAATTGCCCATGTCAGTGATATTCACTGTGATAAAGTTGGTTATAGTGATTTATCGTTTTTAAATAAATTAAGAAAATTCGACCCAGATATAATTGTTATAACAGGCGATATTTTAGATAGTTATAAAAATGATATGGATGTTGCCTATAACGCTCTATGTCAACTTAGTTCTATCGCTACTTGTTACTTTGTTACAGGAAATCACGAACTACGTTTAGATAAAGAGAGAGAAGAATTAAAGTTAATGCTAGAAAAACTAAATATTACATATCTAAGTAATAATAACATTACATTAAGCATTGGAGATTCTGAAATTAATCTAGTTGGAGTTGAAGACTATAATTATTTTAAGTTTAAAGATAATTTATATCATAGAGAAAACTTTAAAAATATGCTTAATGAATTGTTCTCAAATAATAAGTTTAATATTTTATTATCACATCGCCCTGAAAAATTTAATCTTTATGTTGAAGAAAAATATGATTTAGTATTTTCTGGACATGCGCACGGTGGTCAATGGCAAATCCCATTTATTGGTGGTATCTTTTCTCCAACTCAAGGTTTCTTCCCTGAATTTTATAAAGGCATCCATAAGAAAGATAATACTACCTTAGTAATCTCTCAAGGACTAGGAAATAGTTCTTTCCCACTTAGAATAAATAATTTAAGAGAATTAATTTTAGTTACATTAAAAAAAGAAGATTAGAGAAAAATCTCTAGTCTTCTTTTTGGTTATCTTTTAATTTATTTTACGCATCTTCGATGCTTGATAACTTATTAAATTATTCAAAATACAATTTCTCGAATTTTTCGATTTTTTCTTCGAATCCTTTTAATGCTAATTCAATAGCTTCTGGTTTAGACATATCTACACCAGCATTTTTTAATACATTAATTGGATAGTCTGAATTTCCTTTTGATAAGAATTCGTCAATATAAACTTGTGCATTTTTACTATCTTCTAATATTAATCTAGATAGTGCTTGAGCTGCTGAATATCCAGTTGCATATTGATATACATAGTAGTTGTAGTAGAAGTGAGGTACTCTTGACCATTCATATTTTATTTCTTCATCATAAGTAAATACATCACCATAATATTTTTTAACTAAATTGAAATACTCAGTATTTAAGAAATCAGAAGTGATTGCCCCACCATTTTGTAAGTGTTGGTTAATAATATGTTCAAATTCAGCAAATTGTGTTTGGCGGTATACTGTACCAACAAATCCGTGAAGTGCTTCATTAAGAACTCTTAACATTCCTTCTTTATTTCCTTCTTTTTCAAATTTGCTGTATAGATATTCTGTTAATAATGCTTCATTACAAGTTGATGCTACTTCAGCCACAAAGATTGAATAATTTCCATATACATATGGTTGATTTTTTCTAGTGTAGAATGAATGCATTGAGTGACCTAATTCATGGATTAATGTATACACGTCATTAAGTGTTCCATCAAAGTTTAATAAGATAAATGGTTTTGTAGTATATCCACCCCATGAATATGCACCAGAACGTTTACCTTTATTTGGATAAATATCAATCCAACGTTCAGTAAATGCTTTTCTCATATTATTTACATAGTCTTCACCCATTGGTTTAACCGCTTCTAATACGATATCTCTTGCTTCTTCAAAAGTAAATTTAATAGGTTCTCCATCAATCATAGATACTGATCTATCATATAATCTGAAATCATCGAATCCTTTTACTTTTTTATGTAATTCATAGTATTTGTGTAATGCTGGAATTTTACTATTTACAGTTTCAACTAAATTATCATAAACTTCTTCAGGAATTAAGTTACTTGATAATGCATGATTTCTAGTAGAAGAATAGTTATGAGTATCTGCATAGTATTTTTTAGTTTTTAAATTTCCACCTAATGTAGAAGCTAAAGTATTAATATGTTTTTCAAAGTATTTATAAAGCGAGAAGAAAGTATTTTTTCTTAATTCTCTATCTGGACTCTCCATAAATGTTCCATATGTTCCATGAGTTAAAACATGTTTATTACCATCTTTATCTTCAACATCATCAAAATCAACATCTGTGTTATTTAATGCTGCGAATGTTTCATCACTTGCGCTTAATGCTTCACTAGCCATAGCAATTAATTTCTCCTGCTCTGGATCTAATGTATGCGGACGTTTTTTATTAATTTTTTCAATATCAAATTTATAAACTTTTAATTCATCAAGTTCTTCTATATATCCATTTAATACTTCTTCATCGACTGATAAAAGTTCCGGCACTAAAAATGACCATTCGGCTCCAAATTTAGAAGCTAGGCTTCCAGTTTTAGCATAAATTTCTTTGTTTTTACTGTCGGTACTATCTTGGTCATTTCTAAAGAAGGCATAAATATATAATTCTTCTAATTTAATTCCCCATTTTTCACTAACTCTAAAAACTTCTAGAAGTTCTTTTGCTCCATTAGTTACCTTTCCTTTGTAATTTTTAATTTCTGGAAGAAATTCCTCTACTTCTTTAAATTGTTTCCAAAAATCTTCTTCTGTTGGAAAAATAGATTCTATATCCCATATATTTTCAACTTTTTGGTCTTTTCTTAGTAATTCTGCCATGTAATTTCTCCTTTTTTTTACAAAAAATTAATCTTTACATACAATTATATCACACGTTCACATAATTTCATATGTAATTTTATTGAAAATATCAATAAATTTTCTGAAAATATAATGTTTCCTGACTAAAAAAGAATGAAGTGCTTATTCACCTCATTCTTATTTAGATTTAATTTATTTTCTTATTACCATATGATCATAGTTTTCATGACCTATAAAAACTTCACATTCTTTTTTAAAATTAAAACTTTCATACAGTTTTTGTGCTCTATAATTTGATTGAGCTACATTTAAACTTAATAATGGATAACTACTCTTAGTAAAGTCTTCCAATAATTTATTACCTACACCTTTTTCTCTACTTTCAGAAAATACATATAGTGTATCTAAATAATACTCTCCCTCTAACATCTCATCATAATCAAATATAATACTATTGTCACTTAGCCCAAATTTGCTTCTAGCATTATTAAACCAGAAATCTTTCATTTCATCTAAATTATCATAATGATAGCTAAATGAAAAACCTAGAATCTCTTCATTTTCTTCGTAAACTGTACAGTATTTATGACTAAATCTATCTTCTTCCGACTCAAATATATACGTTAATATATCATAGAATATTTCTTTCGATACTTCATTTAGTATATCCAATTCTAAGGACTCTATAAATTCTCCTAAGCCTTCTAATACTTTTTTATCATCTTTAGTTGCTTTTCTTAGCATGTTTCCTCCATTATAGTTGAACTTTTATTTTTTATTACTATAACAAATTTCTATAGTTTTCCCATCAATTATAATATCAGTCTATTTATTTTAATAAATGTGTCAACAAATAAATATTATCTCTTATTCTACCTCAGCAACATTAGCATATCTTGCGAATGATGGTTCATAATTTCTTACTTTGTATCCTAATT
>ERZ773213.805-NODE-805-length-17648-cov-4.039732_pt1 | contig 17648 bp, 17 predicted proteins | sample MGYA00580996_ERZ773213 | MGnify/ENA primary metagenome ERZ773213 (study PRJEB29015, sample SAMEA2738152) | human oral metagenome | biome: human oral; feature: human-associated habitat; material: saliva | place: China | collected 2197 ...
TTACAAAAGTTGGACGTTTTATTCGTAAAACACGAATTGATGAATTACCACAAATTATCAATGTGATTAAAGGTGAGATGTCCATTATTGGGCCACGACCAGAAAGACCAGAGTTTATCAATGAATTTTTGAAAGATATCCCTAATTTTAATGAACGTTTAGCTGTTCGCCCAGGAATTACAGGTTGGGCTCAAGTAAATGGTGGTTATGAATTAACTCCTAAAGATAAATTAGTCTACGACATATTCTATATCAATCACGAAAGTATCAGGTTAGATTTTCTTATACTATTAAAAACAATTAAAGTGATGTTTACTGGGAACGGCTCTAGATAGTTCTAAGAAAGAAAAATAAATAAAAGGAAACAAACAATAATATGACTATTTTTAATAAAAATATTAATAGAGTTTTTTCTTTGATAAAAAGCAAACTACTATTTTTACTTCTATTTACTATAGTAGGGACGACAGCAGTTGGTCTATATACTGTTTTTATCATTTCTCCTATATACAGTGTATCCTCTAAGCTCATAATGAAGAACACTTCAAGCCAAACAAATGGGCAAAATAATGATGCGCAAACGATTGAAGCTATAAACCTCTTTCAAAGACAAGCTAAGACTTATTTAGAGATAGCAGATCTCCCCCCAGTAAAAGATGAAACCAATAAAGCATTAGGTTTGTCACCTGATGACATCGCTAAAATCAAATCGGTTAAATTAACAAATGACTCAGGTTCACAGTTGGTCACAATAACAGTGAGAGGACTAGATCGAAATTTAGCAGAACGTTATATTAAAGAGTATGTGTCTCAGTACAAGAAATTTACAGCAGATAGATTAGGGCGCGACAACTTGTCAGTTGTTACAGAAGCACTGGGAAGTGATTCTCCAGTTTATCCCGTTCTATGGAAGAATCTTCTTGTATCTATTCTAGTATTTTCTTTTGTAGGATTTAATGTTATTTTCATCAAATATGTATTGAGTGATTCGATTGATTCTTACGAAGACTTGGAAGAGTTAGTGGGAACACCTGTTCTCGGGATGATTCCGACTATAGAGAGAAAGAGAAGAGGTGAGTGACATGCATATCGAAGTTATTCATAACAGTAAATCCATCGTAGCTGAGTCCTTTAGAACTTTAAGGAGTAATCTTCAGTTCTCAGAATTTGGAAAAAATATTAAAATCATTGTCGTTACAAGTGCCAACCCCAATGAAGGCAAGAGTGAAGTCAGTATCAATCTTGCCGCCTCTTTGGCCCAACAGGGGAAAAGAGTGATTATCATAGACGCGGATATGCGTAAACCAACTCAACATAAATTAACCGAGCTAAATAACACTGAAGGACTCAGCACTTTTTTATTAAAGAAGTCAGGAGTAGATTCCATTAATCATTTGACGATAAATGATGTGAATTTAGATGTGCTGACTTCAGGACCTGTTCCGCCTAATCCTTCTGAGATGTTAGCTGGTTCTTCTATGGATGAAACACTTAAAGCATTTGAGGATTTTTATGACTATGTCATTATCGATACCCCTCCCTTGCTAGCAGCAACTGATGCCCAAGTTTTAGCCAGTATTTCGGATGCTACCCTTCTGGTAGTAGATATCAAAAAATCAAAACGACGACAAATAATAGAAGCAAAAAGAAGATTAGACCATGTTGGAGCTAGACTACTTGGTGTGATAATGAATAAAATTGATTCACATAAAGATACCTATTATTACTATTATTAAACTAACTATTTGAAAGGCAGGAGAGAAAAAATGACAATCTATCTTTTAATGTTCGTCTATGTCTCTTTTCTTGCCTTTTTCTCATTGAAATATGAGGATAAAGTAAAAGAGTTAGGTTTCCTTGTTCTTCCGACTTTTTTCTTTTTTTTAATCATTGCAGGTTTTCGTACTTCTAGTGTAGGTGGAGATTTAGGAACTTATATCCATATTTTTGAATCAAATAATATTCAGATTCCAGATTTATCACATTTATTTAGTTCTCGATTTGAAATTGGGTACTTACTGTTCACTATTTTTCTAAGAAACTTCAGTGATCATTATCCATTCCTCTTATTCGTATTTGCATTTCTGACCTTATTAAGTTGGTTTTTTGTTCTTTATAAGCATTCTAAAAATGTTTACATGAGTTTACTGATTTACTTCAGCTCGTTAGGACTCTTTTTTTATTCTTTATCAAATATCAGGCAAGGTCTGGCGATTGCTTTAAGTTTTTTAGGGTTTCACTACTTAGTAAAAAACAAGAAGATTTTAGCATGGGTATTTATCTTACTAACTCCCTTATTTCATACATCTGGTATCGTCTGCCTCTTGTTTTTCCCCCTTAAAAAAATCGTTTTAAATAAAAGAATATACCAATTTGTGTTCCTTGCATTTCTAATCATCTTACCTTTTATCAAACAAATTGCCACTATCTTTATTTCTTTCTTCCCTCAGTATACTTCCTATCTGGAATCATCATGGTTTTTGGAAAGCAATAAATGGGCACCCATATTTTTAACAATTTGGTATGGTATGGTTCTAGTCTTTGGAGAAATAGTGATTAGAAATAAGAAATTATCTACTGAAGAAGAATATATAAGAAGTCTATTCTTTATCTCCTTTTTATTTACTGCGTCAACTTTGCAAACAAGTCTTTTTGGCAGATTTGCACACTATTTTACCCCCTTTATTTGCCTATATATCCCCATGGTTTTATCTAAAATAGGTGAAAAAAAAGTTCAATGGCTTTTATTTTATTTGGTAATATTGGTTTATGCTGCAATCTTTCTAGTCATTGTTTATTTTAAAGCTGACTGGTACCATGTCGTTCCCTACCGTTCAGTTATTGTCGATTGGTTATTTGGAAATTAGGTTTAGGAGTTATAAAATGAAATTTTCAGTTTTAACGACAGTCTATAAAAAAGAGACTCCTACAAATTTAAGGAAAAGTTTACTAAGTTCTTATCAGCAGACCCTTAAACCGACAGAAATCATTTTAGTTTGTGATGGCGAATTGACAGAAGAGTTAGATAGAGAAATCCAAAAGTTACAGAGAGAGGTTCCAATTTTAAAGGTTTTTCATTTACCTGAAAACTTAGGCTCAGGACCAGCCTCTCTCTTTGGAGTTAATCAATGCCAAACAGAATTCATTGCAAGAATGGACAGTGATGACTATTCTCTAGAAACAAGGTTTGAGAAGCAATTAGCAGCCTTTGAAAAAAATCCCAACCTCATCATGGTTGGTTCCAATATCCTAGAGAAAAATACAGAGTTTACCGCCTTAAAGAAAGTACCAGAAACTACAGCCGAAATTCGTCAATATTCGAAAATGAGAAATCCCTTTAATAATCCATCGAGTATGATGAAAAAAAAATATATCTTGAAGGCTGGTAATTATCGTAAGTTCCGCTATCTAGAGGATTATGACCTCACAATGAGATTGTTACACGATAATCCAACTAAGGATTTTTTGAATATTCAGGAACCTTTGGTTGTCATGCAGACTAACGATTCTAGCTATCTGCGTAGAGGCGGTTTCTTGTATGTAAAGACGGACTTTATGCTCCAATTAGATTTTTATCGTAGAAGAGACATTAGTCTAGTAGAATTTCTTAGAAATATTTTCCTTCGTAATGCGGTTCGAATTCTTCCGAATTCAGTTAGGAAATGGGGCTATCAGAAAAAAATGAGAGAAGATGTAGAGGTGATTAGGAAGATATGAAGAGAGTCATTACATACGGAACATTTGATTTATTGCATTACGGTCATATTAATCTCTTAAAAAGGGCAAAAGCCTTGGGAGATTATCTGATTGTAGGATTATCCACCAATGAATTTAATAGACTAGAAAAAAATAAAGAATGTTATTTTGATTACGAAGAAAGAAAATCGCTATTAGAGGCTATCAGATATGTGGATCTTGTTATACCAGAAGAAAATTGGGATCAAAAAATCTCAGACATCGAAAAGTATCATGCTGATGTGTTTGTTATTGGAGATGATTGGCAGGGAAAATTTGATTATTTAAGTGATTTTGGAATAGAGGTTGTTTACCTATCACGAACAAAAGAAATTTCAACTTCTAAGATAAAGAATGATTTGAATCAAGGAAACTAGGATGAAATATCAGGTCATACATGTAACAGGTGGTGTAAGGAATACCATGAGTGGGGTACAAAGTTTTATCAAAAATCATATTCCAACTGATGATCAAGAGTTTGAATATATGGTTGGAGAGTCAAATAGAGAGGCTCATTTCCCATTTAATCAATACCTAGATGAAAAAGAAATCAAACGCATTGTATTTCCTGCCCTAAAGATTTCTAAATTATTTGCCTATGCGAGAGAGTGTCGTCAATTTTATGAAAATAATAAAATTGACATTCTTCATGTCCATAATCCTATAACTGCTTTTATACATAATTACTATGCTCGAAAAAATGGTGTTCCAGTTAGGATTTACCACAATCATAGTAGCCAATTTTCAGACACTTGGTTAAAAAGTATTCGCAATCAATTTTTGGTCTTTTTAGCTTTGAAAAATGCGACCCATCGAATCTCTTGTGGTCAATTAGCTGGATTGAAGATATTTGGAAAAAAAGAATTTCAAATCCTTCCAAATGCAATTGACATCAACAAGTATCGGTTTTCTCCAACTTTTCGAGAAGAAATTCGCAAAGAGTTTCATATAGCTGAACATCAAAAAGTAGTTGGGATGATTGGTATTTTAAATCCCTTCAAAAACCAGAGTTTTTTGATTGAAATTGCTAAAGAATTGCCTGATGTTACTTTTTTCTTTGTTGGTGAAGGACCAGATCGTTCAACTCTAGAAGGAAAAAGTAAGGAATTTAAGAATATTATCTTTACAGGAAAAAGAGAAGATGTTCATAAATTTTATTCAGCCTTTGATATTTTTGCCTTTCCTTCTTTGTATGAAGGTTTCCCAATCGTGCTGGTAGAAGCTCAGTGTTCCGGAGTCAATATTATCATGAATGAAACGATTGATCCGACAACTCAGATAGTTGGTGAACTCTGTACAGCTATGCCTCTAGATAAGGATAAATGGGTAAACTATATAGAAAAGGCGCCTTTCAAGGATAAGCAACGACAGCTGAATGAACATCTAAAGCGGTTTGACATTGAAGAAAATGTTCAAAATTTAAAAGAAATTTATAAGCAAGGTTTAAAAAGAGAATGATCAAGTATTTAAAACCCTTACTTTTTAAAGTAAGTGATTTTACTTATAAACTAAATAAAATGATTCCCAAGAAAAGGAATAGAATTGTTCTGTATTCTAACTGGGGATTTAGAGATAATCTTAGAACACTCTATCACTATTTAGTGGACAATGGCTATCACAAAGCATATGAAATCGTTTGTGCATCTAATGATTTTTATCATTTAGAAAAAGAACATGATGTAAAGTATGTTTCTATTTATCGAGGTTTCTTTTATTTTTTAACATCTAAATATTTTTTCTATTCATTTGGCAAGTATCCTATAAAACCTGCACCAAACCAGATGGTTGTCAACTTGTGGCATGGAATGCCCTTGAAAAAAATTGGGAATCTTGAAGTTGGAATGGAAAAAATTGACTATAATTTCTTTACAAAATTAGTCTCCTCTTCAGAATTATTTACTCCAATCATGAAAGCTGCTTTTAATGCTAAAGACGAGCAGATGCTTCTTGTTGGTAATATTCGAAATGATGAACTCTTTAAAGAGAAAGAAGAGAAGAAAATTATCTGGATGCCAACCTACCGTAATTCTAAAAACTATCATGATAGCCAAGCAGCATTGATTTTTTCATTAGAAGAAGAGGATTTTAAAAACATTGAAGAACTACTCTCAAACTATGGCTATCAACTTTATATTAAACTCCATCCTCTTGAGGAATCTCAGTTAAAATTTGAAATGAATTATTCGACCATTCATCTATTGACAGAAGATATCATTAGTGAGCAATATGGGACTTTATATACCTTTTTAGGAACAACCAGTGCATTGATTACAGATTATTCTTCAGTATTTTTAGATTATTATTTATTAAATAGGCCAGTTGCATTTACCATTAATGATTATGAGGAATACAAGGAAAAAAGAGGCTTTGTGTTTGAAGATGTGAAGAGTTTAATGGTAGGAAGTGTCATTCGTGATTCGCATGATTTATTAGAATTTCTAGAGAGTGTCATGAAATCTGAAGATCCTTATATTGACGAACGAAAAAAAGTCAATAACAAGGTAAATGCCATTCAAAAAGATTTTACAAAGACACTTTTGGATGAAATTGGATTAAGGAAATAAGGTTAGGATAAAGAATGATTAGCGTAATCGTACCTGTTTATAATGTAGAAACTTATCTGGAAGAATGTTTAGACAGCATTCAAAACCAAACCTACACAGACTTTGAAGTCCTTTTAGTCAATGATGGTTCAACAGATGGTTCACAAGCTATTTGTGAGCGTTATTGCCAAACAGATAAGCGTTTCCGATTAATGAATCAAACCAACCAAGGACAAAGTGTTGCACGAAATAATGGAGTAACAGCTTCGACAGGCGAGTTCATTGCTTTCGTGGATAGTGACGACATTATCCTAGCGAATTATTTAGAAACCTTAATGCAACATATGGGTGAAGACGTAGATATTGTAGAAAGTCAATTCACCGTACATAAAAAGGAATTCTTGGCAGAAAAGTCTCAAGATACAAAAATCCTTTTTGAGGGAAATTCTCAAGAAGCAGTAAAAATCTTTCCAAACCATGTTCTAAGTGTGAACCCAGTTACAAAACTCTATAGAAGATCAATCGTTGAAGCTGTTCCTTATTTAGAAGGGTTTATTTTTGAAGATATTTATAGCGGTATTGGGATGCTTAAATATATCCGAAAGATTGTGAAAATTGATTATGTAGGATATTATTACCGTCAACATCAGTCGAGTACTATGCATCGAACATTTACTGAAAAAAATTTAGACGTATTCGTAGTTTGTGACAAGTTAATAGAGTTGTATTCTGATAGTGAAGAACTTCTTCCTTATATTGGTAGCTTCTTAGTGGATATAGCAACTATGCATTATCAAGGTTATATCCGTAAAGGAAATCCATATGCAGAAGTCTATAATCAGAAATTGGCCGACTATGTAACTATCACCAAGAAAAATCCAGACTTGGCTAGAGCGTCACGTTTGATTAAGCTCTATAATATTTGCCCAAAATATTATAATTCAATTGTATTTCCAATCTATTACGCAATTTGGAAATGGAAAAATGGTATTAAAGAAGTAAAGCTAGATAAATAACAATAAATGAGAAGGTAATTATTTTATGATTAGCGTAATCGTTCCAGTTTATAACGTGGAAGAATATCTGGAAGAATGCCTAGAAAGTATAAGGCATCAAACTTTCACTGATATTGAAGTGATACTAGTCAATGATGGCTCAATTGATAGTTCAAGGCAAATATGTGAACGATATTGTGAGAAAGATAATCGCTTTAAATTAATCAATCAAGAAAATCAAGGACAAAGTGTCGCTAGAAATCGCGGTGTGAAAGAATCCATTGGAGAATATATTATGTTTGTGGATAGCGATGATGTGATTAATACAAGCGTATTAGAAGTATTACTTCCTTACATGAAGACGGATGTAGATATCGTAGAATGTAGAAGTTCTATTAATAAAGAAGAGTTCTTTCTTAATAGAACTTCTACAATTGTATTCGAAGGAAACGCTAAAGAAGCAATTCTTAATTGTATTGTGTCTGAAGATGTGAAATTTTGTGCTTTTACGAAGTTATATAGAAGAGAAATTGTTGAAAAAGTTCCATTTTTAGAAGGTTATATTTACGAAGATGTTTTTACTGGAATCAATTATTTAAAACATATTCGAAAAATAGTAGTTGTTGATTATATCGGTTATTACTATCGTGTTCATCCGAATAGCACTATGACAAAATCCTTTAATGAAAAAGATTTAGATATTTTTAAAGTGGGAAATCAGTTAATAGATTCCTTTAAAGATGATGAAGATATGCTTCCTTATATTGGATATTTTATGTTTTATATAGGACATGGACACTATTTAAAAGATGGGATAAATAAGAAGAATCCATATGTCGATTTATATGAAGATTTTATTCGAAAGGCTGCTTTTATAGCAAAGCAATCCAAGGAAGTTGTTCGAAAATATCGTTTATTGAGACTGTATTTAATTGCTCCAAAATATTATACAACGATTACTCATCCAATTTATATATTAATTCAAAAGATATGGATTTCTACTAAAAAAATAATTAATAAAAAGCAAATTGATAATATAGTACATTTATTTACCTAAACTTTTCATTAAAATGATGTAATCGATTTCTATAGAATAGAGGTTTTATTATGGATATTTTTATCTTATTAATAATAGCGATATTACTATATCTGCTACCTGAAAATAATGATTATTTAAATATGAAATCAACAATTGGGATAAAAGGTTTCTTAGCATTAGGGATAGTTTTCCATCATTTATCGAAATATGTAACAACAGGGGTAGAGTTTTCTAATTTTAGTTATATGGGAACATATATAGTATCTGTATTTTTCTTTCTATCAGGCTATGGCTTATATGTTCAGAATAATCAAAAAGAAAATTATCTTGATAATTTTTTAACTAAAAGATTGTCGAGGATTTTAAGACCATTTATTGTTATATCTGCTATATATTTGATTTACTACTACTTAAATGGACAAGAGCTAACAAACTCTTTCTTCATTAATTTATTTAAAAAAGGAGATACCATAATTTTAAATGGATGGTTTGTTAATACTATCGTTTTAATGTACATATCCTTCTATCTATCGTTTAAAATGTTCCGCAATCAAACAATGGCTATAATAGTGAATTTACTTTTAATAGTAGTCTATATTATTTTTGCAATAAGATTAGAATATGGTTTTTGGTGGTATAATAGTAGCTTACCATTTGTTTTAGGATTGATTTGGGCGAAAAACAAAAAGTGTATTGATAGTGTATTGAGTAAGTATTATTTTTTTATCTTAGTAATAATTACTGGGTCACTATTTATTTCTCATCAATTTGGTTTTATACATTGGAAACTACATTTATTTGATAGTTATAGTTATGCATTTTCAGCTAATATAGACAATCTTATATTTACTCTTTTCTCTATCTTGATAGTTAGGAAAATAGATTTTTCTAATAAGTACTTACTATTTTTAGGTAGGATATCATTTGAGTTATATATGATTCACGGGTTGGTGATAATAGCGTTTGGTAAGTATTTTGTAACCTCTAAATTAAATGATGTTGTCTTTTCAACTCTGGTTTTAATGATTAGCATTTTTTTAGCATGGATAATCCACACAATAATTAATAAAATAAGTATTATGGACCAACTTAGAAGTCTTAAATTTAGTAAAAGGAGATGTCATAATAAAAATGATTAGTATAATAGTTCCAGTTTATAATGTAGAAAACTATCTAGAAGAATGTTTAGATAGTATTAAAAATCAAACGTATACAGATATCGAAGTTATTCTAGTCAATGATGGATCTACTGATAATTCACAAGCAATTTGTGAAAGATATTGTCAGCAAGATCCCCGTTTTCATTTAATTAATCAAGAAAATCAAGGGCAAAGTGTTGCTCGCAACAATGGAGTAGCTGCTTCTACAAGTGAATTTATTACTTTTGTGGATAGCGATGATGTTATAAAAAGTGATATGTTACAACAATTAATGAATTATATGGACACAGGAATCGATGTTGTTGAATGTGATTTTACAGTAAATAAAGAAATATATAATATTAAAAATAGACAGTTGAAAATTGAGGAGTTTACTTCGTCAGAGGCACTAAAAAAATGTCTCGATATGGAGATAAAGTGGAATCCTGTAGCTAAATTGTACCGTCGAAAAATAGTAGAGGGGACTCCATTTTTAGAAAATTTAATTTATGAAGACTTGTATTCAGGAATTGTTTCATTACAGAATATTGAAAAAATGAGGAAAATTAACTACGTTGGTTACTATTATCGTATCCATTCTAGAAGTACTATGAGAAGAAAATTTGATAGTAAAAATTTAGATTTATTTAAAATTGGGGATTCTTTATTAGAAAAATTTAGTGAGGATAAATTATTACCATATATAGCTAAAGCACTCTTTTTAGTATGTATTGCTCATGTTGAATTATATAAAATTCGCCCTGGTCATCCTTATTTTAAGGAATACGACGAGAATCTAAAAAAATATATTGGAATTGCAAAAAAATCTTCAGAAGTTTTAAAAAACAGTAGATTATTACGATGGTATACTTTTTCTCCGAGATTATTTATTATAATTATATTTCCGCTTTATTTACATTATTTGGATATTCGTAATAAAATAAATTATACAAGGAATAAGTTTAATAGCTTTGTTTCTACTCGTTTGGTAAAAGATAAAGCTCAAAGTATCTTGTGAAATGTTGGAGTATGTACTTTAATAACCGAATTTATCATATTTGTAAATATTGATGATGTTAGTTCTAATTGATATTTTGAAGATATAAATAATTATAAGAATGAACATATTTATTTTGTATAACCTGTCCATAGTTCTATTAAGTATGAATTTGATAAACTCAATAAAAATAAAGGAAATTTAACCACGTAATAATACATTGTTGTTGCAAATACATTCTTAAAGAAGGAGAAAAGGAGAAAAGTTGAAATTAGAAAAGTTAATAAGTGTAATTGTACCTGTTTATAATGTTGAAGAATATTTAGATGAATGTTTAGATAGCATTAAAAGGCAAACATATAAAAATATAGAAGTAATATTAGTAAACGATGGTTCTACTGATAAGTCACAGGAAATTTGTGAACGATATTGTCAACAAGACAACCGTTTTCATTTAATAAATCAAGAAAACAGAGGGTTGAGCGGGGCGCGTAACAGAGGAATTCAGGAATCAACTGCTGAATTTATTACTTTTGTGGATAGCGATGACATCATTAAGGATGATATGCTGTATCAATTAATAGAAAAGATGGATTCAGAAGATATTGATATTGTAGAGTGCTGGTATACTCATAATCAAAAAGAATTGCAGCAGAAATCACGTGAAAATATCGGGAATGTTTTTAAAGGAAATGGCAAGGAAACATTGGTAGCATTATGTAAAGATAATATTGTTCGTTTAAATGCATGGGCAAAATTGTACAGAAGAGAAGTGATTAAGGATTTTCCATTTCCAGAAGGATTATTTTATGAAGATGTTTATGAAGGAATAGGAATCCTACTGCACATTCGAAAACTGGTTAAAATAAATTATACTGGATATTTTTATCGCTTACGATTTGGTAGTATTATGAATCGAGAATTTAGCGAAAAAAATTTAGATTTGTTTACTATTTGTGCCAAAGTAGAACAATTATACGCTGAGGATACTGCTTCGCTAGAATATATATATCGCCGACTATTTGATTTAGTATTAATGCATATTATAGATTATCGTATTCATGAAGGGAATCCATATAAAGATAAATATTTTTTCTATTTGAACAGATATGCAAGTAGTTCGAAGCCGTCTTTATTAATTAGATTGTATCGATTGTTTCCAAAACATATTGTTCTAATTACAAGAGTTGTTAGAGCTATGCAATGGCGATTAGAAAAATATTATATAAAATCTTTTTTTAAAACTCAAAAGTAATAAGAAGTATCACTTAAGAGATAAAACTTATTTCATTTTCATTTACTTTATGAGAGAGGAGAATACTATAATTTGAAAAGTAAAAAATTAATTAGTATCATCGTACCAGTTTATAATGTTGAAGAATATTTAAATGAATGTTTAGATAATATTCAATCTCAAACATATAAGAATCTCGAAGTAATATTAGTCAATGATGGATCAACTGATGGATCTAAAGAAATCTGTGAGAAATACTGTAAAAGAGACACCCGTTTCCGCTTAATTAATCAAACGAATCAAGGGCAGAGTGTTGCCAGAAACCGAGGTATGCAGGAATCTACAGGTGAATTTCTTACTTTTGTAGATAGTGATGATGTCATTAAAGAAGACATGCTTGAGCAACTAATGAAACAGATGACCTCAGAAAATATTGATATCGTAGAATGTTGGTATACTCATAATGAACAAGATTTGAAACTTAAAACAGAAGAAAATATAGGGATAGTCTTTAGAGGAGATACCAAAGAAGCCTTGGTTTCTCTTTGTAGGGATAATATTGTACGTTTAAATCCAGTTGCTAAACTATTTAGAAGAGAAGTGATTATAAATTTCCCATTTCTTGAAGGCTTAATTTATGAAGATGTTTATAGTGGAATTGGAATATTAAAGCAGATACGAAATATGGTAAAAATTAATTATGCGGGATATTATTATCGATTGCGTCCAGGAAGTACTATGAATCGGAAATTCAATCTTAAAAATTTAGATTTGTTTACGATTTGTGATAAAGTAGAAAAATATTACGATGATGATGAGGAAGCACTAAGTTATATTTATCGCCGATTGTTTAATCTAGTATTGATGCACGTAATAGATTACCGTATTTTTGAAGGTAATGCCTATGAAGATAAATATCGCAATTATTTAAATAGATATGCTAAAAGTTCAAAAAGATCATTTTTAATTCGTGCCTATTTACTATTTCCCAAACATATTGTTAATATCTCACATATTCTTGGAGGATTACAATGGCGTTGGCAGGAATATGTAGTTAAAAAAATTCGATAGGGGTAGTAAGAGTGAAGTATTTTTTAAAAGAAACATATGTAAAAGCAAATCACGCAGGACCCAAAGCGAGAATGGATGCTGAAAAAATTATGTTGGATAATGGCTATCGAGAGTATTATTTAACAGAAAGTCAAAAGAACAATCATTTAAATCAAAATGATGTTATTATTCTTCAATTTCCATTGTTGTGGCAGTCACTGAAGAAACAAATACGTATGAAGTTTTTAAAGAAAAGAAGTTTTAAAGCGTATTTACTTGTTCATGATATTGAATCTCTGAGAAATAAAAAAATTACATCATTTTCTGATTTTAAATACTCTATCATCCATTTTTTACAAAATAAAACTGTTTTAGAAAGAGTAGATGGAATCATAGCACATAATGATAAAATGAAGGCTGAACTAGTAAAAATGGGAATTAATAAAGATAAAATTGTTCCGTTAGATATATTTGACTATTTAATTCCTAATTTTAACGAAGATAAAAACTATGATAAAGATAAAATCTTACTAGCTGGTAATTTTGATATTCGTAAAACAAGGTATGCTCGCGAATTACCTGAAAAACCCGAATTTGAAATTTATGGAATCAACTTTGAGTCTGAACATCTTCCGAATAATGTTCACTATAAGGGAGCATTCACTCCAGATGAACTGCCCAATCAGCTGCAAGGTGGGTTTGGTTTGGTATGGGACGGAGATAGCCCCCATACTTGTAGTGGGATGTATGGAGAGTATTTAAAGATGAATAACCCGCATAAAGCTTCTCTATATTTAGCATCTGGTTTTCCGATTATTGTATGGAGCCAATCTGCTCTGGCTGATTTTGTAGGAAAAAACCATTGTGGAATCATTGTTGATTCATTATTTGAAATTGCAGATTGTTTAAACACGATTGATGAAGAAGATTTTCAAGAGCTGATTAAAAATAGTAAAATAGCAGGAGAGAAACTTCGTAACGGATATTTTCTAAAAAAAGCTTTAGAAAAATGTGAAAGGAAATTTTAGAGTTTATGAAATTCCAAACCTTACAAGAAAAAATCATTCGATATCATACGATTATAAAATATTATGGTCTCAAACCAACTCTAGCTTATTATCTTGCGCAACAGTCTGAGACAAAGTACTATGATTTTCGTAAAAAGATTCTTTTTGATTTTGTATTGAAATTACGTAAAGAAGCTCAAATAGATGATTTGATGGATGAAAAAGAAGAAGTAGTAACAGAATTTCCGAAAATAATTTGGACAATGTGGCAACAAGGAGAAGCGCAAATGCCTGAGACTGTCCAGACTTCAACGAAGACCATAAAAGACTTCGCTAAAAGAAATGACTGTGAATTCTATTTGTTGACGGATGAAAATCTGGCGGATTTCATCAATATTCCATCAGACATCACCGACAAATACAAGAAAAAAAAATTATCAGCTGCGCATTATTCCGACATTATTCGTTTTAGTCTCTTATACAAATACGGTGGAATTTGGATGGATGCAACCTTATTTGTATCTCCCTATGCAACTTTAGAAATGTTTGAAGGTGATTTCTTTACTCTGAATCATCCACCTATAGGAACAAATCAAATGGAACGAACTGTTGGTGACTTTAAATGGGCAGGTTTCTTTCTAGCAGGAAAAAAAGGAAAGCCTTATTTTAAACATATTCGGGATTTATATCTTTACTATGTTCGTAAATATCCAGTCTTTATTCATTACCTGATGATGGATTATTTTATTTTGTCCGAATATAAGTGCAATCCTTATTTTGAAAACTTAGTGGATAGATTACCTATTCTAGCACCAGCTGAGCGTGTTTGGTTTTTAAGAGACCATGCCCATGATCTTTTTGATGAAAAAGAATGGGAAGAAGTATTAAAAACAACACCGATTATGAAAACGACTTATAAAATCAAGAAAGAAGAAGTCCTTCCAGGAAGTTATCTCGATCAACTTTTACAAGGAAAATTAAAGGAATAGATGAAATACACGAAAAAAAGTAGAACCGAATTTGCCACCTTAAATACGAGTATTGCTCTGGCATTGCAACCTTTTCAAGTCCTTCTTGGCTTTATCAATCGAACTATTTTTATCAATTTACTTGGGGTAACCTATCTAGGATTAAACAATTATTTGTCTAGCTTAGTTTCCATTCTGTCTTTGGCAGAATTAGGGGTTGCTGGAGCCATGAGCTATGCACTATATGGACCCTTAGACAGAGAAGAAGGAAAAATCAATGCCTTTATGATTCTCTTCAAAAAATTATATAGAATCATTGGCTTTTCTATTTTTATACTGGGCGCTATACTTTCTTTATTTCTTCCTTATATGATAAAGGATTATACGGTAAACAGTGAAGTATATTTGATTTTTTTCCTCTTTGTTTTTAATTCTGCTTCTAGCTATTTTTTCTCCTATAAACGAACCTTGCTTTATGTCGATCAGCGTAATTATATGATGACTTTGATTGACTTTGGATTAAATACTCTTCGCGTATGCTTGCAAATCGGAATTTTATTCTTTACCAAAAATTATATCTTTTATCTATTGATCAGTATCATCATGAATTTTATAGGGAATATCATCATGTCGCGGATTGTAGATAGATTGTATGGTTACTTGTTTAAGAATGAGATAACACCCATTAATCAGGAGGAAAAAGGAAAATTTATCCGAAATATCAAAGGAAATATAGTCGGTAGTATTGGAGAAACGATTGTTTTTCAAACAGATAGTATTCTAATGGCAAGTTTTGTCAGCTTAGCAGCTATAGGTATTTACGGGAATTATACCTATGTTTTAGGATTTCTTTCACTGATTTTAAATACTGTGATTAATTCAGTTGTTTCTTCCGTAGGTAACTTAGTCCATTCGGAGTCTACGACAGTAGCAGATATGGTTAAATTCCTAAAAAAATTCCAGTTTATTACTTTTAGCCTGATTTATTTTGCTAGCTTAGGTTATTTAATGTTCATTCATCCATTTATGACTATCTGGTTAGGTGAGAGTTTTTCATTTAATTATACGATTGAGATTTTGATCGTCCTTCATTTTTTCCTAACTTTTTATAGAAGACCGATTCTAACGTTGATTTCAGTTTATGGATTAAGTTATGAGCAAAATAAAAAAGTTATCGTCGAGATTTTATTAAATATTTCCCTTTCACTCTACTTTTTAGTGATTTTAGATTTAGGGGTATCTGGAATTTTATTGGGTACGATTTGTTCAACAGTCTTGACCTGTACATGGTATGAACCCTATAGCGCCTTTAAGTATGGATTGAAAGCTTCCTCAAAGGATTTTTTTAAAACATTGTTACAAGATTTCACTGTCGCAGGGATAAGCTTTCTACTTTTGAGTTTGCTGGATAACTACCTCTTAACTCAGCTAGATTTCATTTTCGGTTTGATCATCAAAATCGTCCTTTATTTGATAGTATTGGGTGTCTACGTTTTCCTATTTAGAAATCATGAAGGCGGTAGACAAATCATACTGATGATTCAAAAAGTATTAAAGTTAAAAAAATAAGGAGAAATCAATGAAAAGAATATTGGTTTGTGGTCTGGTTCCAGATGTTGGTGGCTTGGAAAAAATTGTTCTAGATTTTTATAACCATATTGATACCTCTGAATTTGAACTGGAATTTTTACTACAAGGTCCTGAAGATGTTGAATTTAGTGATCATTTTAAAAAGCTTTGTCGCAATCCTCTAGTCGTTCATAGAATCCCCAAGTTAAGACCTCATATCCAGCAAGCCTTAAAAGAATGGGATGATTTTTTTAAGAAGAATGCTCATCGTTATGATATTTTATGGTCCAATCAAAACGGCCTGACTCATCTAGAATTTTTAAAATTAGCAAAGAAATATGGGATAGAAAAAAGAATCGTTCATGGACATTGTGCGACAGCAGATAAATTTTATCGTTTTATTCACCCAATTAATCGACTTTTTGTCGGAAAATATGCAACAGATTTTTGGGCCTGTGGAACAGAAGCATTGAACCATTTTTATCATGGTCAAGAAAGAAAAAAAGCCTTGGTTATTCATAATGCCATTGAAGTTGAGAAGTTTTTATATGATCAAGAAATGCAAACCCAACTTCGAAAGGAGTATCAGATCCCTGAAAATTGTTTGGTCATTGGGCAAGTTTCCCGCTTAAATGAGAAACAAAAAAATCAAAGTTTCTGTATTAAGGTCTTTTCTGAAATCGTCAAAAAAGAACCAAATTCCCGTTTAGTTTTTATCGGAAGAGGTGATACTGCATTTTTAGAAAATGTGGCAAAAGAATATGGTGTAGAAGATAAAGTCATTTTTACAGGATTGACCACTAATGTCGGAAAAATGCTAAATTTATTAGATGTGTTCTTCTTCCCATCTAATTTTGAAGGATTGCCAATTGTACTCATTGAAGCACAAGCAAATGGATTACCTGTTGTAACTGCAAATCATTTACCAGATGCAAGAATACTAGATAACTACGATAACAGCCTGTCTTTGAAAGACTCTCTTGAAGAATGGGCGGATAAAATTTTGTCAGTCAGAAATAATCGGGAACTTGATACAGAAAAGGTGAAACAGCTAATAGATGAAAATGGCTACGAGATTGAATCAGCAACCAGACAGTTAGAGAAATTATTTGATGAGTAATAAAAAGTTGATGGAGAGGACAAGAATGTCTTCTCTAATTTTTTTATTATGATTTAATCGTTTGAACACTATTTAATCTGGAAGCAAAAGCGGACAAAATAAAGAAGTCATGATATAATATAAAGTAGATTTCTATGTTATAAAGCAAGAACTGTTTGGACATCATTCATTTGAAAACTCCCTATGTTCAAACGATCGTAAAATAAAATAGGGGCTCTAAACCCTTGCTACGAAAGGAAAAAAACTCAATGG
>ERZ773213.806-NODE-806-length-17646-cov-10.545393_pt1 | contig 17646 bp, 11 predicted proteins | sample MGYA00580996_ERZ773213 | MGnify/ENA primary metagenome ERZ773213 (study PRJEB29015, sample SAMEA2738152) | human oral metagenome | biome: human oral; feature: human-associated habitat; material: saliva | place: China | collected 2197 ...
TCGCGACCTTCAAACCCTTCCTGTGCAACGGAATCAAGCCTGTCTGAGTTCATGGTGATGATGTACTGAAAACCGTGCTCATCGGCTAAGCGTGCGCCGATGTTGAGGCAGGATGCAACCTGGCGGTCATCCATAGAGTCGTACAGACGAGAATCATGGACAAGAAAGCGAGGAGCTCGACCAATACGAATTGCTGAGATGAGGCATACGATGTCCAGGAGGAAGGTCTTTACCTCAGAGATTCCAGTTGAAGAGTCGCCATCGATTCTGGGGGTGATTTCGAGGATGCCCTCGCTTGTGGGCTTGATGATGAGTGAGACATTTCGGTCACTATAAATCTCTTTGCCTAGCCGCGAGAATAGGGCCATAGAATCGTCAAGTAACGATGCTCGTTCGGACTGTTGTGCTCGCAGAGCAGCCTCGGATTCAAGCGACATGGCTTTAAGATGAATCTTCCCTTCTTCGAGGGCCTCAACTTGCTGAAGCCGTTGTTCGAAACTGGAGATGGAACTCTCCAGTCTGGACAGATCGGCCTCGGCGGATCGGAATGTCTCCAAAGCCATAGACTGTTCAAGCAGATCCATCACTTTTGCACGTTCTTCGTCGACATGCTGGATCTCTTCCTCGACCGAGCGAAGTTGGTCTTTGGTGGCATTAAGCTCTGATTGGAGGAAGAATTGTCGGTTGCGGATTACAGAAGCATGAAACTCTGCAACCTCGTCGAAGCGACGTGTAACAGCATTGGGTAGAATTAATCCTACTTCATCATACAAGTCCTGTAGGCGAGTTTCGGGGCTGGCTGTTTCTGGCGCCATAAAAAGGTTTGGTTGTTCGATCTTAGTGACCTGCTCGATCTCGGATTGCCGCCTGCGGAGAGCCAGGGCTGATTCATTGAGAATTCGTAATTGAGCTGACAGCCTATCGGCTTCGCGTTGGTGTTCTGCATACTGTCTATCCACCTTGAATGAGGCGAGGTCCTCTTTTAGTTGTTGACGTTGCGATTTTGCTTGTGCGAGTTGGGCACGCAACTCGGGTCCTTTAATACTGAGATAGGGTAATGCGCCGCTTTTGATGACACTCTGTAGTTCTTTGTGATGTTTCTTCAAAGCGGCTACATCTGCAGCTTTATTGAGAATCTCCGGTGCGAATCCAAGAAAGTATCCGATTCTGATGCCGCTATTGATTCTCGATTCTTGCGGGAAAGTTTTACTGGCTTCCTCGAAGTATGTGCGCACCAGTTGCCCTGATAGTTGCCCCGCTGTAGGCTGTATCGTCCCTGGGGGGAGACTAAAAGCTTCGGCTCCTAGATGAGTTCTCCATTCCTCAACGCGCTTCGAAACACCGTCAATGGTGACTTTTGTTGTAGGTGAAATCGGGCGTTCGACCGCGGTGAGAGATTCTCCAATGGTGATCAATGCTTTGAAGGAGTGGGAGCGGAGTTCGGCCTTATTTAAACTTTTGTCCAAACTGCCGCCGAGCAGGTATCTTATAATTTTAACAAAGCTTGTCTTTCCTGCACCATTCCTGCTATCGCCCATGGTTGACTTGCTGGTTCTGTCTGCCAGGAGGATGTTCATCCCATCATGGAAGGTGAGTGTATGGAATCGGGGGTCAGAGGAATCCAGATTATGCAGGAACATGAGAACGCTCCAACTCCTGATTGCTGTTCCAATCTACGGCCTGAACAGTAAAAAGCATGGCAAGTGCGAGTGTGAACCAATCGAAGGTAATATTGCTGCGGTGGCCATTGCGTGTGCTGTTTTGCTGGAACCGTTCCCATAAGGTGGACACGGTCGCGGGTGTCTCTAACAGGCGGATGAGAGTTCCGCCTACACTGAGTAACGACCGTTGGGGTGAGATTCCTTTAGTTGGAAGAATCATTAGCATCAATTCCTGTGTCGTGGTCCGCTGGTGGCTCTTCGAAAATGTCGCAGGAGTCGAAGAAATAGGCGGTTACTGCGTAGACGGCATTAGCTAGAGAAGATGAGTGGCGGAACCCTTCGCCGCCAACTGCGGTGTATATCACCTCTACTATCTCTGAAGGGACGGTCGTCGCTGCTTTTGCTTGTTCGTATATTTCGCCGAAACGACTAGCTTTGGTGTCTCGCAAGTCTGGAGATGATTGTTCCGCAAACCAGTTATCGATCCTTGTTGCTTGGAGTCTCCCTTCGTTGAATTCGACCTGATTCCTTTGGGGGATCTGGTTGAAATCCATTTTTGTTCGGGGGACAACTTTGATGTGATCCTGGATCTGGGTGGGGCTGGGGGCGTTATCTGTTAATCGATCAATGAGTTCTACGAGATCATTTAATTCGACATCCTGTGCTCGAGGTGCACCAGGAATGAGGCTATCTAGTTGATCAATTGTGAGGTGCCCGACTGCGTGAAGCCATAAGTCGTCGGGGGCTCTCCAAAGTTCTACCTTGATGGGATGGTTGGGATTGCTTTTATGTTTATTCTGTAGATCAACGATGGTTCTGGTTGTTGTTGGTCCAATCGAGGCGTTCGTAACGAAACGCCAGGTATTGAAATCTGGCCATTGGGCGAGGGCGCGTTTTAGATCCGAAGTGATTTTAGCGGCTGTCCGGCTATCTTTTGTGGTGGTAGTGGTGTCGAGACCACGGCGCAGGTCGGCTCCGTAGCAGGCATAGATGAGTGTTCCTCCTTCAGCAATTCCGTCGCACCCGCCGTCGCCATCTGTGCCCATGGGGTCGGGGTTGATGAAGTCGTCGGGATGCAGACGGAGGAGGATGTCTGAGACGTACTGTTCGAACCTATCGCCGGACCTGTGGCAGCGGTCGTTATGCTGAGACCGGTACCAGTGCTTCCATGCTGGGTCAATCATTGGTGTCACAACATGGTCCTCGTGGTAGATGGGGCGGTTTGTGTGAGTTTAGTTTACCCGCTTGCTACGACGTCCTTCGCATCCATGCCGATACTGACGAAGCCGCTGTGCATGTATTGCTACTCGCAGGTTGTGGCGTACGACACTGCTGTGCAGGTGTGGGGGCATTCATCTGAGAGGGGGCCGATCTGTGCCCCGAGGGACGAGTTCCTGGGTTACTTGGTTTACGAGCATGCGAGCGAGAGGACGCGGACAGCCCAGGGGTTGAGTCATAGAGGTGTGTGGTGTGTCCTCATGGGGTAGGTTTGGGCAAGTTGGTGCCCTCGTGGTGTGGGTGGGGCTACGTTCCCGGAATGAGGATTGTGCCTCGAACTGGGGATGTACTTTTTCGAAGTTGGCTGCGTTTTGATTTCGGTCATCTGTAACGGGACGTAGTCCTCATGGGGAAAGTATGTTCCAGTAGGAGTGGAACAGAGCGACACGGTTCCCGCTCCGAACGGTGTATAGGTGGCGGATCTCACGTGTGTGTAGAGGAGGACGGCTGCCCGAACCGCGAGGACGCACCCTAGGCGCTGACGACTGACCCTTGAGGTGCAGTCCGCGAGCCTGATGGTGCGTCCTCGACGGGTGGGTGGTGTGGTTGATGGGGAGAGGCTGCGTGTCCTCGGTGGGTGGCGCTGGCGTCAGCGGCGGGCGAGGCGGGTCAGGACGATGCCGGCGGTCACCACGCCCCCGGCGACGGCGGCCGCCTTGGCGAGTTTGGAGGACGCCTCGGAGTCGCCCTGCTTGGCACGCTCCCAGGTCTCCTCCGCCTGCTCGGCCCAGCGTCGGGCCCCCTCGCGCAGTCGGCCGGCGCCGGCCTCCGCCTGCTCTCGCAAACGGTCGGCCCCGGCCACGGCCTGCTCACGCAGATGCTCGGCCTTGGCACTCGCCTGCTCTCGCAGATGCTCCCCGGCCTCCCTCGCCTGCGTGCGCGGGTCGACCCGGGAGGCGAACTCATCGACGCTCGCCGCCAGGGCCTCGCGCTGGGCGCGCAGCCGCTCCTCGATCTGCTCGGGGCTCAGCGACCCGGCCCCGGCGCCCTCAGCACCGGAGGCACCGGCCTGCTGTCCGCTGGTCATGCCCGAGCCGCCCGGGCGCGGAAGGCCTTGACCGCGGCGACGGTCGCCGTCACGCTCAGGCCCGCCAGGGCCAGCCCCGCAACCGTGACGATCCCCAGGGAGGCGGGGTCGCCGTCGCGGGCGTCGTCGAACAGACGGGAGACGCGCTGGCCGAGGGTCAGCGTGCTGGGGTCGTAGGTGTCGACCCCGCCCTCGGGGTCGGTGCCGCCGCCGGCCAGGGAGGCCAGGCGGTTCTTGACCTGTCCGGCCGTGTCCTGGGCCTTGCTGACGGCCTGGCTGCGCAGCTCCTGGACCTTCTCACGGGCCTTGAGCTTGGCGACCTTGGCCAGGTTGTTCGGAGCCAGGCGCGCGGCGAGCTCGTCGACGTCGGCGGCCAGCGCCAGACGCCGGGCCGCCAGGTCGGACAGGACGTCGTCAGCCGACGGCGCCGCCTGCGTGGCCGGCGCGGCGGGGACGGGCGTGGATGCGGCGTTGGTGCTCACTGGGCGTTCCCCCTCTGCAGGCCGGAGGTCACGGCCCCCTTGACGGCGTTGACGGACTCCTTCAGCCCCTCCTGCGGCGTCGGCGTGTCGGCCTTGGCGGCCTTGAGGCGCTTGATGCCGATGAGGGCCATCGGCACGGCGATGAGGGTGAGGATCAGCGCCACCACGAGGAAGGCGGCCCACAGCGGCATGACGTGGGACAGCCCGGTCGTCAGGGCCCCCAGCACCAGCCCGAAGATGAACAGGGCCAGCACCCCGGCGGCGGCGAGCAGCCCGGCCCCCAGCCCCATCTCCTTGGCCATGCGCTGGCCCTTGGCCTTGGCCAGGTCGATCTCGCCGCGCACCAGCGCGGAGATGTTCTCCGAGATGCGGGCGATGAGCTCCCCGAGCGTGGGCTGGGCGCTGCCGGCGGCCCTGCGAGGAGGCGTGGTGGAGGCCGACGGCGTCGCCTGCGACGGCGGGGGAGGTGGCTGGTTGTTGGGCATGAACGAACCTTCTTGTGTGAGGCACGGCGTTGGACGCAGTCAGCTGACTGCGAGGCGGCGGGATCGCGACAGTGGGACGACTCGCCGCCCTAAGAATCTCACAGCCTGCGCCCTCGTGGAACAACGCAGGCCCGAGCGGGTTTGTAGGTTTGGGCGATAGGGGCCGGCTTTCGCCACCGGCGATCTGTGAAGGGCCTCCATCGTCGGCCTGATCGGCATCGCGGTCCGGACCGTGCCGACGGCGCGGACCGGCCCGGTGCCCGACGTCGGCACGGCCGACTCACGGGTCTCCCCACCGCCCCGTCGCCCGGCTACTCCTGGTTCCAGGCCTGCCAGAGGCTCGCGTACTCCCCGCCGAGGGCCACGAGCTCGTCGTGGGTGCCGAGCTCGACGATCCGCCCGTCCATGACGACGGCGACCCGGTCGGCGTCGGCGGCCGTGTAGAGGCGGTGGGCCACCTCGATGACGGTGCGCCCGGCCAGCGCCGTGGACAGGGTCCGCTCCAGGGTGCGGGCGGCGCGCGGGTCCAGCAGCGAGGTGGCCTCATCCAGGATGAGCGTGTGCGGGTCCAGCAGCACCAGCCGGGCCAGCGCCACCTCCTGGGCCTGGGCGGGGCTCAGCTCGAGGTGCCCCGAGCCGACCATCGTGTCCATCCCCTCGGGCAGCCCGTCCACCCAGGCATCGGCCCCGATGGCCTCGATCGCCTCGCGGATCGTGTCGTCGGAGGCGCCCGGTCGCCCCAGGCGCACGTTGTCCGCCACGGTGCCGACGAACACGTGGTGCTCCTGGGTCACCAGGGCCACGTGGCGGCGCAGCTCGTCCTCGGTCAGGTCCGTCAGCGACACCCCGCCCACGGTGACGCTCCCGGAGGTGGGCGGGTTGATGCCCGCCAGCATCCGCCCCAGCGTGGACTTGCCCGACCCCGAGGGTCCGACGACGGCCAGCCGCTCCCCGGGCACGAGCTCCAGGTCGATCCCGTGGAGCACCTCGACGCCCTCCCGGTAGGAGAAGCGCACGTCGTCGAGCACGATCCGCGTGCCCTCGGGCTCCTGGCCGGTGGGGGTGCGGTCGTCGGGGACCTCCTCCACCCCCAGGATGCGGGACAGGGAGGCCTGGGCGATCTGGACCTGGTCGACCCAGAACATGAGCTGGCCCACCGGCTTGCGCAGCTCCATGGAGTACAGGGCGACCGTGGTGATCGCCCCCAGGGTCGCGTAGCCGCGGCCGGCCAGGAACCCGCCCCACAGGAGGACGGCGACGACGGGCGCCCGCCAGGCGACGTCGAGCACCATGAACAGGCGCACCCGCAGCGCCGCCGTGTAGCGCTCCAGGGACCAGGCCTCCTTGATGGAGGTCATGATGGCCCGCTCGCGGCGCGCCCCGATACCCAGGGCGTCCACGGTCTCGGCGTGCTCGACCGTCTCGGAGACCGCCCCGTTGAGCCGGGCCTGGGCGGCCGACTCGGCCCGGTAGGCGGGGATGGAGATCGGCAGGTACCAGCGCATCATCGACCACACGGGCGGGGCGATGACGAGCAGCCCGAGCGCCAGGAGGGGGTCGGCGACGGCGGCGGCCAGGAGGGTGAAGACGATCGTCACCACGCACACGAGGATCTGGGGGATCCCCACCCGCACCAGGAACTCGATGCGGGAGACGTCGGTGGTGGTGCGCCCCACGAGGTCGCCGGTGCCGGCGGACTCCACCGCGCTCAGCGGCAGGTGCACCACCCGGTTCATCATGCGCTCGCGCAGCTCGGCGAAGACCGACTCGCCCAGGGTGCGGGCGTGCTTCTGGGCGAAGCGGTTGATGAGCGCCCCCACGAGCGTGACCGCGATGATGGTCAGCACGATCCGGTCCACGTAGCCGGCGTCGGCCCGCCCGGCCGAGACCCGCCCGACCAGCCGCCCCAGCAGCTGCGGGGCCACGAGCGTGGACAGGACCGCCGTGATCTGGAGGGCCAGGACGACGGCGAAGCGCCACCGGTAGGAGGCCATGATGCGGAAGGTCTTGCGCAGGGCGACGGGCCCGGGCGCGACGGGAAGTGCCATCAGCAGCTCGCCTCCGCATCCTCACCCATGGCCCGTGAGACGACGGCGCGGTAGTCGGCCGCCTGCGCGTGGCCGTCGCGGGCCATCGCCATGAGCTCGCGGTGCGTGGAGCGCAGCAGCTCGGCCCCGCTGGAGTCCAGGAGGATGACCTCGTCGCAGGCCTCCAGGACCAGCGGCGAGGCGGTGACGACGACGGTCGTGCGCCCGGCGCGGGCCCGGTGCACCTGGGCGGCCACCCGGGCCTCGGTGTGGGAGTCCAGGGCGGAGGTCGGCTCGATGAGCACGAGCGTGGGCGCCTCGGTCAGCAGCGCCCGGGCCAGGGCCACGCGCTGACGCTGCCCTCCGGACAGGGACCGGCCCTTCTCCGTAATCATTCCGGCCAGGCCCTCGCTCAGGGAGGTGAGGACATCACCGGCGTCGGCGATCCCGATGGCCTCGATGAGCCGGTCGTCGCCGGGGGCCTCGCGCTCCTGGGGGCGGACCTGCTGGTCGACGTCGGCCCCGGTGGTGCGCTCGGTCTCGGCGCGCACGAGGTCCTCCAGGCCCGCCGGCTGCGGGTCGGGGCCGCCGCGCACGTCGAGGGCCTCACGCAGGGTCCCGGTGAAGAGCTGGGCGGTGGCGCCGGAGACGACGACGCTGGCGCGCACCTGCTCCAGGGGCATGGTGGTCAGTGGCCGGCCCGCCAGGGTCACGGTGGGGCCGGCGTCGGTGAAGCGCCCCAGGCGCGTGGCCAGGTCGGCGGAGACCTGCGGGTCGGGGCACACGAGGGCCGTCATGCGGCCCTCCTTGAGGCGCAGGCCGCTGCCGGTGTCCACCAGGTCGCCGCTGACGGGGTGGGCGGCGGCCGGGTCCAGGTTGAGGCGCTCCACGAGGCTGCCGGCGGCCGGCGCCACCTCCAGCAGGCGGCTCAGGCGCCGGGCGCCGACGACGGCCCGGGTGTAGTCCTGCACGGAGCTGGTGAACACCCACAGCGGCCAGGACAGGTAGGCGGTGTAGCCGTAGAAGGTGATGAGCCCGCCGGGGGTGAGGCTGCCGGCCACGGCCATGCGCGCCGCCACCCACACGACGATCGCGGCGAAGAGCCCGGGCAGCAGCACCTGGAGGGTCATGAGAGTGGCCTGCGAGGAGGCCACCTCGACGCCGCGGCGCCGCAGCTCCTGGGAGGCGTCCCGGTAGCGGTGGGCGAAGACGTCCTCCCCGCCGATGCCCCGCAGGATCCGCAGGCCCGCCACCGTGTCCGTGGTGATCGTGGTGACCGCGGACTGGGCCTCGCGCTGGACGGCCTGACGCTTCTGCAGGGGGCGGATGACCAGGGTGACGATGGCCGCCACCAGCGGCATGCCCAGGATGACGATGAGCCCCAGGCTCACCGAGGTGCGCAGCATGAGGACGGCCACGACGAGGAAGCTGGCCGCCGCCCCCAGCAGGGCCGGCAGGTACTCGATGAGCTTGCCCAGGTAGTCGGCGTCGGAGGCGATGATGGTGGCGACCTCACCGGTGGAGACCTGCCGGGACAGGTCCTTGCCGGTGGCGGAGATCTGCCGGCCCACGAGCCGGTCGACGTCGAAGGCGGTGCGCATCCAGGCCGTCACCCCGAAGTAGGACAGCATCGTGTCCCCGACGGCGTAGACGACGAACAGCACCAGCAGCAGCGCGCCGATGCCCCAGACACGGCCGTTGAGGCCGTTCTCGATGCCGGCGTCCAGGGCCTGGCCCAGGAAGGCCGGCACGATCGCCTGGATGATGTTGGAGGTGCAGGCCGCCAGGGTCGCCAGGGTGACCGGGACGGCGGCGCGGCGCAGCAGCCAGCGCAGAAGAGCCCCGGCCCCGATGGACGGGGGCTGAGGCAGCGGGGCGTCGGGGGACATCGACAGGGTGATCGGGGTGGCCGGGATCGACCGGGAGAACGGTTCGGGCATGATCGCACGAGGCTACCGGAGCGAGCGCGGGTGCGGCAGGGGGAGGAGCGGTGACGAGGAAGATAGCGGGTGCGGGAATATCCGGTGAGTGCGGCCGGGTGTCTCTCGGGCGGATCCCGGGAGCGCGCCGGTGCCCCGGTCCGCTCCCGGGATGGCGGGGAGTCGGGCCGGGGCACCGGAGTCGGCGGGTCCGTTCGTTATTCCAGTGCCGGCTGGATGATTCGGAACCGCCGGCTGCCGTCGCGAGGCGCCGGCAGGTATGGGGGTGGTGGCGGGCGGAACAATTCGTACAGCTCGTACTGTGCCCTACCGAATGGTCGCGCGGTACTGACGTATCTCCTACTTGCCCTCCGGCGGTGTCGTCTGTTCGGTGATCGGTCGCCGCCCGTCCGCCGACCGCGCTGTTGACTACTCGGTGGCGATGGCGTCCAGAACGGGGAGCCTAGAGGCGCGCAGCGCCGGCCACAGGGCCGCGATGACGCCGACCACCACGGAGAGCACGAGCATGCCCACCATCTGGCCCCAGGGGATGCTGAGGCTCGTCAGCCCCTGATCCTCCAGGACCTCCTTGAGGGCGGCGGCCAGGACCACCCCGGTCGCCCCGCCCAGCACGGTGCCGTACAGGGAGGTGAGGACCGACTCGGTGATGATCTCCCCGGACAGCTGGGCCTTGCCCAGGCCGACGGCGCGCATGAGCCCGATCTCCCGGGTGCGCTCCGAGACCGAGAGCACCAGGGTGTTGACGATGCCCAGGATGGCGATGGCGATGCTCAGCCCCAGCAGGCCGTAGAGGACGGCGAGCATCTGGTTGATCTGCTGACCGACCTGGTCGGAGATCTCGCTGGCGTCGCGCACCGCGTACTGGTAGGTGTCGGCCACGATGTCGCGGGCCTTGCCCCGCACCGTGTCGAGGTCGGTGCCCTCCTTGAGGGTCAGGAGCATGCCCTGCGGCGAGTCCAGGACGTGGGCCGGGTCCGTGGTGGTGCCCGGGGAGTTCCAGGAGCCCACTGCCGCCGCCAGCTCGGGGGCGATGTAGTAGTTCCCGCCGGTTCCCTTCGGGTCGACGACGGCGCTGACCGTGGCCTCAACCGACCCGGTGGGGCCGGTGACGGAGACCTTGTCCCCGAGCTTGAGGCCCTCGTCCTTCTTCGCGGCCACGTGGGTGGCGTCCAGATCCTTCATCGACCCGGCGCTCGCGGAGACGTCGTAGGCCTTGGAGTAGGTGGCGGGATCGACGACGATGACGGTGGCGGTGGGGGTCTGGCTGCCGTCGGGCTTGGTGACGGAGTCGGCGTAGATGGAGTAGGAGGAGGTCTCCTTGACCCCGTCGATGGCGGCGATCTCCTTGGCCTTGTCGGCCGAGAGCCGGGTGCCCAGGCTGCCGATGGTGGCCGGCTGGACCACGAGGTCGGCCTTGAGGGACTTGTCGATCTCGTCGGAGGTCGAGGACTGGAAGGAGGCGGCCAGCGTGGCGCCGGCGCACACCAGGGCCATACCCACCATGAGGGCGCCGGAGGTGTTGGCCGTGCGGCGCGGGTTGTGGACGATGTTGCGCACCGCCAGGCGGCCGGCGGGCCGCAGCACCCGGAAGGGCAGGCCCAGCACGGCCACCACCGGGCGGGCCAGGGTCGGGGAGACGATGAGCAGCCCCAGGACGGTGCCGCCCGCGCCCAGCCCCATGATGAGACCGCGCTGCGTCAGGTCCGCGTTCACCCACGCGGCGGCGATCGCGGCCGCTCCGGCCGCCAGCAGCAGCCCGCCCAGGATCGTGCGCAGCACCAGGGACTTCTCCCGGGAGCCCGACACGCCGCGCATGGCCTCGACCGGGTGGGTCAGGGCGGCCTCCCGAGCCGGCAGCAGAGCGCCGACGACGGTGACAGCCAGCCCCACCGCCAGCGAGATCGCGATGATCGTCCCGCTCAGGCCCGTGCCCTCCAGCAGCGGCATGCCGGCGGCGTCGAGCAGTGCGGACAACCCGGCCAGCAGCCCCGCACCCGCGGCCACGCCCAGGGCGGAGCCGACGACGCCGATGACGACCGCCTGCAGGAACACCACGCCGAACACGGAGGCCGGCGAGGCCCCGACCGCCCGCAGCAGGGCGAACTCCTTGACCCGCTGACGCACGCTCATCGCGAAGGAGTTCATGATGATGAAGGAGCCCACGAACATTGCGACGACGACGAAGACCAGCAGGAAGACCTGAACGAAGCCCAGCTGCTCCTCAATGGCCTTGTTCTGCTCCTTGATGACCTCGGCGCGGGTCTGGACCTCGGCGCCGTCGGGAAGGATCTTGGTGATCTCGGACTTGACGGTGTCCACTGAGGAGCCCTGAGCGACGTCGACGGCGATGGTCGTCACCTTCCCGTCCGGGGCGGCGATGGGCATGAGCCAGTTCGGGTCCACGCCCACGACCGTCGCGCTGGCCATGGAGGACTCGTAGTGGAACTCGCCGACCACGGTGACCTCGGTGGGTGAGCCCTGCACCACGATGTGCGTCTTGTCCCCGACCTTGAGGCCGGAGTTCTTCAGGGCTCCGGACTCCAGGGTGATCTCACCGGCCCCTTGAGGCTTGTGGCCCTGGGCCCAGGTCAGGCCCTTCTCGTTGTCGTACAGCGGTATGAAGAGTGTGGGGGCGCCGGTGGTGGTCACTGGGGCGTCGTTAGAGCCCACGAGGACCCCGACCATCTGGACGCCGGGGTTGGCGGCCTCGACGCCGTCGATCTGCTTGATCTGCTCGGTCAGGGAGCTGTCGATGGGCTTGGTCTGTGTCGAGTTGGAGGAGCCGCTGCCGGCGATCTTGGGGCCTTGGGCGTACAGGTCCGAGGTGACGGTGGAGGAGGTCAGATTGGAGAAGGTCTCCGACATGGAGGCGCGCAGGGCGAGCGTGCCCGATAGGAACGCCACCCCGAGCATGACGGCGAAAGTGGTCAGGAAGAACTGTTTGGCGTGGGCGCGCACGGAGCGCCAGGCGACTCGTCTCATGGCTCAGGCCCCCTCGACGGCTGAGCCGGAGTGCGGGGCGGCTGCGGGAGCGGGCTCGGTCTCGCTCAGCTCGCGCAGGGCGTCCAGGACCCGGTCGCGGTCGGGGTCGTCCAGCTGGGCGACGACGTGCCCGTCGCGCAGGAAGATGACGGTGTCGGCCCAGGCGGCCGCCTCCGGCTCGTGGGTCACCATGACCACCGACTGCCCCAGGTCGTCGACGCTGCGGCGCAGGATCTCCAGAACCTGGTCGGTGGAGTGGGAGTCCAGGTTGCCGGTGGGCTCGTCGGCGAAGACGACCGCCGGCTCGCCCACGAGCGCCCGGGCGCAGGCCACGCGCTGGACCTGGCCGCCGGAGAGCTCGGCGGGCCGGTGGGACAGGCGCTCCCTGAGGCCGACGGCGTCGATCACCTGGTCGAAGCGCTGCGGGTTGACCTTCTTGCGGGCGATATCCAGGGGCAGGGTGATGTTCTCCGCCGCCGTGAGGGTGGGGACCAGGTTGAAGGACTGGAAGATGAAGCCGATGCGCTCGCGGCGCAGGCGGGTGAGGCGACGCTGGTTCATGGAGGAGACCATGTCGCCGTCGAGCATGATCTCCCCGGAGGTGATCGAGTCCAGGCCGGCCAGGCAGTGCATGAGCGTGGACTTGCCGGAGCCGGACGGCCCCATGATGGCGGTGAAGCGGGCACGGGCGATGTCGACGTTGACGGAGTCGAGCGCTGTGACGGCGCCCGATCCACGGCCGTAGACCTTGGTGAGGTTGCGTGCGGAGACCACGGGGTCATCCACCGGATGGTGAGGTGTGAGGACGGAGGATGCGGCGACGGGGTTGGAACTACTCATAGGTTCAGTCTGGCAGTGGCATGGGGCGGGTGAATCCTCCTGGCGGAGGACAGGTCCCCTGAGCGCGTGGAGGCTCGACCCTGAGCCGGGGTCGGGGAGGTCCCTGAGACGCGGGGTGGAATGGGCGCTTGGAGGATGCGGGTGTTGAACGCGGCTGAATCCGTTTTCTAACTTTTCCGACGATTCGTGATTACCATCGGGGATGATCGGAGCCTGGTGAAGGACCCGGGATGGGTTGGCTGCGCGCCCGATCAGTCGAGGTCACCCATACGTTCTCCCGGAAAGGCTCTGCATGGATCCGGTTCAGCTCATGATGGCGGCGCATCAGGCCGATGCGACGGTTGCCGCTCAGACTCCGGACCAGGCCCTGCAGGCCGCCATCGCACAGAGCCGGCCCGACCTGTGGGCGCCGCTGTCGACCAACCCGGCCGCCTATCCCGACCTGCTCGGCTGGCTGGCCAGTACCGGGAACGTCGAGGTCCTCGCCAATCTCCGTGCGCGCGGCTACCTGACCGACGACGCGGCCGCCAGTGCTGCTGGTGGCGTGGGTGACGCAGGGGCTGCGGCTGATAGTGCGGCCGGCGAGCCCACTGTGGACCCTGCTTTCAGTCAGGGGGACCCGGCGCAGACGGAGCCGACCGAGTCGGCGGAGTCGGCCGGAGACGGCGGCACGCCGGTGGACGAGGACGAGGCGGCCGATGAGCCCGGGCCGGTTGACGGCGATGAGGTCGAAGGTGTCGCTGGCGCCGACTCTGGCGAGGTCGGTGACAACCAGGACGCAGAAGAACCCGTCGAGGGCCCTGATGCGCCTGAGGACGCGCAGACCACGGAGTCTGCGGATGAGACTGCCACCGAGCCCGATGCGGAGGACGCCGCCGAGGAGACCGTGGATGCCGAGGACCCTGGCGAGGCTGGTGACGACCAGAAGACGGACGAGCCTGCCGAGGACTCCGAGGGCGCTGAGGATGCCGAGGCTGAGAGCCAGGCTTCGGAGGACCCGCACGTCAAGGACGCCGCCGTTGACGAGTCTGCCGATGAGCGCAGCGCGGAGCCTGCCGATGAGGCCGAGGAACCGGGGACTGACGAGTCTGACGAGGACTCCGAAGACGTTGAGGATGCCGAGGCTGAGAGCCCGGATTCGGAAGACCAGCCTGCCGAGGACTCCGGCGCGGCTGAGGATGCTGCCGATGGCGACTCTGGCGAGGCCGGTGTCGAGCCGGAGACAGAGGAGTCTGCCGAGGACTCCGAGGACTCCGAGGGCACTGAGGATGCCGAGGCTGAGGGCCCGGCTCCGGAGGACCCGCACGTCGAGGACACCGCCGCCGACGAGCGCAGCGCGGAGCCCGCTGAAGCGGCCGAGGAACCGGGGACTGACGAGTCGGCCGAGGACTCCGGGGACTCCGACGCGGCTGAGACCGCCGTCGATCCTGGTGCAGAGACCGCAACCGACGAGGCTGCGGACTCCGGCAACAACGACACGACCGTCCTCGCCACCGCCTCGCAGCGGCACGAGGTCGACTCGGCTGACACGACTGACGTCACGGCGTCAGCCCAGTCCGCGGCCGTGACCTCCGGCTGGACAGCGGGCTCGGCCGCTCCCGCCGCGGGCTCGGCCGAGTCGGTGGCCTTCCCCGTGCCTCCGCCGCCGTCGGCCGAGGACATCGCCGCCTGGGCCGAGACCCCCAGTGGGGCGCCGTCGGGCTTCTCCGCCGCTCAGCCGGCCGTGGAGCTGGACATGTTCGGCCCCCAGATGATGGCCCAGATGCCGCCTCCCCAGCAGAAGCAGCCGTCGAAGTCCAGCAGCGGTCGCCTGGTCGCGATCATCGTGGTCCTCCTGCTCGTCATCGTCGGCGGAGGCGGCCTGTGGGCCGGCAGCCACTTCGCCAACAAGGACAAGAGTGAGGACACCTCCCAGAACAAGGCCGACAGCGACGGGGGCGAGGACGGCAAGCAGAACGGTCAGGCCGATGCCGCTGCCACGTCGACCGCCGCGGCCCTGCCCTCGGGCGCGGTCAAGGCCTGCTCCAGCATGCCGACCTTCACGATCACCTCGGTGGAGGACGGCCAGGGCGAGCTCAAGGTCCACGGCAACATGGCGACCTCCTGCGCCGAGGGCGACTTCCTGGCCGGATCGTCCAGCCAGGTCCTCGTCTACAGCTCCACCAGCCCCACCGGCGGCGCCGACGTCGACCACCTTGTGGCCTCGGGAACCTTCGACCTCTCCAGCGACCCGCTCATCATCCCCAACGGCGGACGGGCGGTGACGCTGCGCTTCGGCGAGCAGCACTACTTCCGCACCGCCAAGGACCTCGACCTCAAGGGCCTGACGGTCCGGCCCTCCTTCGACCGCGGCAGCTCATCGACCGCCACCGCGAAGAGCTCGACGAACTCCGCGATGACCATCGCCTCCTCCGCGAGCTCCAACGCCAACCAGGAGGCGCAGGACGAGCAGGCCGCCGGAGACGCCATCCAGTGGCAGATCAAGCACGACTACCCCATCGTCATGAACAGCTTGCGGGGCAAGTGGACCCCGCAGCTGTCCTCCAAGCAGGTGGGGCTCGTGGCCGACGGGCAGACCTGGACCAAGCGCTCGATCCTCGCCGAGTACCTCAAGACGCAGCAGGCCAACCCGAAGGCCGTCATCATCGACACCAGCCAGTGGCCGGTCTACGACACCGGAGGCTGGTGGGTGACCCTGCAGGGTGATACCTACTCCGACGGCGACCAGGCCAACGCCTGGTGCGACGCCCAGGGCTACGACTCCGACCACTGCCTGGCCAAGCGCATCGAGTCCAACGGAACATCGCAGGGCACCACCAAGCTTCGCTGAGACCTGAGCCGGCTCGCCCGACAACGTGATCGGCCCGCCCCGAGCCACTGGCTCAAGGCGGGCCGATGCGCATCTCGGCGCGCGTCAGGACTGCAGGCTCTTCTTCAGGTTCAGCACCCGCGTGGCCGACTCGTCCACCCGCGCCGCGAAGGCCGGATCGGACCGGGCAGTGGAGATCAGGGCCTTGACCATGTCCGCGGCCACTGTCGGGTCCGCCGAGGCCAGCACGATGTCGCAGCCGGCCCGGATCGCCCGCACGGCCCGATCGCCCGCGCTCACGTCCTGGACCTGGACGGCGGCGGAGACGTCGTCGGTGATGACCACCCCGGAGAAGCCCATCTCCCTGCGCAGCATGTCGGTGACGATCGTCGAGGAGAAGACCGCCGGCGCTGAGGGGTCGATGAGGGAGTACGTGGCCGAGGAGACCATGATGACCGGCGCCCCGGCGGCGATGGCGGCGCCGAAGATGACACTGACGGCGGTGTCGGCGCTGCGGGTCGTGGTGGAGTCGACGACGCCCGCTGAGGTGTCCGTGTTGTCCTTCACCCGCCCCAGGCCCGGGAAGTGCTTGTAAGTGGGGATGACCTTCGAGGCCTGCATCCCCTCAGCGAAGGCACCGGCCTGGGAGGAGACCGTGGCGGCGTCGTGCCCGTACTCCCGCCCCCAGCGGCCGATGGGCTCGTTGGAGGCCGGCCGGGCAATGTCGACCAGGTCGGCGACCGGGGCCAGGTTCATGTTGACGCCGACGTCGGCCAGCTCCTTGCCCCAGGTGCGCGCTGAGGCCACCAGCTGGTCGCGCGGCTGGGCCGACTGGTCCAGCGCCGAGGGGATGTCGGAGAAGCCCGATCCGGCCAGGACCTGGACCTCGCCGCCCTCCTGGTCGGTGGCCACGAGCATCGGGGTGGCGTGGGTCGTACCCGGGCCGACCTTGGAGGTGAAGGAGCTGATGACCTTCTGGGTCGCCTGGCTGCCAGCGGTGGTGCGCCCGGCGATGAAGATGTTGCCGACATGGTGGGTGTCAACGGCCTCGTTGGAGGACTGCTTGGGGGCCTGGGCGTCCACCCCGACCATCATGAGCTGGCCGACCTTCTCCTCCAGGCTCCAGCCCGCCAGCGCTCCGTCGGTGGCCGTTGCCGTCGCCGTGGCCGACGGAGCCGGGCTCGCGGCCGCGGTGGGCGAGGGGGCGGCGCTCGACGCCGCCGGCTCCGGGGCCTGGGGCTTCGCACTGGAGGAGGAGCCGGCCGACGAGGAGCCGGGGATGAGGGAGCATCCCGCCAGGGACCCGGCGCCCACCAGGGCCGCCAGGAGCACTGGTCGTCGACTCATGTGGTGCTGCGGGGACGTGCTCGGGTCGGCGGGGGCGGGAGTCTCCCCGGCATCCGGAGCTGCAGGCCGATGACGGTCGTTCATGTCGGCCACACTAAGACAGGTCCCTGGGTGCTCGCGAGGTCATGACCCTGACGGTCTGTTCACGCACTGCTCGCGGCGCTACTCCCAGCCCAGCTCGTGGAGGCGCTCGTCGGGGATGCCGAAGTGGTGGGCCACCTCGTGAATGACGGTCACGGTGATCTCCTCCTCCAGCTCCTCGCGACTCGTGCACCAGCGCTCCAACGGCCCGCGGAAGATGAGGATGCGGTCGGGCAGCACCATGGACCAGCCCTCGTCGCGCTCGGTCAGGGGGACGCCGTCGTACAGCCCCAGGAGCGTGGGCAGGCCGGCGTCGTCATAGTCCTCCTCGGTGAGCATCTCCGGATCGGGCTCGTCCTGAACGAGGACGACGACGTTATCCATCACCTCGGCCAGGTCCTCCGGGATCCGGTCGAGGGCGTCGCCGACGACGTCCTCGAAGTCCTGCTGCGACATCCTGACCGGCTGCGGCTCCCGGGGGCGGTCAGGCTCCTGCTGGTGCTCGTGGCTCACGGGCACAGCCTGCCAGACCGTCCGGCTCCGGCCCGGCAGTCCTCGCGGGCCGGAATTCCGCCGAAAACCGAGCGGTGAGGAGGGTCACGCTCCTGGGATTTGCGCTGCGGAAGACTGTGCCCTTAGTGTTCATCCCGGTTCGAGGCGCGACGACGTCGAAGGCCCCTGGCCCCC
>ERZ773213.813-NODE-813-length-17610-cov-2.561777_pt1 | contig 17610 bp, 14 predicted proteins | sample MGYA00580996_ERZ773213 | MGnify/ENA primary metagenome ERZ773213 (study PRJEB29015, sample SAMEA2738152) | human oral metagenome | biome: human oral; feature: human-associated habitat; material: saliva | place: China | collected 2197 ...
GCGATCCACACGGGTAGCTTCTACTCCGACGAGACCAATATCTATAAGATCGATCCCAGCACGATCTTCAACACCGTCGTAAGCTTCTCGCCCATGAAGGCGCTGAGCCTGCAGCTGAATGTCAACAATCTCTTCGACACCGTCTACTACAGCACGACGATCAACAGCACGCAGTTCATCCCTGCCGAAGGGCGCAACGTCCAGTTCACCGCTTCACTTCACATCTAATTCGCCGCCATCGCTCGGCTGAAAGAGCCCTTTTCCTTCCCCTTCTTTCGCCTAAAAGCGGAGGGAGGGGAAGGCGTTTTATGCCGGGGCAGAAGGCGATTCGGGAGGCCTCTACAAAGCCTATCTACACGGGCTATTCGGAGGGGCTGAAAAAAGTAATATAACTTTCGTCCAAAAGTAATATAACATTCAGTGAAAAGTTATATAACATTTGAGTGAAAGTAATATAACATTCGGCGAAAAGTAGAATAACACCCGGCCGAAAGTAATATCACTTCGGCCACCCTCTTCAGGCAGCTTCATCAGGATCTCCCTACGGGAGGCTACAGAATCATCCAGAGGAATTATCTTTGTGAGAGAAACATCTACCTCATACACTATGCCTACCGCTCCGACAACGAAGAAGCAGCTCCTGCTCGATGCCTTTCTCATCGTCTTCGGTTCATTCATTTTAGCCATTGGCTACAGTCTTTTCCTCGCCCCAGCACATATTAGCCCGGGCGGCGTCTATGGGTTAGCGCTCGTTATCCGCGAGGTCGCTCGCAGCCTCTTTGGGCTGGAATTGGGCCTTGGTACCATTGCACTCGTCTTCAACATCCCGCTCTTCCTCCTGGCGATGAAGGGACTTGGGAAGATCACTGCAGTCAAGACCGTCGTGACCTTCGTCCTCGTCGCTCTCTTTTCTGACCTCATCGAGACGTGGTCAGGCGGTCGTCCGCTCGTCGAAGAGTCTATTCTCTGTAGCTTCTACGGCGGGGCCCTGCTCGGAGTAAGTGTATGGATGATCTTCACGGCACAAAGTACCTGCGCCGGTACCGATACCTTGGCTCGCGTACTATCTCGTGCATTCAACACAAAGGTCAGCACCCTGATCATGCTCATCGACTCGCTGATCGTCCTACTGGGGCTGTGGGTCTTCCAAGACTGGCGTGTTCCCCTCTATTCGTGGATCGCAATCTTCGTCTACAGCAAGGTCGTCGACGCGCTCCAGCCTCAGAATCCTCACAAGTCGGTCTTCATCATCTCCGACAAGACTCAGGAGCTTCGCGAGGTACTCATCGGACAAGTCGGCGTACGTGGCACCTTCCTCCACGGCCAAGGGATGTACTCGGGTACGCCCCGTGAGGTGCTCTTCATCATCATCGAGCGCAAGCACTTCGCTATGCTCAAGAAGCTCGTCAAGGATCTTGATTCCAAGGCCTTCATCACGACAGCTGATGCGTCGAACGACAGCATGCCGCTCCTTCCCTAATCTCACATATCACACACTCCATGCGACAGCTCTTCCGCCCCTTACTCGCGCTCTTCTGTGCCCTTAGCCTAAGCTCCTTGCTCAGCGCACAGAGCGAGCAGCGCCCCCAGATCCTCGTAGAGACGACGAAGGGTAACTTCATCATTGAGCTCTTCAACGAGACACCCGTCCACCGTGACAACTATCTCAAGCTTGTCCGCGAGCATGCTTTCGACGGCGTACAGTTCCACCGCGTCATCAAGGACTTTATGATTCAGGTCGGGAACCTAAAGACCCGTGGTCTCTCCCGCGAACAGCCCCTACCCGATGACTCTGACGAAGCAACGTTGAAGGCGGAGACCATGCCTGAGAAGTTCGTCCATGTCCGTGGCTATATCGGCGCAGCCCGCGAGGGAGATGACACCAACCCCGAGAAGAAGTCGTCCTTCAGCCAGTTCTATATCGTCACGGGGAAGTACTATACCGACATGGATCTGGACGAGATGGAAGCTGGTCGCTCGTGGAAGTACACGCCCGAGCAGCGCGAAGCCTACAAGCTCCAGGGCGGTGCAGCGCATCTGGACGGCGGATATACCGTCTTTGGCCGTCTGCTTGATGGCTGGGGCACCGTGGATAAGATCCAGCGCGTCGAGACAGATGACAATAACCGTCCGCTGAAAAACGTCATCATCAAGCGCATGCGCCTCTACACCCCGAAGAAGTAGCCTACACTCCCTATCAAATACAAGCCGACGCCCCGCACCAAGTACTTGATGCGGGGCGTCGGCTTATCTATTCTTCCCACACCAAGACAAAGTACTGAGAGCCGTGGCTGTATGCGTACTTATTCGTATATTTGACCACGTTAAAGCTTCAATTGAGTGGCTTTCACAGCCAACTAACTACAAACTAACGATGCAGCAGAATAAAGCCGGGCTCTCCCATGAGGCCTTCCGTGGGGTCGTAGACGGTAAAGCCGTCCAGCTCTACACTCTGATCAATAAGGCAGGAGCCGAAGCGCACTTCATCAACCAAGGTGCTAAGCTCGTCTCTCTCGTAGTCCCCAGCCGCACAGGTTATACAGACATCGTCCTCGGTCACGACAGTCTCGACGAATATATCCACAGCGAAGAAGCCTACTTCGGTGCTATCTGCGGGCGCTATGCGAATCGTATCGCTCGAGGTCACTTCACCATCGATGGCACGAGCTATGAGCTCCCTATCAATAATGGCCCGAACAGCCTGCACGGTGGACTCAAGGGCTTCAATGCCGTCATCTGGGATGGCGAAGAGCTGGCTCCTAACAAGGTCGCCTTCACCTACACTTCCCCCGACGGCGAAGAAGGTTACCCAGGCCAGCTCACTGTACGCGTCGTCTACACACTCACCGATGAAGGTGAGCTCTGCATCGAATATGAGGCTACAACTACGCGTCCTACGGTAGTGAACCTCACCAATCACGCCTACTTTAACCTCTCAGGCGAAGGCGATCCTTCGGTACACGACCACACCTTAGAGATCTTCGCCAAGGAATCCCTCCCCACCGACGAGACGGCTATCCCCTATGGTGCTCCTGCTGCAGTAGCAGGTACGCCCATGGACTTCTCTACGCCCCACCTCATCGGCGAGCGTATCGACACAGATACCGACCAACTTCGCTGGGCACGTGGCTATGACCACACCTATATATTGGACAAGGAGCTGGGCAAGCTCGCTATTGCCTCGCGCTGCTCTTCCCCCAAGACGGGCATCGTCATGGAGGTCTACACCGACCAGCCTGGGGTACAGCTCTACACAGGTAACTGGATGAGCGGCAACCTCCGTGGGAAGCACGATCACCGCTATCCGGCACGCGCCGCACTCTGCTTAGAGACGCAGCACTATCCCGACAGCCCCAACAAGCCCGAATACCCTTCGACGCGTCTGAATCCCGGAGAGACCTTCCGCTCGACGACGATCTTCCGCTTCACGCTCGAAGCTTAGCCAGCTAACAAACAAAATCCATTCACATAAACAGTAAGCAATGACACAACAGAAACAGACTCAGAGCTATCTGGTGCCGTTCATCATCATGGTCGTGCTCATGGCCCTCGTCGGTCTGATCACGAATCTGAACGGGCAGTTCCAAGCACCTATGCAGGCCGCTTTCCTGCAGAAATCGGGTTCGCTCACCAATGCGCTCACCACGCTGATCACCTTCGCTTTCTTCCTCGGCTACCTCGCTATGGGTATCCCCAGCGCCAAGTGCATCGAGAAGAAGGGCTATAAGAACACCCTCATCACGGGTCTCTTTGGGCTGATCGCTGCCTTCGGACTGTATGAGCTCTCAGCCTATGTCTTCGAGTCAGTAGACCTCGCGAAGTTCCAGGCTGCTGCGGACGATCCTAATGTCGTCATCATTCCCGTGGCCTACTACATCTTCCTTCTGGCTGGCTTCGTAGCAGGCTCTGCTATGACCTTCCTGCAGGCAGTACTGAACCCCTACATCGTCGCTTGTGACGTGAAGGGCACTACGGGTGTCACGCGTCAGTCTATCGCTGGTACGGCCAACTCTACGATGGCTACCATCGCTCCTATCCTCGTGGCTTCGGTCATCTTCGCAGGTAAGAGCGGTCTGGACATCGCACTGAGCTCGCTCTACATCCCCTTCCTCGTACTCATCGTCCTCGTCGGTGGTCTCATCGCAGCGCTCTCTAAGCTCCACCTCCCCGCGATCGCAAGTGCAGAGAAGAAGGAAGGCGAAGTCCTCGAAAAGAGCGTATGGAGCTTCTCGCACCTCGCTCTCGGTGTCGTCGCTATCTTTATGTATGTCGGTGTCGAAGTCTGCGTAGGGAATAATATCAACCTCTATGGTCAGAGCCTCGGCTTCGAGCCTTCGCAGGCTGCACTGATGGCTACCATCTACTGGGGTCTGATGCTCGTCGGCCGTCTCTGTGGTAGCTTCCTCAGCAGCATCAGCGCCAGCAAGCAGCTCCTCATCACCTCTCTGGGCGCAGGTCTCCTCGTCCTCGGTGGTATGGTCCTGAACAATCCTTACCTCCTCGTCGGTGCTGGTCTCTTCCACTCCGTCATGTGGGGCGCTATCTTCTCACTGGCTATCGATAAGCTCGGCAAGTACACGTCCGCTGGCTCGGGTGCCCTGATGATGGGTATCGTCGGTGGTGCTATCCTGCCTTTCGCTCAGGGTATCCTCGCTGACAGCCTCGGCGGTTGGCAGTTCACCTGGATCATCGTCCTCATCGGTGAAGCTTACCTCCTCTACTACGCTCTCGTAGGTCACAAGGTTCGCCAGCTCCCTTAGTCCTCTAAGGACAATCCCATCAGTCCCCCTCCCGCACCCTGCTGGTGCGTCAGGGGGACTGCTATCATACCACGTTTACTCACTCCTATCAAGCTCCATCATTCAGATGAATACACAAGCTATCCGCGACAAGTTCGCATCTCTCTACGGCGAAGCCGGTACCCTCTACACGTCTCCTGGCCGTATCAACCTCATCGGTGAGCACACCGACTACAACGGCGCCTTCGTCTTCCCCGGCGCTATCGACAAGGCTATGGTCGCTGAGATCCGCCCCAATGGTACGGACCGCGTCCGTGCTTTCGCACTCGACCTCGGCGAATCTGCTGAGTTCGGCCTCAAGGAAGAGGATGCACCCAGCCAGTCTTGGGCACGCTACATCTTCGGTGTATGCCGTGAGATCCAGAAGCGTGGCGGCAAGATCGCTGGCTTCGACACGGTCTTCGCAGGCGATGTACCTCTGGGCGCAGGGATGTCCTCGTCAGCTGCGCTGGAGAGCACCTTCGCCTTCGCTCTTGATGACCTCTTCTCTCTCGGCCTCTCTAAGTGGGATATGGCGAAGATCGGTCAGGCTACCGAGCACAACTACTGCGGCGTGAAGTGCGGTATCATGGACCAGTTCGCTTCGGTCTTCGGTAAGGCTGGCAAGCTCCTTCGCCTCGACTGTAAGAGCTTCGAGTACGAAGAGCACCCCTTCGATCCTAAGGGCTATCGTCTCCTGCTCGTCGACAGCTGCGTCAAGCACGAGCTGGCCAGCTCGGCCTACAACAAGCGTCGTGAGAGCTGCGAGAATGTCGTCGCCGTCCTCGCTAAGCGCTACCCCGAGATCAAGTTCCTCCGCGATGCTTCCTTCGCTCAGCTCGAAGAGGTGAAGGATGAAGTCAGCGAAGAGGACTACAAGCGTGCAGCCTACGTCATCGGCGAAGTCGAGCGCGTCCTGGCTGTCTGCGAAGCCCTCGACAAGGGTGACTACCAGACCGTCGGTGAGAAGATGTACGAGACGCACCACGGCATGAGCAAGCTCTACGAAGTGAGCTGCGAAGAGCTCGACTTCCTGAATGATCTCGCTCGTGAATTCGGTGTCACCGGCTCACGCGTCATGGGCGGTGGCTTCGGTGGTTGCACGATCAACCTCCTTAAGGAAGAGCTTCACGACAGCTTCATCGCCGAAGTCAAGAAGCGCTACGAAGCTAAGTACGGCATCCAGCCTAAGTTCTACGACGTCGTCATCTCTGACGGTGCTCGCCGCCTCTAAGGCTTAGCCTAACTCCATACATACGACACCCCGCAAGGGACTTGCCTTCTCTGGAGGCAGTCACCCTGCGGGGTGTCGTCGTATAGATATGTGTGGGAGCGGAGCTTACTTCTCAAGGTAGGTGATCACATAGGTCGTAGAAGAACGAGGGCTTGTAATCTCCTTGACCTCAATAGGCCTTCCCTTAGCATCCAGCTTGTACTGGTAGCTGTAGGTCAGGTTTACTCTTGAGTTTGGATAAGTTTTATAATCTTGATGAATACGAGAGACGAGGTTCGCAGAGCGCAGACCTAATCTATCAGACCAGAGGTAGCCTACACGACTATTTAATAGTCCCAGGACCTTCTGAAAGATGTTGAGGTCAGGATAGGTACGATTGGCGATGGTCGTATATTCTCTCTTTTCGATATCTGTATTCGAAGGTATGCTGTAGGCAAACGACGTCATATTACCATTCAGCCACGCTAAGGTCGCTCGTTGGCGGATGGCGGGCTTATACCCCGTGAGAGCCCCTTTACTATCATAGATATAGTCCTCTACGGTTTCGACAGATACACCGTCCGCGGATATAGCTTTTTCTACGTATCTCTTCGTGACCAGCTTCTTAGCCCTCCCATTAGCATCAAGAGACAGGATATACTCCGTAGGCTTTTTCAGATAATCTTCGAGCTTATTCTCCTCTCGTACCATGGTAATCGTCTGAGCAGAATAGATCATCTTAGTATTCACGACTTTCGTAGCTGACGACCCAATATACTTCTCCTCCATTGAGGTCAAACGCTTCTGACTATCATAGGTAAAGCTCACCTCATAGTAGATCCTGTAGGGTACCACAAACTCTTTGATCTTTGCTATGTAGTCAATTGGCTGCTGAGGTGCGGGAAGGGGAGGCGTTGGGACGACGGGGGTATCCTCGCTCTTTGAGCAGGAGCTGAGAGCACTTACGGCTAATAATAGGGCGATGGCCTTCTTCATTATCATGCTTGAGTAAATTGTTAATTCCATTTGCAAAGGTAGAAGAATCAGGACATAAGCGTAGCGACTTGCTCGGCTTATAGCGTAGAGGCAAGCCATTTCGAGAGCAAAGGAGAGGAGGTAGGCGAAGGAAGTAGAGGAGCTTGGCGGGCAAAATAGTAGAGCTTGAAGACGAATGCAAAGGAGTTTCACGAGCGAACTACCTTGAGTTCGCGTCTATTCAAGCGGTAGTAGCTGGAAGATTAACCGAATGAAGGCAAAGATTTATACGTATAAACTCGGGAATTAATACGTATTAATTCGGGATTTTATACGTATTAATTTGCCGATTAATACGTATTAATCCGTAACCCCAAGCGATAAAAACACCGAACTTAACCGAAAGAGATTTCGTATTCTAACGATAGTAACTACCTTTGCTCAAGGAACAAACCTCGCGAAGTCAAGTACCTTATCTCAGGCACTTCAGCTCCTTCGCCCAACTACACAATGTACTATGACAAGCAAAACCCTTCAGTACGTCCTCTACCAGAGGAAAGTCACCTTCGGCAAGCACCGTGGTAAAAGCATGCAAGTCGCACGACTCACGGGCCGATACCAGGTGGACTTCGAGCGCTTCTGCTCGCTCGTCGCCCGCAATACTACCCTCAACTACATGGAGGTGCAGAGCGTCCTCAACCTCGCTGCAGACACCGCGCGCGACCTTGTCTCGGAGGGCGCCATCGTCGACTACGGTCGGCTGGGACACCTCATGCCCACCTTCAAGTGCCGCGCCGTAGAAGAGGGCGAGAAGTTCAACCCCACCGTCCACATCGAGGAGGTCAAGGTGCACCTGCGTCCCTCGAAGCGCTACTTCACGCTCGAGGATATCCACTTCCGCAAAGCCCCACGCAAGGCGAAGAAAAGCAAGGCGTAGCGGAGACAAGACAGAGTTTTTTCCTACCTTTATTAGGGCAAAGCGGGAGCCCTCTCACGCCTTTGCTCTACCCCATTCAAATACATTCAACCCTTGGACCCATACCTATTATGAGCCAGATCAAGAATTATATCCGCGAGCACGAAGCTCGCTTCCTCGAGGACCTCTTCGAGCTCATCCGCATCCCATCGGTCAGCGCCAAGAGCGAGCACAAGCCCGACATGCAGCGCTGTGCAGAGTACTGGCGTGACCACCTCAAGAAGCTCGGCGTACAGACCGTAGAGATCTACCAGACGGCAGGTAACCCCATCGTCTTCGGGCACTATGAGAAGGACCCTTCCAAGCCCACGATCCTCGTCTACGGACACTATGACGTCATGCCCCCCGAGCCACTTGAGCTGTGGAAGAGCGAACCCTTCGAGCCCGAGGTACGTGACGGCCACATCTGGGCACGCGGTGCTGACGACGACAAGGGTCAGTCGATGATCCAGATCAAGGGCTTCGAGACGGCTCTGGCACTCGGACTCGTCGAGTGCAATGTGAAGTTCCTCCTCGAGGGTGAAGAAGAGATCGGCTCGACGCACCTCGAGCAGTTCTGCCGTGAGCACCTCGAGATGCTCCGCGCTGAGAACATCATCGTCTCCGACACCAGCATGGTCAGCGCCGAGACGCCTTCGCTCACCACGGGCCTGCGCGGTCTGGCCTACTGGCAGATCGAGGTCACGGGTGCCAACCATGACCTGCACTCCGGCCACTTCGGCGGTGCTGTCGCTAACCCCATCAACGAGCTCTGTAAGCTCATCGCTCAGGTCCAGGACAAGGACGGGCGTATCACCATCCCCCACTTCTACGATGACGTCGTGCCCCTCTCGGATGAAGAGCGTGCGATGATCGCGAAGATCCCCTTCAGCGAAGAGGAGTACAAGAAGTTCCTCGACATCGATGACCTCTTCGGTGAAGTCGGCTACCACACGCTCGAGCGTAATAGCTGCCGTCCTTCCTTCGACGTCTGCGGTATCTGGGGCGGCTATCAGGGCGAGGGCTCGAAGACCGTCCTTCCCTCCAAGGCCTATGCTAAGGTCTCTTGCCGCCTCGTAGCCAACCAAGACCACCACAAGGTCAGCCAGGCCTTCATCGACTACATCGAGAGCATCGCTCCAAAGTACGTCCGTGTCAAGGTCACGCCTATGCACGGCGGCGAAGCCTACCTCTGCCCCATCGACCTGCCCGCCTATCAGGCAGCCGAAGAGGCTGTCGCAGTAGCCTTCGGAAAGCGCCCTCTGGCCGTACGTCGTGGCGGTAGTATCCCCATCATCGCAGCCTTCGAGCGCGTCTTCGGCGTGAAGACCATCCTCATGGGCTTCGGTCTGGAGAGCAATGCCATCCACTCGCCCAACGAGAATATGCCCCTGGATATCTTCTACAAGGGTATCGAAGCCGTCGCCGAGTTCTACAAGATTTACCCTAAGCGATAGGCTCCTCACCCCGAATAGATATCTATGACCTCTATCCTAATAAAGAATGTCCTCCACGGGACGACGACTACCAACGTCCTCATCGAGGGAAACCTTATCACTCGTATCGCCCCAGGTATCTCCGCTCCCGCAGGAGCGGAGGTGCTTGACGGCACCGACAAGGCGATCATCCCCGGCTTCATCAATACGCATACCCATGCGTCGATGACGCTCTTCCGTGGCTACGGCGATGACCTACCGCTGATGACGTGGCTCGAGGACTACATCTGGCCCGTCGAGGCGCAGATGACTCCGCATGACGTATACGTCGGCGCCAAGCTCGCCTGCCTCGAGATGCTACGCTCGGGCACGACCTGCTTCCTCGATATGTACATGCACCCACTGGAGACCGCAAAGGCTGTCGAAGAGATGGGGCTACGTGCACATCTCTCCTACACGCTCTTCGACCAAGGCAACCCCGAGCGTGCTGCACTGGATCGCAAGCGCAGCTACGAGTACATGGGGCGCTTCGGCGAGTTCAGCGACCGCATCACCTTCACCCTCGGCCCGCACGCTATCTATACGGTGAGCGGTGAGCAGCTGCAGTTCTGCCATCAGTTCGCAGTAGAGCACGGCGTGAAGATCCACCTGCACCTCTCTGAGACCAAGGGCGAGGTAGAGGAATGTATCCGCCTGCATGGCCTCAGCCCTGTGCGCTACCTCGAGAAGCTCGGCATCCTCAGCGAGCATCTGGTACTGGCGCACGTCGTCTGGGTAGATGATGAAGAGATGGACCTGCTGGCGAAGCACAACGTCTCCGTCGTGCACAACCCAGCCTCCAACATGAAGCTCGCCAGCGGCTACACCTTCAAGTACGAGGAGATGAAGCGCCGTGGCATCCGTATCGGTATCGGTACGGACGGCTGCTCTTCGTCGAACAACCTCGACATGGTCGTAGCGATGAAGCTCGCTTCCTTCCTCGGGAAGGCTTGGCGCTTCGACAGCACGGCGTGCAAGGCTGATGATATCTTCGCCTCTGCTACGGCTGTGGGTGCAGACATCCTTGACCTCAACGCAGGACGTATCGAAGAGGGACGCCTGGCAGACGTCTGCCTCGTCGACCTCAATACGCCTGAGCTCGTGCCGCTGAATGACCTCACGTCGAACCTCGTCTATGCTACCTCGGGTAGCAGCTGCATCGACACCGTCATCGTCGATGGGCGTATCCTTATGCGCGACAAGCACGTGCCAGGGCAGGAAGCTATCATCGCGGAAGCCCGCGAGGTAACCGAGCGTCTCTTCAGTAAGCACAGATAAATGCGAGGACTTCCCTCCATACTTCACCGAGTAGCACACGCAGCCCTCGGCAGGCGACTAAGCGAGCGTCTCTGGCTCTTCGTCTTAGTCTTCCTCGCCCAGCTGCGTGTGCTACTGGCTTATCTACCCTATCAGACCGAGGTCCCCTCGGGCGAAGTGCTCCCGCTGGTCCTCAGCCAGCTCCTTCGCATCGGGGGCTGGGCGAGCCTCCTAACCCTCCTCTTCGCCCTCTCTCCATGGAAGTGGCTGACCCGCACGATCGGGCTCCTCTTCTCCGTCGTCGTCCTCTCCCTCTCTGCCTATGAGCTCTACCTCATCGGGCTCTACCATGTGACCTACAACATGGACTTGGCGCAGATCATGCTCTCGACCAACTGGCGTGAGGGCAGCGAGTTCGTCGACAGTATTACTACAGGACAAGTTTTCGATGTATGTTGCAAACTTCTGCCCTCCGTTGCTAGCGCATTTGTAGTCAGATTGCTCACGAATCACACTTCCGCTGTGCTGGCCTTTGGAAGTAGTCTCGCCGCTACGCTGCTCATCCTCTTTGGGCCTATAGGGCATATCTATAGTGATCTGCGCATGTGTCACCACCATAGCAACTTTACGGGGCTACAGTATTCTGGCATTGATCGAGCTATTTACAATACGCTCAGTGCCCATAAGGCGATCAAACACATCGCTGCAGAGCAGGCTAAGATCCGCAGCTCACAGCGTCAGCTCAATAAGATCAGCATCACTCCCATCTCGCAGCAGCCGCTCAACGTCATCCTCATCCTCGGCGAATCAGCGCGCCGAAGCAGTATGCACTGCTATGGCTATCCCCTGCCGAACACCCCTTATGCTGATAGCCTCATACAGGCGCAGGAGCTAATTCCCTTTACCAACGTCGTCGCGCCTGCTTCAGCTACGATACAGTCCAATACGCGCTCACTGACCTTCTTCACACACGAGGAAGGTGAGAAGCCCTGGTATCAATTCCCCTCCATCATCCAGGTACTACGCCAAGCAGGCTATGCTACAGCATGGATTGCAAACCAAGAAATCACAGGAGAATACTCGATGTCGAATCTCTTTGGTCGACAGGTGGACATCCTCACGGGTAATCCAGCCTTTTTCAACGGTCTGGGTGGGGAAAGCGTAGTCAATCGCCCCGACCTCTACGACGAAGCCGTCCTGCCCCTACTCATCCACTACGAGAACCTCCCCGACAGCCTGCGCACAGCATCGCCCCTCGGGCTCTTCCAAGTGGTGCATCTCATGGGCTCACACATGACCTACGGCGAGCGCTACCCCGAGGCCTTCGCACGCTTCACCAACGACAGCCTCCCCGACCGCAAGGATGCGGTGAAGGATGCCGTCATCTCGACCTACGCCAATAGCCTCCTCTACACCGACCACATCATCCATGAGATCATCGAGCGCTACCGCGAGGAGAACGCCCTCGTCATCTACCTCTCCGACCACGGAGATGCGCTCTTCGACGAAGACTACCCCGAGCTGATGGGCCATGCCCTTGTGCCCCGTGCGGTCGAGATCCCGCTCTTCGTCTACTTCTCCCCGCAGCTACGGAAGGAGCGTCCCGACCTCTGGCGCCAGATCAGCCGTCAGCGGGATAAGCGTATCCTCTCGGATCTGCTCACACACGCTCTCGTAGATCTCCTCGGTATCCATACCGAGTACACGCAGCCGCGCTTCAACTTCTTCGCGCCCACCTATGACGACCGCCGTACGCGCATCGTCGTCGCCCCCACTTCGAATAAGAAGATGGTGATGGAGTAGCCCCTTCACCAAGCCTCCCCACGCATATATTTATCAAGCGATCACGGCGATTTTTGACGCCAGCTATCTCCCTATATATTGGGTATATCGCTCGGCTAAATCTGCATACACTTTTTCCCTACTTTTACAGCGTCAAAAGACGAACGAACAATAGATCCTATATGAAGCGATTACTCTATCTACTCGCCATACTACTTGCGCCCGTCCACGTGTCGGCGCAGATGCTTTTCTCTGAGAATATGACGATGAGCATCGATAGCACGAAGACACTCCAGGGGACAATCAGCCCTTCACTCAACTTCCAGACCGAGAAGGAGGACGTATTCACCTTCCGCAATAGCACCAATATCAACCTGCTCATCAAGCGTAGCCGAGTGATCAACCTGATGAATAAGTTCGAGTTCTCCTCCTACGGCAAGAAGGTAACCCTCAGTGGGGGATATATACATGCCGAATATCGCTACCTGCTGGACCGAGCTTTTGAGGTCTACCCTTACGCGGAGTCTCAGTGGGCTGCGAGTAGAGGGATGGCCTTTAAGTTCTCTACGGGGATTCAGTCGCGCTATCGTCTGCTGAATTCCTCCACGACCCTCATGTTCGCCACACTGGGCTTATTCTACGAATACGAAGAGTGGGAGCGCCCGATACCCGCTGCGAATGGCCCCAAGTATGCCTACAGCCACCGCATCAAGAGCCATCTCTCGCTCAGCATGCGGAATAAGATCGGCGAGCACTGGGAGCTCACGACGACCGCCATCCATCAAGCGACTCCCGACACGTACTTCAAGAAGGCCCGCTTCGGAGGTGCCGTCGACCTCAAGTACAACATCACGCCCACCATCGGGATACGAGGCACCTACCGCCTGATCTATGATACAGACCCCATCGTAGACATACGTAAGGACTACAATGTAGTTGATGCCGGCCTCGACATCTCATTCTAACAGCAGTCTAATCAATCTCACCTCATTCATATAATATGACAGCACTTTCCTACCTCCAGTCGGATGACCTCTTCTATCTGAACGTCTTCCTGAAGCTATTCCTGGGCTTACTTGCCATTGTCCTCGTCATCAACAAGTCCGGCAAGGGCAATCTGGCACCAACCTCTGCGATAGACCAGGTGCAGAACTATGTCCTCGGGGGTATCATCGGTGGGATCATCTATAGCCCAGCCGTCTCGATCATCCAGTTTGCTGCCGTCCTCGCTATTTGGGCCTTCCTCATCATCGGTCTGCGACGACTCAAGACGAAGAACCACAGTATCAAGAGATTCATCGATGGAGCTCCCGTTGTCCTCATCAAGCACGGGGTCCTCGATGTAGAGGCTTGCCGCAAGGCTAAGATCACAGCAACCGAAGTAGCATTCAAGCTACGCCGCGAGGGGGTCTACCACATCCGCGACGTGAAGCGAGCTGTCTTCGAGCAGAATGGAGAGCTCATCATCGTCCTAAAAGGCGAGGAGAATCCCAAGTACCCTATCATCACGGATGGTATCGTACAGACCAGCGTGCTGGATGACGTAGACCGCACCGAAGAGTGGCTAACCGAGGAGCTGCAAAAGATGGGATATGAGTCTGCTGCAGATATATTCCTCGCCGAATACGAAAGTGGCGAGCTGAAGCTGGTACCCTACAACTCCACCGTGCAAGAGAAGGAGTAGATAGCACCGTCTCCCTTCCCCGATTATTGCTATATTTGTTTTGCCCTTGAGGCAAATACTATTCGCAATATTCGGCAAGATATATCCCTATTATTATGCTCGACCAACACTATCACGAGGCGGCCAACTACCTGGCATCACGCCTACCAAAGGATATCAAGACCGCCATCATCCTCGGTAGCGGCCTTGGCAAGCTCGGCGACATGCTCGAGAATCCCACCATCATCCCCTACACGCAGATCCCCCACTTCTCACACTCTACGGCTATCGGCCATAAGGGGAATCTCATCGCTGGTACCCTCTCAGGTGTGCCCGTGCTGTGCATGCAGGGGCGCTTCCACTACTACGAAGGCTACCCCATGGAGCAGGTTACCTTCCCCATCCGTGTGATGAAGCTCCTCGGTATCGAGAACCTCCTCGTCTCCAACGCCGCAGGTGGTATCAACCAGACCTTCCGCGTAGGCGATCTGATGATCATCCGCGACCACATCAACAACCTCCCCAACCCGCTCATCGGCCCCAACGTCGAGATGTTTGGCCCACGCTTCCCTGATATGACGCGCCCCTACGACCGCGAATTCATCACGAAGGCGAAGGCCATCGCTCAGGAGCTCGGTATCCACGTCCACGAAGGTGTGTACGTCGGCCTCACGGGTCCCTCGTATGAGACCCCAGCTGAGTACACCTACTGGTCTCGCTCGGGTGGTGACGCCATCGGCATGAGCACCGTGCCCGAAGTCATCGTCGCACGCCACGCTGGTATCCGCGTCTTCGGTATGTCGGTCATCACCAACGAAGGCTGGCACTTTGATGATGACTTCGTCAACGATGGTGACGACGTCGTACGCGCCGCCAACGCAGCCTCCGACCGTATGGGCCGCATCTTCAGCGAACTCGTACGCCAGCTCTAAGTATGACTCCATAGCACAAAGACATCAGCCCCAGCGTAAGTACAGGCACTTACACTGGGGCTGCTTTGTAGCTACCTCAAGGGACAGAGGCACGAAGCCCTTCCCCAATCAGATAAGTATCAGCGTATCGCAACAATTCGCAGACCTGCGATGTTACCAAGGCAGTTCGCTGATATTAGATTCTCATCGCAGCTCTGACTCCGCTGAGAATTATATTTAGCCCTATATAGATTAAATAGCCGTGAGGCTACGTTCCTCTTATGGAGGTCGAGACATCTGACCTAGACCGATCGACCTTATCATCCTCCAGCTGCGAGCCCGAGCGCCTCGCTACGCTATCGCCCCCCTTATCCCAAAGTATATATGTCCCATCAGTCGGCGGTATCTTCCGATTCGTCTCGATCGATCAATCTCAATAGCCAGGTCTTGCGTGGCCTAGCGATCCTCTCGATCATCCTCCACAACTATACGCACTGGATGCATGGAGCGATCTTCGAGAACGAGTTCACGTACCAAGCTTGGCACGTCTCGAAGCTCCTGAACTACCTATCGACCCCCGACGGGCGCCTTCCGCTACAGCTATTATCCTTCTTCGGGCATTATGGTGTAGTGATCTTCGTCTTCCTCAGTGCCTATGGTCTTGAGAAGAAGTATGGATGCACTACCAAGGATGTTCGCCCCCTCCCCTTCATCTGGACGCACTACCTCAAGCTCCTCTCGATGTGTATCGTGGGCTATGCGGCATACCTCCTGCTGAATGCTTTCTACATAAGCTATCCAGCCTCTACGATCTTCGGAGTACTGAGCCAGCTCACGATGCTCTGCAACCTTCAGATCTGCTCCTTTGAGACCTTTGCCCCAGGGCCTTACTGGTACTTCGGGCTCATGCTTGAGCTCTACGTCGTCTACCGCCTCTTGCTGTTCCATCGCTCATGGAGTGTGATCGTCGGAGCTATCCTCGTGTGTAGCATCGCACAAGCCTTCGTCACCCCTGATGGAGCCGTCATGACGTGGCTACGTACCAATTTCGTCGGGAGCATCCTCCCCTTCGGCCTTGGTCTCCTCTATGCACGCTATGAAGAGAGCCTCCAGCTGAGTAAGACGGCATACGGAATCATTGCCCTGGTCTCGATCGCACTGATCTTCGTGACAAGCCTCTCCTTCCTCCCTTGGATCGCTACCCCGATCTTCATCTGCACCCTCGGTATCTCGTGCGTCCAGCTCCTCCCGAAGAGTATGAATGCTCCCATCGCATGGGTCGGAGGTGTCTCCGCAGCGATCTTCGTCAGCCACCCGATCGTACGCCAGCTGGGACTTGCCCTTGCAGAGAAGCTCCACCTCTCGCCCTACCTCAGTGTCTTCACCTTCCTCATCGGGGCTCTACTCGTTGGGGCTATCTTCCAGCCCATCCTCGATCGCTCAGCCAAGCTCTTTATGAAGCTAGCCAAGCACTAAACAAGAGCCAAGTAAGATATATAGCACGAGGGGTGAACCGACATTGGTTCACCCCTCGTGCTATATTGGGAGCCCCCCTACCACGTATATATATGAGGGGTGTGGCACAGGGTGAAATTGCGTACCTTTGGCAAAGGAAAGCGCGAGCACGGGGACGACCTTATCCTGTGCCCCTTTACCACTGACACAAAACAAGCACTATTCAAAGCAAGCGATATGGACATCAACGAAGAGCTTCTACACCACCCAGAGAATGATCCAACCTACCTCGGGCTCAAGGTCAATCAAGGCGTGGCAGCCCAACCTATGGTCAATCCCAACCTACGACGCGTAGCTCGCCGCACCTACACGGTGGACGAATTCGTCGAAGGCATCCTCCGCTCCGACATCACCAGACTCAGTCAGGCCGTGACACTCGTCGAGAGCAACCGCCCCGACCATCAGGCCATCGCCCAGCAGATCATCGAGCGCTGCCTCCCCTACGCAGGGAAGTCAATGCGTATCGGTATCACGGGGGTACCAGGCGCGGGGAAGAGTACCTCGATCGACACCTTCGGGATGCACCTCGTTAAGCAGGGTCGACGTCTGGCTGTTCTTGCGATCGACCCCAGTAGCGAGCGCTCCGGTGGTAGTATCCTCGGGGATAAGACCCGTATGGAGCAGCTCTCCCGCGAGAAGAATGCCTTCATCCGTCCCAGCCCTTCGGCTGGGTCACTCGGCGGTGTAGCCCGTAAGACACGTGAGACGATCGTACTCTGCGAGGCCGCAGGCTTCGATACGATCTTCGTCGAGACCGTCGGCGTCGGGCAGAGTGAGACGGCAGTACACTCTATGGTAGACTTCTTCCTCCTCATCCAGCTAGCTGGTACGGGCGACGAGCTACAGGGGATCAAGCGCGGTATCATGGAGATGGCCGATGCTATCGTAATCAACAAGGCTGACGGCGATAACATTGACAAGGCTAATCTTGCCGCCACCCACTTCCGTAACGCCCTCCACCTCTTCCCTCCTACGGAGTCAGGCTGGCGACCCAAGGTCCTCACCTACTCAGGCTTCTACGGTCTTGGTATCAAGGAGATCTGGGATATGGTCGATGAGTACCGACACTTCGCTACGGACTCAGGA